>Ga0079306_1001691_pt1 | contig 13903 bp, 21 predicted proteins | sample Methanotroph_Enr_FD_79181 | JGI IMG/M metagenome (GOLD analysis project Ga0079306, IMG submission 79181) | Enriched soil microbial communities from Old Woman Creek wetland in Ohio, USA - Methanotroph_Enrichment_5 | ecosystem: Environmental > Terrestrial > Soil > Wetlands | place: USA: Ohio...
CTCCAGCAAGAATCCGACACCACATCCACTACCGCTACCCCGGGAGCCGCATCATGAGTCCGACCCTCATCGGCGCGGTCGTCAGTATCCTGCTGGCCGCCGTGCTCTACACCGTCGCCGTCTTCGCCGAGCAGCGCTCGGGCGTACTCAAGCCGTGGCACGTCGCCCTGTTCTGGGCTGGCCTGGTCGCAGATACCACCGGAACCACGCTCATGAGCGAGCTCGCAGGCGGCTTCAAGCTCAACATCCACGGGGCGCTCGGCGTGCTGGCCATCGCGCTGATGATCATTCACGCGGTGTGGGCGACGATTGCTATCGTCCAGCGCAAGGAGTCCGTGCTCAAGGGGTTCCACCGGTTCAGCGTCACCGTCTGGGGACTGTGGATCGTCGCGCTCGTGACCGGATTCGCCCTGGCGATCCCGCCGATGCTGGCGGCCGTCTAGCGAGCCCTGCCCATCGGCGCGGCGGTGTCCGAGCTGATGGGTAAGATTTCTCGCAGATGAGTTCGCACACGACCCGGACCGCGCACAGGAATCGAGGATCGCATGAAGGACACGGACCCCGCGGCGCCCAAACGACCGCAGCAGCCGGTGCCGGCAGACGCCAAGCCCGCGCGGTCGAACGCAGGGACGATCGACGAGTACATCGCCGGGTTCCCAGTTGAGACGCAGGCGATACTCGAAGAGATCAGGTCACTCATCCGAGAAGAGGCGCCGGACGCGGTCGAGACCATCAGCTACGCGATCCCAACGTTTGACCTCAACGGCACACACCTGGTTCACTTCGCGGGTTTCAAGAACCACATAGGCTTCTATCCCACGGGCGGTGGCGCCGACACGTTCGCAGAGGAGCTCAAGTCGTACAAGACAGGCAAGGGATCGGTACAGTTCCCGTTGAACAAGCCGGTGCCGTACGACCTCATCCGCCGCATCGTCGCCTATCGCGTCGCCGTCGTCACGGGAGCGTAACCCCCGCAGCGCAGACCTACAGGAGGATCTGCGCGGTGACAGCGGCGCCGTTGCGGTTCACGGCGAGCAGGGTCTTGTTGCGACGGGCGGCCCAGTTGGTCACGTCGGCCTCAAAGGTCGGGCAGTCAGCGGTGACTTCGAGAATGTCGCCGGGATGCGTCTCGTGCATGCAGGTGATGATCATCTGAATCGGCTGCGGGCAGCGCATACCTTTGGCGTCCAGAACCTTTGTGCTCATGTGGTGACTCCCTCAGTACCGGTGAATTTGAAATGTCAGTTTGTGTAGCTCCCGTGATGGGGTGCCAGACACGTGCAAGAATAGTGCCAGACGGGCTTGCTCTATGAAGGCCGTCCACCGCCGAATCGGCCCGTTCAGGCGATTGCCACCCACGATGGGGCCCGTATCGAGCATTCGGGGTCCACGGCGGGCCGTCGCGGCTCGCAAACAGAGGGAGTATCCGTGTCACTTATGTGGTTGCTGATCGTCGCAAGCGCCGCCTCCATTCTCACCTCCACCGCGGGAGCGCTCGCTCTGGGCAAGGGACCGAGTGTGGGGTGGTCGATCGTCATGTTCGCGGGCATGGGGGCGAGCTACCTCTCCATTGGGGCGCTGGTCGCGTATCTCTACACGACCACCGGCAAGCTCTATCCGATCCTGGCGTTCGTCCCGGTCGCCATGACCGTCGCAGCACTGCGCGCCTACAAGCAGTCGCGCACGCCGAGCGCACCGGCCAAGTAGCCGCGCAACGATGGCCGAGGACATCCGCCCCGACGTGTGTATCCGTCCCTACGGCGCCGAGGACCTTCCCGTGCTCGAGCGTCTGCTCGGCGATCCGACGATGACGCTGCACCTCGGCGGGCCCGAGTCCCCGGAGGCTCTGCAGTCGCGCCACGAACGCTACCTCGCGTCCGATCCCGAGACCGGCGGCCTGTTCACGATCGAGGTCGGAGCCGAGAAGATCGCCGCGGGATGGGTCGGGTACTGGGAGTCGGAGCAGCGCGGTGAGATGGCGTGGGAGTGCGGCTGGCACGTGCTGCCGGAGTTCCAGGGTGCCGGCGTGGCTTCCTCAGCGACGCGTCTTGCGCTGGCACACGCTGGCGCGCGACGACTCCACCGCTTCGTGTACGCGTTTCCCGCCGTGCAAAACGAGGCGTCCAACGCTCTGTGCCGCCGGCTCGGATTCGAACTGCTCGGCGAGGCAGAGGTCGAGTACCCCAAGGGCCACCTGATGCACAGCAACGAGTGGCGCTTCGAGCTTCCACTGGGCGGCTAGCGGGTACGAACGAAGCATGGCGCTGACCTGTGCGCCGGGTGAACGGGGGATCGCATGAATCACTACCGTCACGTCGCTGCCGGGATGCTTGCGTTCGCGATCGTGGCTAGCCTGGCGCTCTCGGGATGCTCCAGCGCGTCCGGGCCGATCGTCCTGTCCGAGAAGGACGCAGGGTCCGTGCAGCAGCTCGCCGTGGGACAGCGGCTTGAGATCACGCTGGAAGCGAACCCGACCACCGGCTATCAGTGGGCCGTCGACGGCGGGTTGCCGCCTTGCATCGAGCAGATTGGCGAGCCGGAGTACAAGGCTCAGAGCTCGGCGATCGGCGGTGGCGGCACGGAGACGTGGACGTTTGCGGGGAAGTCGGCGGGCCAGGGCGACCTGAAGCTCAAGTATTGGCGGTCGTTCGAGCCCACGGTTCCCCCGGTGAAGACGTTCTCGGTGACGGTGCACGTGAAGTAGCCGCCGTCCCTCGAAGCGGACGATTACAATCCGTGTGAAGAGTCGGCCGCACGTCAGGGGAGGGGGTGGGTGTGATGTCATCGGATATCACCCCTGCGAACGAGGGCGTGGCGGGACTCGCCGGAGACGCGTGTCTGCTCGCCGCCGTCACCATTCCGCTCGGTCCGCTGGCTCTCATCATCGGGCCCATCGCGTCGTGGTTGCTGCACGGGCGGTCCGTGAACAAGCGCGCTGCGATCGGCTTGGTCATCGGTCTCGTCGCCGGAACCGTGGTTGTAGGTGCGTTCATGGCGGTACTCGCGCTGGGCCTGAGCGCGGCGAACTTCGGCGGGGACTCTCAGAATACGATCCCGCTGGTGCTCTTTGGGATCGTTGCAGTCGGATTCGTCGCGGCGATGATCGCACTCGACGTGGATGCGATCCGTGATCTTGTGCCAGCGCGGCGTGTGCACCTTCGGCTTGACGTGGTGCGTCTTGTAGCCACCGCGATTCTGCTCGCAGGAGGTGTCGCGATCTTCCTGGCCCAGCGGGCGAATCCTGGGTCTGAGGTCGCGGATGCCGCCGTCTTCGCGGTCCTCAGTGGGGCGACGGCTGCGGTCGCGACCTACGTTGCATGGAAGTACACAGACCGATCGATGGGAGTCACTGCATGATCGAAGGCGTCCGCTACACCCACACCAACGTGATCGCGCGAGACTGGCGAGCCTTGGCGAACTTCTACGAATCGGTCCTGGGGTGCGTGCCGGTGCCGCCGGAGCGTGACTACACCGGATCTGAACTCGACGACATCACCGGCGTTGCGGGCTCGCACCTGGTCGGAGCGCATCTGCGGCTTCCTGGCGGAGGACCCGGCGGCCCGACGCTGGAGATCTACCAGTTCACCCCTCAGGCAGATGGTGCTGTGCCGGCCATCAACCGTCCGGGGCTGGCCCATCTCGCGTTCGAGGTCGACTCGGTCGACGCCGCACTGGAACAGGTGCTCTCGGCGGGAGGGGGAGTGGTCGGCGAGATCGCGACGCTCACGACGTCGACCGGCGCGCACGTGACGCTGTGCTATGCCACCGACCCTGAGGGCAACATCATCGAGCTGCAGTCCTGGAGCTAGGCCTGCTTCGCGCGGCAGAGACGCTCACGTTCGATGAGCGCGGCCTTGCGATCGGTGCCCCAGCGGTAGCCGGAAAGACCGCCGTCGGTGCGGACGACTCGGTGGCACGGAACCACCACAGCAAGCGAGTTGGCGCCGCATGCGCCCGCGACCGCACGCGTCGCGGTGGGCGCGCCGATGCGCTCCGCGACCGTCTTGTAGCTCTGGGTGGTACCGGGCGGGATCTCCCTGAGGGCATCCCAGACGCGAAGCTGGAACTCGGTGCCGCGCATGTCGAGCGGCAGATCGAACGAGCCGCACGGGTTCTCTACGAAGCGTACGACGTCGGACGCCGCCTGCTCGGTCTCGGCATCCTCGCCGAGGAGCGCCGCATCCGGGAATCGACGCTGAACCTCGGCTACCAGCTCTTCTGCATCCTCGCCGAGGAGGATCGCGCATACGCCGCGATCGCTGAGCGCGACCAGTACATGGCCCAGCGATGATTCGCGCACCGCAAAGCGGATCTCGGTGGGACGTGCGCTGGAGTCACCGCTGCTCGTGGTGGTGCTCGGCATGTATGATCAGCTCCTTCGAGGGTCCACGTCTGCGATTCAGGATACAGCGGGACCCGTCCCCAATCCACGCTCCCTGCGCGGCTCGACGCCTGTGCAGTATCGAGCTGTCAGACCCGGTGGGTATGGTAGTGGTGTGGCGCGCTGGCGCGTCGCTCGCTAGACGGGCGCGGCAGGATTCATCGCCGCCCGCTGGCGCGACCGGTCGCGAGACCGCGCGCCGGAAGCGGTAGACTGTGCAGACGCGCTGACCGCGCGCTGAATCGAAATCAGGAGGTCTAGATGTCGAAGCGATCGTCTCTTTCGCTGCTGGTAGGACTCATGCTGGTGGCGGCACTCTCCGTGGCAGGTTGTTCGAAGCCCGCTGAGACGCCCACTGCAAGCACCCCCGACGCGACCACGTCGGCTGAGACTGCCCCGGCCGAGACCGCCGCGCCTGAAACCGCTGCGCCCGAGAAGGGCCCTGTCACCAAGCCGGTGACCGCACTCAAGATCACCGACACCAAGGTCGGTACGGGCGCCCAGGCGAAGGCCGGCCAGAGCGTCACCGTGAACTACACGGGTTGGCTCACCGATGGCACCAAGTTCGACTCCTCGCTCGACTCCGGCCAGCCGTTCACCTTCAACCTCGGTGCCGGCGAAGTCATCAAAGGCTGGGATCAAGGTGTCGCAGGCATGAAGGTCGGCGGTACTCGCCGTCTCATCATCCCGCCGTCGCTGGGCTATGGCGACCAGGGTGCCGGCGGCGTGATTCCCGGTGGCGCGACCCTCGTGTTCGACGTGGAGCTGCTGTCAGTTCAGTAGCCACCGCGCGTGAACCCAACGACCGTGACCGATCCGTATTCCAGATAGGGAGCATTCCATGGCACGAGCTACCGCCCGTCACATCCTGGTCCCCACGGCCACGCAGGCCGAGGACATCAAGCGCCAGATCGCCGAGGGAGCCGATTTCGCCGAGATGGCACGCGCTCACTCGACCTGCCCGTCGGGCCGTCAGGGCGGCGACCTGGGTGAGTTCGCCCCCGGCCAGATGGTCGCGGCGTTTAATGACGTCTGCTTCAACGACGAAGTCGGCGTTGTTCACGGACCCGTGCAGACCCAGTTCGGCTTCCACCTCATCGAGGTCACCAGCCGCACCGACTAACACCGACTTGACCGCATGAACAACCGTGAGGGCCACCGGAATCTCCGGTGGCCCTCACTGCTTGGTCATCTTCGGTTCGAGTCCGCCGCGCGCCGGTGTCTCGCCATGCCATCGCCGCGACCGGTGCTCAGGCCACGACGCCGAGCTTCGGAGCGACGTCGACGGTCCAGCCGTCGATGGCATCCCAATCACGGAAATCGCCGATAGGCGCCTTCAGCATCTTGAGGACGGTCCGCTCGACGAAGGTGAATTTCGCCGGCTCGTGCCAGCCCGCGAACAGGCCGATGTCCACGGGGCTGACGCCCGTTTCCTCGACGAGGGGATCGGTGTAGGCACGGACCTCGTCGGCCTTCTCGGGTGCATCGGCCATGGTCAGGCAGGTGGTGAAGAACGCGACCGGGACCTTCTTGAGCGCGGCGGCGTTGGATGTGACCCACTGCGTCACCGGCTTGTGCCATTTGGCGGCGCGAACGCCGCTCCCCACGAGCACGGCGTCGAAGCCCTTCGGCGTAGGCGCGCTCTTGGCGTCGCTCACAACCACCTGCGCGCCCTTCTCGGACAGCGTGGCCGCGATGCGCTCGGCGATCCCCGCCGTGCACCCGGTACCGGTCCCGTACACCACCAGCACACTGCTCATGACGAGGCTCCCTTCGCGCCGATTCCCGTCAGGTAGATATCCAATAGCTGCCCGAGTGCGACATCGGGGTCTCCTGTGATGTTCGCCTCGCCGAGCCCCACGACCTGCCGCGACATGACGAACGTTGACGTGAGACTGAAGAACGCCTCCGCCATCACGCGTGCGTCGAGGTCCGCACGCAGGTCGCCGGCGGCCTTCCGCGCGGCCAGGTAGTCGGTGAGGCCCTCGAGGTTGTCGTTGGTTCCATCGCCGAGAACCTCCGCGACTTCCGGGACTGAGCGCGTGTCGAACGCGAGGCGCAGGGCGGCGGCCCCAAACTCTCGCGCCTGACGAACCTCAAGCGCTGCGAGTGCTCGCAGCGTCCCCACCGTGTCGGCGGGATCCGGCATCGCAGACACGGCGAAGCCCGCCATGTTCGCTGCCCACGACTCCGCCAGCGCTCGCAGTACGCCCTGCTTGTTGCCGAAGCGCCGGAAGACGGTGACCTCGTTGACGCCGGCCCGCTGTGCGATCGCTCGTGTGGTCGTGCCCTTGTATCCACGTTCGCCGATCAGGTCGGCGGCCGCCTTGAGGATCGCATCCCCGGTATCGAGTTCTGTCGTCGGCATCGGATCTCCCCTTGACGTATGCAAGTGCTTGCTTGCATACTGACGGACGGCGGCCAGAGAGTCAAGGCCGCACGGGTTACGCGCTCGGTCTCGCTGCCGCGCCTGAACACCCGCCGAGGGGAAGGCACCATGATGAATGCAACAAGGAGGAAGTTCATGAACGCCATCGCGATCATAGTGCTGGTCGTAGTCGCGCTGGGGTTCGTCGGGTGGCTCGGACTGCAGGTGAAACCGGCGCCGTTTCCCGCGTACGCCGAGTCGACGCCCGCGACCACGCGTCGCGTGCCGCTGCCAGCCGGACTCCCGAAGCCGGTCGACCGCTACCTGCGACTCACATACGGCGACACCGTGCCGGTTATCGAGACGGCGGTACTCACCGGTCGGGCGACCATCCGACCAGCCGGGCCGATAGTGTTTCCCGCCCGCTACCGCTTCACCCACGTGGCTGGCCGCGACTACCGGCACTACATCGAAGCGTGCTGGTTCGGTCTCCCGGTGCTACGCGTCAACGAACGCTATGTTGACGGGGAGAGCCGCATGGAGATTCCGGTGATCGGCTCGGACTCGGGACCCAAGGTCGAGTGGTCGGCCAACCAGGGCATGTGGGCCGAGTCATGGCAGTTCCCGGCGCTGTTCGTCACCGATCCGCGCGTGAAGTGGTTGCCGGTAGACGACGACACGGCGGTGCTCGAGGTGCCGTTCAAGGACTCGCAGCGTCAGCGCTTCCTGGTTCGCTTCGACCCGAAGACCGGCCTGCCCACCTGGACAGAGACGATGCGCTACCACAGCTCCACCTCCGCCGAGAAGGTCTTGTGGATGACACACGCTCTGCACTTCAAGGAGATGGGCGGGGTGCTTACCAACACGGTCGGCTCGGCAACGTGGATGGACGATGGGAAGCCGTGGGCCACGTTCGAGCTCGAGGACGCGCAGTTCAACGTCGACGTCGCGGATTACGTGCGGCAGACGGGTATCTGACCGGCGACTACGACCCGTCGGAGTAGCTCAGCGCCGCGCCCAGCGCGCCGACCGTCTGTGCGGTGGTGGGTACCAGCACCTCGCCGTCGAAGCCTGCGCGGATGAGTCGGACCATCGCTTCGTTGTTGGCGACGCCGCCGGCGAACACGAGCGGGCCTGTCGCGCGGATGCGCTTGAGCGATCCAAGCGTGCGCTTCGCAATCGCGACGTGGAGCCCGCGAGCGATGGCCGCCCGGTCCTCTCCGCGATGAACGAGTCCGGTGACCTCGCTTTCGGCGAAGACGGTGCACATGCTCGAGATCTGGATCTCGTCGCCCTGCGCGTTGAGCGCCTGCTCGGCCATGTGCGCGAGGTCGAAGCCGAGTGCGCGGGCCATGACCTCGAGAAACTTGCCGGTGCCCGCGGCGCACTTGTCGTTCATCTCGAAGTCGGTCACGCGCCCGTCATCGCCGAGGACGATCACCTTGGTGTCCTGACCACCGATGTCGAGCACGCTCCCCGCCTGGGGGAACAGTGCATGCACGCCGAGCCCGTACGCCTTGATCTCTGTGACCACGCCGCAGCTGAACGCGTCGCGCGCGGCGTGACGTCCGTAGCCCGTGGCCACGAGCGCGTCGTGCGCGCCGCGCTCGACGAAGCCGCGGGCTACGGCGGCGGGATCGAAGCCTGAGTCGGCGATGACGGAGTCGGTGACCCGCCCGTCCTCAAGCCAGACGGCGTCGACCGTGCGCGAACCGATATCGAGTCCCAGTACACGCACGGTCGACCTCCGTTCTTTCAGGGTTGGGTTCTAGAGCATCTCGAGGAACGCCTCGACGCGTGTCGAGAGCTGCCCCACGTCCTCGGCCGAGTAGTCCGTCTCGATGCGGAGCACCGGCATATCAGCTGCCTGTACCGCCTTCGCAACGCCGGCCGACTCGATCTGGTACGTGCCGCAGAAGTTGAGCGCGTAGTCGATGACGCCATCGGCACCGAGGTCCTTTGCCATGCGGATCACGTCATCGATGCGACCGGTGTTGGGGGTGAAGCAGGCGCAGTTGATGTCGAGGTACTTCGCGGCGATATCGTCGAGCATGTCGTCGACGGTGGTGGCATCCTCGCTGACCAGCTTCTCGTAGTAGCGGGAACCCGTGCACATTTCCTCGCCAACCACCACTCCGCCGGCCTTCTCGACGATCTCGTGCAGCTTCCAGTTGGGGAGTGCCATCGGCGTACCGGTGATGAGCACGCGCTTGGCGCCCTTGGGGGCGACGCCTGCGCCGGCAGACACGCGAGCGTCGAGTTCGTCGGCGAGCGCGTTCATGCTCGCCGTGAAGCGGGGAACGTCGTCGTAGAACGCGACCTGGACGGCGAGAAGCGCGTCGAGTCCGGAGATGGGTGCGGGATCGGCCGCACGCGCCGCGGCGATGCGCTGGAGCGCGCGACGCTTGTCGTTGACCTCTTTGATTGCGGCCGAGAGGGACTCGGCGGTGATCTTGTTGCCGGTCAGCTCCTCGAGCTTGGCGATCAGGTCGACGAGCTCACTGCGCCAGAACGCCACGTCCTTCTCGCGCTTCATCTGCGGCAGCTCCATGACGTGCAGGTTCTGCAACTTGCCGAGCTCCTCGTACGCCTTCTTCTTGCCGTCACACGTGGTCTCGCCGATGAGCAGGTCCGCCTCCTCGAGGTACGGGCACACCATGCCGAGCTTGAACCCCATCATCGACTTGATGAGTGCGCACGTGTTGCGCGGCAGGATCTGCTCCACCTCGTCATAGGCCCATTCGGCACCAGCGCAGATGCCGACCGACCATGCCCCGGCCGCGCGGATGAGCTCCTCGGGCACATACAGGCAGTATGTGCCTACGACCTTGCCGCCGTTCTTGCGGAAATCGTCGAGCTCCTTGATCCGCAGGCCGTGGACCTCGCTCATGACAAAGTCGAGGTAGCCCATGCCGGCGGGCCGGTTGTTCTGCGTCATGAACGTCGAGCCGTACATGCCGCCAACGGCTTCGAGCAGCGCGTCGTGCATGGGCAGATCGAGGCCGAGCTCGGCCCACATCTGGTGGTAGTCGGTTGCCGTGTCGGTCACGGGGGACTCCTCTCGTAGAGCTGCACTGGGATAGCTGCATAACCCTATCATATAGTGCGAATCACAAGAGGTTAATCATCGGAACAGACGAGTGCCCGGGCCCACTCCCAACAAGAGGCTAGCCGAGCCAGTGGACCTCGCCGCTGGCCAGCTTGTATGCGGCGCCGGAGACGACGACGCTCTCTGAGATGTCGAAGTCGGCGATGAGCCGTTCGAGCTCCTCGACCGTCTCGAGTACGTGGTGGTCGACTGCGGCCGCGAGCAGTGCGTCATCGGCGTCGGCCGGCGCGTTGGCCGCGCTGACCTCGGCTACGTGGATGTGGTCGACGATCGGCGCGAGCCAGGCGGGCGAATCACCCGCGAGGGCGGCGTTTACCGCGCCGCAGTCCTCGTGGCCCAGCACGACGACGGTGCGCGCGCCAAGCTTCTCGAGCGCGAAGCGGATCGAGGCGATACTGGCCGAGGCAAGCACGTGGCCCGCGGTACGGACGACGAAGAGGTCGCCCACGCCGGCGTCGAAGACCGCTTCGACCGGCACACGGGAGTCCGAGCAGCCGACCACCACGGCCCACGGGTTCTGCCCCAGGGTGGACTCGCTGGCGCGCGCGGAGGTGAACTGCCCGCCGGAGAGGCCGTCGACGAAGCGTCGATTTCCCTCGCGGAGGAGCTGCAGGGCGATGTCGGGGGCGATGCTCATGACAGGAGTATCGCACGTGGTGCCCCTGGTGTGCGTGAAGATGGCCGCCCCACGGCGTGGCACCAGGCGCGCGGAATCAGCGAAGACCGCGGATGGTATCGCCTCCGACCGGAGGCGTGAACCTCATCAAGCTGGGCCGTTCACGGGCGCATCGCCTGACGAGGCGCTTGACGAGGCGCTTCCACAGCAGCTGCTCGACTCGGCGACGGGAGCCTCGGGACCACTTCCGCCACAACAGCTGCTCGCGTCGCCAGCAGCACCGGGCACGGAACAGCCGCACGTCGGCTCGCCGCCGTAGATCCACGAGTGGATGATGGCCTCGGCACACCCGACGCCCGGCTTCACGCTGATGGCGCCCCAAGCGCAGTTCAGAGCGCACGCGCCGCACTCCATGCAGGCGCCCCGGTCGGCGAGATAGGCGCGCTTGTCGGCGCCCATCGCGAAGACGCCATGCGGGCATACCACCGTGCACACGAGACAGCCGCTGCACTTCTCGGCGTCGAGCGTGAGCGTCACGGCAGATTCGAGGTAGCGGAATCCCTGCATCGTCGGCCTCTCTAACCCAGGGCCTGGCCGGTGAAGAACCAGGCGAGCGTCCAACAGATGATTCCCACTCCCAGCGCGATCGCCTGAACGGGAATCGCTCGGCGGAGTTCGCGCTCTACCCCGGAGGGCGACGTGAACGGCGTGGTGCCGGTGAAGTTGACGGCGACATAGCTGGCAAACGCCGACACACTCAGCAGTACCGCCGAGAAGCCGAGCGCGCTCTGCCCGCCCAGCATGCCCGGAAGTGCTGCAAGCGCCACGCCAGCGACGACCGCTCCGGCCACCGCGCCTTTGACCGAGAATGCGCGACCGGGTATCCAAGGCAGCAATGCCGGCGTCACGATTCCGCCCGCCGTCGAGGCGAGCAGGTAGGCCAGCGCCGCCGGGAGCGCCGCCATGAGCGCCGCGTTCCACGCAAACCGATGCGCGCCGAGCGAAGCCGCGATCACCGCGAGCGCCATCAGCGCCGGCAGTGCCCACCACAGGTAGCGCAGGCTGCCGAGGAACTCCACCGGCGCGAGCGCCATGCGCTCGGAGAAGGTGAAGGTCACGGCGCGCATCTCCGGGGTCGCCTTGGAACCGGCAGCGAGATAGTCGCGCAGGTCCGCCGAGCGGACGGGACCCCAGACGACGCGGTAGCCCGAGAGCTTCTGCACGGTGGGGCCGGCGACGCCCACGGCGCCGAACTGGGGCAGGATAAGCGTCTCGTGATCAACGTAGTCGGCGAGCTTCGTGGCGAAGATGCGCCGAACGAGTTCGTCGGTGCCGAACGTTCCCTTGCCTGCGGCGCACCACACGTTGACGCCGTACGTCTCCAGCACGAGCAGCCAGCAATCGATGCCGGCAAGGTCGCGGCGCACGAGATCCACCGTCATGCGGTAGTTGCACGTCACAAGCACGGGTGCCGAAGGCTCAGGATCGCCGATCCGGTACAGGCCCGGCTCGACTCGTGACGTGCCACGAGCGATTCCCCACCGCAGCGACCATCGCTTGAGCGTGTCGCGCCACGTCAGCTGTGACGAGAGCTGTGGGATGGCGGCTACCGTGGCGCGAGGAGCTGCGCTAGTGTGAGTGGTCGAGGTCATGATGTCATCATACTTCGCCGCCCGCGAAGGCAACCAGCCACATGCCACGCTGGAGCACGGACGTCCCAAGGATCGACGAGGAGGCAGAGAGTGGGTCTGTTCAAGGAGTTCAAGGAGTTCGCGCTGAAGGGAAACGCCATCACGCTCGCCGTCGGTGTCGTTATGGGCGCGGCGTTCAACGCGATCGTCACGTCGATGGTCACTAACCTGTTCAATCCGCTCGTCGGCGTGATCCTCGGCGGAACAGCACTCGCCGATCGGACGTTCTCGATTCTGGGAGTGACCTTTGGGTGGGGCGCCGTCATCGGGTCGATCATCAACTTCCTTGTGGTCGCGACCGCGCTGTTCCTGGTGGTCAAGATCGTCTCTCGCATCAGCAAGGAGCCCGATCCCTGCACGCATCCGTGTCCGTACTGCACGACGGAAGTCCACAACGAAGCCACACGGTGTCCCGCCTGCACGTCGACGCTGGAGCCGTTCGTACCTGCGACGACGGGCACCACGGGCGGCAAGTAGGGCTCGCTTCGCACGGTGTAGATTCGGTGAAGAAGCCAGGCGAGCACGGGCTTGGTCGTAAACTCGCTGTGTAGACGCCCGGCGCTTCTTGGGCGCGACCAGAAGGAGGAACGGGATGGCTGCGGAAACTCGCCGCGTGCTGCTGGTGGAAGACGAGAAGAGCATCAGGGACGCGGTCGCCGCGTATCTTGAGCGCGAAGGCTACTGGGTCACCCCCGCGGGTGACGGGCAGGCCGCGCTCGACGCGTTCGCCAAGCACCGTTTCGACCTCGTAGTCCTCGACCTCATGCTGCCCAAGGTCAGCGGCGAGGTTGTGTGTCGCGCGATTCGCGACGCCTCGGACGTACCGATCATCATGCTCACCGCCAAGGGCGAGGAGCAGGACCGCATCGCCGGTCTCGAGCTCGGTGCGGACGACTACCTCGTCAAGCCCTTCTCACCGCGCGAACTGGTCGCTCGTGTCCGTGCCCTGCTTCGGCGGGCGCATGTCGACAGCGAGCCGCAGCGCGACAGGCTCGTCTTCGGCGATCTGGAGATCGACATCGCGGGCCACAAGGCGTTTCACGGCGGCCAGGAACTCGACCTCACTGCGAGCGAGTTCAAGCTGCTCACAACGTTGTCCCGCTATCCCGGTCGCGTCTACTCGCGCATGGAGCTCGTCGAGAAGGTTCTCGGCTACGACTTCGAGGGCTATGAGCGCACGATCGACTCGCACGTGAAGAACTTGCGCGCCAAGCTCGACGACGATCCCAAGGACCCCACGTTCATCTACACGGTCCATGGGGTCGGCTACCGTTTCGAGGCCCCGAAGACAGGCGAGGATGCCTGATTCCGTAACAGCTCCCGCCGAGGAGACCACTACGCCGGAGGTTGCCGTCACAGGCGCGAACGCCGGTCCGGTGAAGCCCCCGCACACCTTCGCGCGCCGGCTTGCATTCGCGTTCGCCGCAGTCGCCGCGCTCACGGCGCTCACCGCTGCGCTGCTTCTCTCGGCGACCTGGAGCTACCAGTTCAACGCCTACGTGCGCGAGAACCTGCAGATCACGGCCGACGGCATCTCGGGAATCGTGTCGCAGGCGTACCCCCAGTACGGTGGGTACACGATCGACACGCTCGCCCAGATTCCGCGCTTCGGTCCGATGAGCGGTGTCGGCGTGCAGGTGCTCGACATGGAGAACAACGTCCTCTACGACGACGCCACCACGGGTCAGCACATCCAGGCGATGCTCGGCGGGAAGGTCGACGCCACGAGCACCGCCGA
>Ga0079306_1001692_pt1 | contig 13902 bp, 9 predicted proteins | sample Methanotroph_Enr_FD_79181 | JGI IMG/M metagenome (GOLD analysis project Ga0079306, IMG submission 79181) | Enriched soil microbial communities from Old Woman Creek wetland in Ohio, USA - Methanotroph_Enrichment_5 | ecosystem: Environmental > Terrestrial > Soil > Wetlands | place: USA: Ohio...
CCAGAAGGCCGGGTGGCCGAAGGCAAGCACGGTGTCGCCGTCCTCGCATCTCGCGGCGACATGTGGATTGGCGGCGTGGGCACGGTCACCTACATGGACGGCGACACCGTGCTTGCCTTCGGCCACCCGGCCTTCTGGTCCGGGTCCTCCGGCCTCTACCTGAACAACGCGTGGGTCGACGGCATCTGGCCGTCCACCTACACCCCCTACAAGCTCGCGCGACCGGCAGCTTTGCGCGGAACGCTCACGCAGGACCGACTCGCAGGCGTCATGGGCGTCGACGGGCCGCTGCCCGATGAGTCCTCAATCAACGCGACCGCGACCAACACCGAGACTGGCATGGTCGCAACATCCTCCGTGCAGGTCCCGCGCATCGTCATCGATGATTCCTCAGGCAACTACTATGGGGTGCCGCAGGTTGCGTCATACATCGCGGGCTCGCGCGTCTTCGACTCCAGCTCCAACACCGGCAGCGCCGTATGCACCACCACGGTGCGCGTGTCCGACGGCTCGCAGGAATGGACGCTGACCCGCGTGGCGCACGTCTCGGACGGCTGGGACATCGTCTCGGCGGTTGTCGCGGACGTTGACGACATCGTGTCGCAGCTGCAAGGCGTCAACGCGAACGGCATCGCCCACGCGCACATCATCTCAATCGGGCTGGAGACGTCGTTCTTCCCCGAGCGCAACGAAGCGCAAATCGCCGACGTGACCGTCGCAGGCGGTATCAAGCACGGCGTCAACACGGCGCGCGTGTCCTTCCTCAAGTACGGCGAACCGGCCACGCAGACTGTCGATGTGACCTTCACGGTGCCCGCGACCGTCCCCGTCACGGGCGAACTCAGCGTCAAGGCGGTCAACGACAGCTCGGGCGACATGGAGAGCGGAAGCGATCTGACCGAGGAGATCGGATCCTCGTCAGCTGCGCAGACCACCGTCGACCGCCGCACGGTCGCCGAAGTCGTCGCCGAGCTGAACACGGTCGTCGACAACACGGTCATCGCCGTGAGCTTCCAGCCTTCCGACATCAGCGTCAGTGATGACGAAGAGGAGTCGGACTACCTGGTCGCGCCCGTCACGTACGCGCCTGTCGAAACCACGAAGGTCACCCCCTGGGTGGTCAGCGGGCAGATCGCGAAGATCGCACCTGCCTTCTACCTTGTGTTCGACCGCAGCACGTATCCGTATGGCACCTACAGCCTTATCGAGGGAGCGATTCTCGGTGTCGATGGCAAAGTACCGGTGCGCGTCACGGGTGTCGGCGCGGCCAAGACGGTCAACACGACGGCGGGCATGTTCTTCTACTGGGGGCCCATACTGTACAAGAACGCGATTCTCACCTTCTCGTTCGCCGGCAACGCCCAGGCTTTGCCCGTCGTCACGAGCCGCAAGGTCTACGTTGCCGCCAAGACCACCCTTGTCGCATCGAGGACCACGCTCACGCATGGCACGTACGTGAAGCTCACCGCACACGTCTACCCCGCCACGACAGGCGGGTCCGTGTCGTTCCAGGTGCTGTCGGGATCGACGTGGCGGACGCTGAAGACCACAGCGGTGCCGTCGACCGGCGTCGTGATCTACTCCTACAAGCCGACTCGCGCGGGCACCCCCAAGCTGCGCGCGCGCTTCCTCGGCAGTGCAAGCAACGTTGCGAACAACTCGCGCTCGGTGACTCTCAAGGTCAGGTAGCGCGGGGAAGCACGCCCGAAACGCAGCGCCCGGGGCTCAGGTCTCGGGCGCTGCTGCGTCTCGTGCGTGGCGTTATGATGGGGCCGCCGGACCTCGACGTGGAAGGCTCTCCGATGTCGTGCTACATGCGCCACATGGCGTGGCTGTTCGAGGCGCTCGAGCTGCCCTACGACAAGGAGCACCGCACGCTACTCGACGGCGCGATCCGCGACGCGTTGCAGACGCCCATGGATGCTCACTGCCCCGAGGTATGGGCCTCAATCAAGGCGCTCTCGCCCGACGAGCGTATCGGGCTCATCGGCGAGGTGCGTGCACGCATCACCGCGTAGCGCACCATCCTGCCCGTCCGCTCGATGCCCCTAGCTGCCGAACGTCTCGGCGGCCTGCTGCATCAGGTCCGGAATCGGCAAGCCCTGCGGGCACAGGTCGAGGCACTGGCCGCACTCGGTGCAGTCCGAGCCCTTGCCCGAGATACCCGAGTAGCCTGCCAGCCACGCGTTCGTCGTGTCCCACATCGCGCCGTTGTTGAGCGCAGCGATCACGTCGGGGATGTCGACACCGCTCGGGCACGGCATGCAGTAGCGGCATCGCGTGCAGTCGGCGACAAGCCGCGAACGCAGAGCCTCGGCGGCTCGCTCGTAGACCGCGAGCTGGTCGGCGGAAAGCGAATCCGGCAGGCCCTTCTCGGCGGCGGCGACGTTGTCGACGACGTGCTCCATCGTCGTCATGCCCGACAGGAGCAGGCTCACGCCCGGCTCGTTCCACACGTAGCGCAGCGCCCACTCGGCGGGGCTCCAGCCCTCGGGGCGCTCGTCGAAGACCGCGCGCATCGGCTCGGGCATCCCGTCGCCGAGCTTGCCACCCTTGATCGGCTCCATGACCACGACGCCCATGCCCTTGTCGGCAGCGTGGCGAAGGCCCGCGTAGCCCGCCTGGAACTCGGTGTCCATGTAGTTGTACTGGAGTTGGCCGAAGGCCCAGCCGTCGTACTCGTCGCAGATGCGAACGAAGTCCGGTGCCATGCCGTGGAAGGAGAAAGCCGGGAAGCGGATGCGCCCGTCGGCGACGGCAGACTCGAGGAAGTCGATCACGCCGAGGCCCTTCATCTTGTCCCACGCCGGACCGTTGAGGCCGTGCACGAGATAGAAGTCGATGTGATCGGTCTGCAGCCGCTCGAGCTGTTGCGTGAGGTAGCGCTCCATGTCGTCGGGCTCCTTGCACAGCTGCTGCGGCAGCTTCGTCGCAAGGTTGACGCGCTCGCGCCAACCACCCGACAGCGCGGTGCCCACGAACGGCTCGCTCTGGCCGCCGTACCCCATGCCCGAGCCGTGGTAGAACCAGGCCGTGTCGACGTAGTTCACGCCGTGGTCGATCGCGTAGTGGAGCATCTCGGTGGCCAGGCCGTAGTCGATCTGGTCGTCGTGCCCGTCGATGACCGGGAGCCGCATGCAGCCAAACCCCAGGACCGAGACATCGACGCCGGTGTTGCCAAGCTTGCGGTAGAGCATGTGTCCTGCGCCTCCGAATGATTGTGAATCGCCACGCTGTCCAGTCTAGGGCAACCCGCAAGCGCGCGCGTCGCGCGCCGCACCACGAACATGTGCGTTATCGTTGGAGAAGATGTGAGCGGGAACCGTGAGCATGGGCGTGGGAGTCGGCGATGAAACCGAGCTCGATCAGGACCGGCTCGTGAACCGCGAGGAGCCAGGCAAGCGGCTGCTGGCGGTTGGCGTCATCGTGTCGACGTTCGGTGTGGCTGTGACGATGCTGCCCGGCGCCTACAACCCGTTCGGTCCGGCGAAGGCGGTTGCGTTGCTGCTCGGCTGCACGTGCGTCGCTGCCGGGCTTCTGCTCGCTCCTGACCTCGCCACCCGCGCGCTGCGACGATCGCTCGCGCAGCGCGGCGCCTGGGCGGGGTGGGCGCTGATCGCCGTGACCATGCTCGCGACGTTCACCTCCCTGGACCCGTCGCAGTCACTCGTCGGTCACTACCCTGAGTACCAGGGCCTCCTCCTGCTACTAGCGAGCGCGCTCGTCGGCTTCGGTGTCTACGCACTCGCCGAGACCGAGCGAGCGTGGCGGCTCTTCGGCCGGGCGGCCGTGGTCGCCACCTTCGTCGTGGCCGGCTACGCCGCGCTCCAGTTCGCGGGCGCCGACCCCGTCGCCTACGAGCGCATCTTCGTGGTGCGCCGCGTGCGTTCCACGCTCGGCAATGCGTCCAACCTCGGGGTGTGGCTGTGTCTCGCGCTCCCCATGCTCGTCGCTCGCGCGCGTGCCGAGAAGGGCCCGTGGCGCTGGGCGAGCTTGCTCGCGGTCGCGTTCGGCGCGATCGTGCTGGCCTGGTCGCTGTCGCGCGGCGCGTGGCTCGGCGCGCTGGCAGGCACGTGCGCGTGGCTGATCGCCGAGGGGCGCCGTTGGGAGCGCGCACGGCGCGTTCGGACCGCGGTGGTAGCCCTCGCGTCCGTCGCGGTCGTGTTCGCGCTCGTGATCGCGCTTGTCCCTGCCGCTGGAGGGCGGCTTTCCGGGCTGCTCGACCCGTCATCAGGCACCCCCGGCTGGCGCGCCGAGGTCTGGGCAGCGTCGACCCGGCTCGTGGCCATACGCCCGCTGCTGGGCTACGGACCCGGATCGTTCCGCTATGCCTTCCCGCCCATCCGGACCGCGGCGATGCAGGTCGGCGAGACCGGCACCCAAGCGCTTGACGACCCGCACAACCTGCTCGTGTCCGCGGCCGTTTCCGCCGGCGTCGCCGGGCTGCTCGCGCTCGCGTGGCTGCTCGCCGAGGGGGCGCTCGCCGCATGGCGCCTCGGCGGGGGCGACGAGCGCGGGCCGGTAGGGCCCGCGCTCGCGGTGTCGATCGTCGCCGGGGCAGTTGCACTGCAATTCCACTTCGCGACGATCGACACCGCACCGCTGCTCGCCGCCGTGATCGGCTGTGCGCTCGCCGGCGCTTCGGGCGGCGAGCCTGCGGTCGCCCCACCCACGCCGCGCGCACGCGCTGCCGCGCGCGCGGCCACCGGCCTGCTGGTCGCGCTGTTGGCCGCAGCCACGGTGCTTGCCGGCGGCCTCGCCCTCGCCGACCGGCAGGTCGCTGCGAGCTACTCGGCCGTCTCGGCGGAGAGGCCCTGGAGCGAGGCGAGGACGCACTTCGCCCGCGCCGAGGGCCTCGCTTCCTGGGAGCCGGCGATGACCTGGGCGGGTGGGCGCGCGGCAACCGAGGCCATGACGCGCACCGCTTCCAGCGACTCGTTCACAGACGCCGGCACGTGGATGTCTGCGACGGTCGCGCGACTCCCGCTCGACCCGCTCGCGTGGGCGCAGCTCGGCGACGTCTACCTGATCGGCGGACTCGTCGGCAAGGACTCTGCCCGGCTGGACGAGGCACTGCCCGTGATCGAACATGCGATCGCACTCGATCCGCAGAACGGCTACCGCTGGGCGGCGAAGGCCACGGCGCTCGCGGCACTCGGGAGGACCGGACCCGCAACCGAGGCATACCTGCGAGCGGTGCAGTATGCTCCCAACGATGCGCAGGCGTGGGCGGGTCTCGCGAGCATGTACGAGCGCGCTGGACAGGCCGAGAAGGCCGCCGAAGCGCGCGAGCGCGGCGCGGCACTACTGCAGGACGCAGCACAGTAGAACCGACACCGGAGGGCACATGCGCAACAGAACGCTGATCGTCGTGGTGGGCCTGGTCGCTTTGGCCGCCGTGCTCGTCGCCGGGCAGCTCTATCTAACCCGGCCGAAGCCGTCCCCGGCCGCATCCCCCACCGCCACGAACGCGTCGACCGAACTCACCTCTCAGACGGGCGTTCCAGGCGTCGTCCCACCCCTTCCCGGCGGCAAGGCGCTTCCTTCGGTGGCGCCGAGCGGCCCGGCGAAGGAGGGTGCACTCTTGCACCCGCTCTCATCGGCACCGGTCGGTGTTGTCGCCGGCCTCGTGAACGGCAAGATCCCACCCGGTTCGGTCTACACAGTGAAGTTCAGACCGTGGGGTTACGGCCCCGCGGGATCCACCGGACAGACCGTCGTGATCACCGTGACCAGTTTCGCTCCCACGGGTTCCGCGCCGGAGATCAACGCGATGTCGAGGACGCCATTGCTCGCAGTCATGGACGCCCGCCAGGGCGGGGACGTGCGGACGGGTGGAGCGCAGACCGGAACGCTGACGTTCCTGAAGAGCGGCACGTCGGTGGTGCCCGTGCTCAGCAAGGTCACGGGCGCTACTCCATAGTCACCCATACCAGCAGGGAATATACTCGCACTGCGGGCCGGAGCCTCTCTGCGCAGCCGGTTCGCTGTGTCATCGATCGAACGCTCGCCGGCTGCTCCTGGCACCCCGCGAGCTGCGGTAGCGCTCGTTGGAGGCATGAACTAAGGCAACCCCTCCTCCGGTCGCTATCGGCGCGCGGCGAGCGCGCGCACTTCGGGGGTTGCGTGGCATCCGAGCCACGCATGTCAGAAAGGGGTGCAGCGTGAGACGCAACTCCGTCGCATGGAGGCCCGCGACCGGAGCCCTCTTGGTGCTGCTGGTGTGCTCAGCAGCCGTGATGGGACTCGCATCGGTAGCCTTGGCATCCTCGGCATCGTTGCCCGCAACGATCACCGGATACGTCAAGGACATGTCCAGCAACCCGATCGAGGGCGCACTCGTACAGGTGGACGGCGAAACGTCGAGCACCACGCTGTGGGGATTCCAGCAGAGCGCTCTGACAGACGCGACGGGCAAGTTCGTCATCACCGACATCATCCAGGGCACGTACAGCATCTACATCAACAGCCCTTACGAGACTGCGCACCTGACCGCCTACGCCGAGGTCAACCCGTGGCATGGCGACTGGGCATCCGATCCCCCCGTCGACACGCGCGCCTACATCACCGGTGGGACGACAAAGAACGCCGGCATATTCCAGCTTCCTGCCAGCGGTACAGTGCACGGCCACGCGATGGACGGCGCCTCCGCTGTCGCGAGCTCGCAGGTAGTCGCGACCATCATCCGTGACGGCATCTCCTACATGCGTTGGGCCGAGACGGGTGCTGACGGCAGCTTCACCATCAACGATGCTCCGCCGGGCGACTGGTCACTCGTCTATCACGCCACGCGCGCCGGCAAGATTCCCTACGACCCGGTGCCGTCGAGCTCGTTTGGCATGGACTACGATCCCGTCGCTCAGTCCGAGCCCGAGGTCTTCACGCTTGCGGCCGCCGAGAACAAGACGCTTGTGAATCACGAGTTCGACCAGGGCCAGCTCGTCTCGGCGGGCACTGGCGAGACCTACAAGAGCATGACGTACAACGTGGCGTCGATCGGCGTGACCGCCTACCAGGCCAGTTCCAGCGATTGGGAGACCGCGTATTCCTGGCAGACCCTTGATGACGGCTGGGGACACGCCTACCTTCCGCCGGGCGCGTACGATCTGACGTACTCCGACTTCATATCGCCGGTCGTCTACGCCGACAAGACGCTCCCGACGTTCAGCACGTCCGTCGGCGGCGGGTCGCTCAACAAGTACACGACGCTCACGCCAGCCGTCGACACCTACGCACTGCACGGCTCTGTCACCGAGGCGAGCACCGCCACGAGCCTCACCGCGTGGGTCACCGCCGAAGTGATCAACCCCAGCTCGGTGTGGACCGACTCATTCCGTCGAGTCCCGTCGACTGGTGCGGGGGCCGGCCTCTACCTCATCCGCCTCCCGAAGCTGACCGGCTACACCGGCAACCGCATGAAGCTGAAGTGGTCCGACCAGGCGACTCCCCCCGATGCCCCATACGAGCACGTGTCGTACGAGGCGAACATCACGCCGCCTGTGTCGGGTGACACCACGCGCAACGTGTCGCTGGTCGTCGGCGGTTCGATTTCCGGCACCGTCCGAGACGAGGCTGGCACACGCGTGCCGGGCGTGACCGTCTGGGCGCTGCACAAGGCGTTCGATCCTTCATGGGGCGCAATCACATGGACGGGTGGCGACAACTGGTGGACGCGCACTGACGTCAACGGCGACTACACAATCGGTGGATTGCCGACCGGAAGCGACTACAAGGTCGACGTGAACCCCGACTACAACCCAGGCATGCTGCTACCCATCAAGTACAGGGACTACAACCGTCGCGTGTACAAGAACCAGCCACTTGTCGACTCCCTGAACGAATCGGCAACCCCGAAGGGCGGGGTCGTCGATCACACGCCTGTCGCAGTCGCCGTCGGCCACGACACGCCCAGCATCGATGAGACGATCGTCCCCGGTGGCTACGTTGGGCTGCACGCGGACGGTCCCCTCTACCCGACCGGCGCCGTATGGTGTGATGTCTGGTACTCGTACGGCGGCCAGTGGTTCGAGATCGACTCGGGCTACACCACTGGCGGCACGTTCCAGAAGCTGTGGAAGGTGCTGCCGCATGGCGACTACCGGCTCGACTACGCCGACTACTTCGGTCGTGGCAGCGGGTCGTGGCCCTTCCACCTTGACCAGGGTGAGACGAAGTACACGAGCGTGCTCGTCCCGGCACCCCTCGCCTCCGGCTCGCCCAGCCCGTTGTTGAAGGCCACGTTCGCGGGGCTTCTTGGCGGCGGCTCCGGCCTGCCCGGCGGTACCGCGGGGGGCACGCAGATCAAGTTCCAGTGGGGGTCCGTGCCGCTCGGTGCACCCGCGCTGCCCTCGGGCACGATTGGTGCGGGCAGCATTTACAACGTGACGCTCGCATCGGGCGCGGCGGCGGGGCGCTGGACGCTCACGCTCCCCTACGACGCCACGATTCCGGCGGCCGATGTAGGATACCTGCGCGTCGTCCACTACAAGGCCGGCGGCGGGACTGAGACGCTCAGGGCGCGCGGCTACAACACCGCGAACCACACACTCCAGGTTCAGACGATGTCGCTCTCACCGTTCAGGGCTGTCTTCCTGAAGCACAAGGTCAAGCTCGGCACGCCCACGAGTTCCAGAAGCACGTGGACGAAGTACCACTCCTACACTGTCTACGGCAGCCTTCTCCCGCGCCATACGGCGGGAGTGAGGTCGGTCAAGCTGCTGATCTATCGCAAGAACTCGGCCGGGCACTACAAGTACTACACGTACAAATGGGCACCGAACATCAACTACTACAGCTACAGCCGGTACAAGGCGAAGTTCGCCCTCAAGGCTGGTAGGTACCGGATCTACGCCTACGCGGTCAGCGACAAGTGGCACTACGCTACGAAGTCCACGTACTACAAGTACGTACGCGTGAGGTAGCTGGACCGCACGATCTGCCGAGAACAGAAGCGGCCGCCCCGAAATGGGGCGGCCGCTGTCGTCTCTGCGAAACCCGAATGCGCCTACTTGACGATGTAGACGACCGTTCCCACCGGAACGAGCGGGTAGAGCGCCTCGATGTTGCTGCGCTTCATGCGCATGCAGCCATGGCTGGCGCGATGCCCGATCGACCACCACTTGTACGTGCCGTGGATGCGGATGCCAGACGCGTTGAGGTACAGCGCGCGCGTTCCGAGCGGGTTGCTCGGCCCCGGCGGGATGTACGACGGCATGTTGGCGGCCCACGCACTGCCCGGATTCGTCCACGACGGGTTCTTGACCTTGCGGACGATCTTCCACGTGCCGGTCGGGGTGCTGTGGCCCGGCATGCCGATCGCGCAGTGGTAGCTCTTCTGCAGCGTCCCGGCCTTGTAGAGCTTGAGGTCGAACCTGCCGAGAACGACGAGGATCGCCTTCGGGATATTCTTCGACGTGATCTTCGGCTGAATCGTCCTCATCGGTGCGTAGATTGCGGCGGGGTGCACGCCGCTCGACGCGATCTCAGACGCGATGGCGGCACGGATGCGCTGGTACGTCAGACCCGTGTAGACGCTGTGCCCAATCTTCTCGGGATAGAAGTGCATCGCGCGATGCGCGACCACGCGGTGCGCATTGACCGCGCGATTGTTGAACTTGGACGCGACGGTCTGGGCCCACCTCGAAACGACTTCTGTCTTGATTGAGTAGGCCGGCGTGATGGCGAAGGGCGTGATCGTGTCGACCGCGCTGTACGCCTTTGCGAGCATGACCTCCACGTTGACCGCGACAGCAGTCTTCGGGTAGGTGATCGTCACGACGCGCCCGTTGCCCTTGACCGTGAAGGGGTTGTAGTTCGGGATGGCCGTGCCCGTCGCAATCGCCGCACGAGCGGCGGTCGGGGTCAGACCGAACAGGTCGCGCGCTCCGACCATCGCGTGGCTCGGAACCGGCGCCGTCGTGGTGACGACAGCGGCAGTCGTCGCGAATGCCGGTACCGCACCAAGAAGGACGACGGCGACGAACGCGAGCACAATGATGCTGCGCGAACGGGTGATGCGATTCATGCAGGTCCTCCGACCTAACGAGGTGAAGCGTTCACAGCGGGCAGTATACGGAGGTGGAGGTCGAAAAAGCCAGCATACAGAGCGCGCGCGTACCCGAGACGTTGAAGACGCGCACGTCTCTATGCGCTACCAACGTCGCGCAATACACGTTCGAGTTGCTCGCAGAAGTGCTCGCGGTCCTCATCGTCGAACTTTGACGGGCCGCCGTGACGGCCGCCCGCCCGGCGCAGCTTCTTCTCGGCATGGCGGACCGCAAGCTCGGCATCGATTGTCGTGAGGTAGAAGATGCGACCGCGCGGGCTCAGGGCAGCCGCGCCTCGCCCCAGCACCATCGCAGCCAGACCTATGTCTTGCGTGACGACGACGTCACCCGGCTCGAGCTGCTCGATGATGGCGAAGTCGGCCGAATCCGCGCCGGTCCCCACGTTGACGGCTTCGACTCCCGCACGCCCTGCGTAGCGGTCGAAGTTCTGGTTGTGGTTGGCGACGAGCAGCACCTTGAGACCGTGCGAACGCGCGATGGCGATCGCGTCGCGGGTCACGGGGCACGCATCGGCATCGATGATCAGGCGCGTCATGTACTCATCGTGGCGCACGCGGAGGCGCCTGCCAACCCGCGTACGTGCTGGTCGCGGAGGTTGCTCGCTCGTCATGGCGAGGTTGGGCTGCGATACTGTTGCCGAGACTCACTGGGGGTGAGCATCCTGGATTCGACAGTCGATCCAACCGAGGGGACCACGGCGATGACTGACGAGCACGTGCCCGCCGATGCCGGAACGCCCGGCGGCGGGGACGCTCCCGCGGCCGCCGATGCGAACCCCGACAAGCGCTGGAACCGGTTGATCCTGCTCGTCATCGCACTCGGCGCCTTCATGCGCTTCGTCGACCTCCGCCGTCAGAGCATGTGGTACGACGAGCTCTTCACCGTCTTCACCTCGATGAAGTCGCTGCCCGGGCTGCTCAAGGTCACGGCGGCCGACACGAGCCCTCCTCTCTTCTACATCGCCGAGTCGGGGATGATTCGCCTGTTCGGCAAGGGCGAGATCGCGATGCGGTTCCTGCCGGCATTCGCAGGAGTGCTGACGATCTGGGTCGTCTACCTCGCGGGCAAGAAGCTGTTCAGCCCGAAGGCGTCGTTCTGGGCGGCCGCGCTGTTCGCTATCGCCTACATGCCATTGCGCTACGCGCAGGAAGCGCGTGCGTACTCGTTCATGATGCTCTTCGCCGCTCTGGGTCTGCTCACGTTGCTGCGCCTCGCCGAGAAGCCCGGTTTCCTGAATGCCGCCGCTTTCTGCCTCGCGCTCACCGCGCTGGTCTACAACCACGTCTACGGGGTCTTCGGCGGGTTCGCCCTCGTGCTAGCGATGCTCGTCGTCCCCGGCCTGCGGCGACGCACGCGCTGGTGGGGTGTAGGCGCGGCGGCGGTCGCGGCCGCGTTCTTCGTGCCGTGGGGCCTTGTGATCCTCAACCAGCAGATCCGCACCGTTGGCGACTGGGTCGGCGCCGGCTCGTGGCCGATCAAGCCACCGGCGAACCTGCTCCTCGAGATGTGGTCGGCGATCAGCAGTTTCACCCCATGGCCCTACCCAGAGGTGTGGTCGTCAGTCGTCTTCGCGTTCGCACTGCTCGCCGGCCTGTTCGCCGTTGGATCGAAGGAAACCGCGAGGGGCTCCTCGGGCGAGACCCGTGCAGCCGAGAAGTCCGAACCCGCCGCCAAGCGCACGCTCGAGCCGTTCGCGCTGAGCGACCGCGACGTGGCCGTCACCCTTGCGATCGTGATGCTCGTACCACTCGTGGTCGCGCTCGGGATCTCCAAGTTCGTGCTCCCGATCCAGGAGCTGCGCTCCTATGTCGTGTGCATCCCCGCGGCCTACCTGCTCGCCGCATTTGGCGCGACGCGCCTGCGGCCCATCGTCTCCTTCGTGTTGCTGATGGCGCTCCTGGCCAGCGCGATCATGGGCGTCCCCGTGTTCTACTCGGCACACAACAAGGGCTACTACCGCGAGGCCGTGCAGTACCTGCTCGCAAACAACGCGCAGGACGAAAGGATCATCGTCAGCTCGAACTACCTGCCGCTGGACCTCAACATCTACTGCCTGATCGAGGGGTACGACCGCCAGTTCAGGCTCGATACGGTCAAGTGGTGGCACCGGGGCGAGGAGCTCGACAAAGACCTCGCGCCGCTGCTCAAGAACAGGCAGGACGTGTGGATCGTCACCGCGTTCGTGCCGCTCGCCGACGACGGGACGACCACCTTCGACGCGAGCATGAACCGCCAAGACGGCTGGCGGCTCGTCGACACGCAGAACTTCGACGACCGGCCCAAGGTCGAGCACTGGGTGCTCGAGGGTGCGACCAGCACAGCGCCCTAGTGGGCCGCTCGACCTAACCGACGGACTCCCACAGCTCACAGACCCACTCGCGGCAGATTGGCGCGCGGTTGGCCCGTGGCAGCAGGCAGCCGGTTTCGGGGTGGCAGAAGACGCATTTGCGCACGTCAACCCAGCCGGGGAGCATCGCGCGGTATGCCTCCCCCTCAGGCGTGGGCAGATGGCTGGTGCGCGGGTCGTGCAGCGGGCGAACGCCCGCTTCGCCCGCTTCGTACGCGTCCGGAGTGACCACCAGCGCACCGCTCGCGACAAGTCGCGCCTCCCACAGCGCTATGTACTCCGGCAGCCAGCCGTCGCCGATGAAAGCGCCGTCCTCATCGTTGGCGAGGTAGAGGCAGCAACACAGTCCGCCACACTCGTGGCACAGTTCGTACTTCTCGGCAGGTGAGGTGTCTGACACGCGGTCCCTTTCGCTGGGCGTACGTATGGTGCCACATCGGGGTGTCCGCGCGGCACACAGCTCACCGTCAGCGCACGAGCGGGCGGAGCGGTCGCGCGAGCGAGATGACGTAGCTTGCGCCGAGAGCCACCGCAATGCCGATCAGACAGAGCGCGAGCGCCCATACGAAGCTCGCCGAATCGCGCGTGTGGGTCACGTATCGGACTATGTTCAGGACCGGTGCATGGATGACGTAGATGCCGAGGGACATGCGACCCGCCCACGCCGCGCCGCTCAGCGCTCGTGCTTCTGAGCCCGCGCGTGCCAGCATTCCGAGCAGCCCGAGCGCCGCAACGGAGCCCGCGAGCATGACGGCAAGCTGCTGTCCCTGCGTCAGCTCGACTCCCCACGCAACGTACATCGCACCTCCGGCTGCCATAGCCGCGACGACGACGAAAAGGGCCGCAACGCGACCCTTGGGCCATGAAGCGCGGGGCAGCGCTGCGCCGAGAAGATAGGACGCGACGCACAGCGGCGCGATGGCGAGAAAGCCGGACCAGGTGTCGGTTGCCAGGACTGGCTCTCCCGCGCGCACCACGGCCAGCGCCGCGTACGCGACCATCGCGAGACCCGCCCCCGCGAGGCGCGCTGAGTCCGAGCGCAGGGCCCAGCCAACGAGCGTCACGTACACGAGCATTGCGAGGAACCAGAGCGTGTAGAAGGCCTCGCCGGCAAAGACCACTCCGAGCCAGTTGAGCCCGTTGAGGGCCGCGCCTGCCCGAATCGCCCCCTGGGCCGAGTAGGCAAGCAGCACGACACTCCATACCGCGTACGGCACCAGTAGACGTCGCATGCGTCGCGGCAGGTCGACCGAGCGCCCGTCGAGCGTGGAGAGGAAGCCGCTCGTCGCGAACAGGAGTGGAACAGCCCACATCGATGCGCCAAGCAGGGACAGCGCTGGTTTCACACCCGCCTGGCACGAGACCCAGAGGCTGTGTTGAAGAACCACAGCGCACACAGCCGCGAAGCGAAGGGCGTCGAGCGAGCGATTACGCATCAGGCCCCGTTCTCGAGTATGCCCGAGGCGCAGCTCCCGTGCCCACGCCCCC
>Ga0079306_1001693_pt1 | contig 13900 bp, 9 predicted proteins | sample Methanotroph_Enr_FD_79181 | JGI IMG/M metagenome (GOLD analysis project Ga0079306, IMG submission 79181) | Enriched soil microbial communities from Old Woman Creek wetland in Ohio, USA - Methanotroph_Enrichment_5 | ecosystem: Environmental > Terrestrial > Soil > Wetlands | place: USA: Ohio...
GGCTGATCAAAAGTACCAATGCGATCATCAGGTACGCTCCGCCGAGCAGGAAGTACATCATGGCCGGTTCGAGGCGCGTCATGCCTACCCGCGCGGCAGTGCCAATGATCAAAATGATCACCCTTTCGGCGGCATTCCTGCCCACGACCTGAGCCAGAAATATCGCCAGGACCGAATAAATGGCAATCGCCAGCGCAAGCGGCGGCTTGTTGAATGCCAACACGAATCCGATGCCGAGGATCGTACCAGGAACCGCACCCCCCAGGTTGGAGGAAAAATCGAGGGCATCTTTGCCTGTGAATTTCTTGCGTACCACCAGCCAGGCGATGATCATACCCAAGATGGCTGCAAACGGCGTTGCCAATGCACTCAAATACGTTGTATCGAGAATCGCCTCGACACCCCGTGTGACCGTCATGGACCAGTGCTTCAGGGTCGGTGTGAAGTCCACGCCCCAGGCGGTGCTGAACGAGCCGTAAATGATGGTAGCGTATAGCAAAATGATAAATGCGATGATCAAATAAGTAACGATATTAACGATCCAGCGAATGACCGGATCTTTCTCAACGATTTGCGAACCGGCAGGTTTTCCCGTGACCGAGATATACGTCCTGCGGTTAACGTAATAACGCTGGACGAGGAAGATGACCAGCGTTGGAATGATCAAAACCAGCGATAGTGCAGACGCTTTCTGATAATTGTATTCGCCGATCACCGACAAAAAGATCTGGGCAGATAAAACTGTGGTATTTCCGGCGATGAAAAGGGGGTTGCCCAGGTCTGCCAAAGATTCTACAAAAAGAAGCAAAAAGGACCCGGCCAGTCCGGGGATCAATAGTGGCAGGGTGATCGTTCTGAACAGGTGAAACCTGCCGGCTCCAAGGCTCGCAGCTGCTTCTTCCATTGCCGGGTTCAAACGTTCGAGCATGGCCTTGAGGATCAGGTACGAGACTGAGAAAAATGTGATGGTCTGTACAATCACAAGCCCATCCAGGCCGTAGATATCGTTCATCCCCTGGACAAATTCGATGCCCAAGAGCTTGTGCGAGATCAACCCATTCCGTCCAAAGAGCAGGATCATGCTCAACGCGAGGGCAAATGGCGGCGAAACCGTGGGAACCAGCGCCAGCCAGTGGATGATGCGTTTCCCCGGGATTTTGCAGCGCACAACGGCATAGGCGAAGATGAATCCCACTAACGTTCCCGATGTGGCGGTCAGAAGTCCCATCAGCATCGTGTCTGTGAAGGCTCGCTGAAGAGCGGGACCGTAATACGAATCAAAATAGCGGGCGAAATAGGTAACGTCGAAGGTGCCTTCCTTCGATATAAACCCACCTGAAACCGATCGAAAGAGGGGAAAGATTACAAAAACAAAGATGAAAATGCCCGAGATGAGCAGGCTCATGAACAAGACGGGGTCCCTGCCAATCAGCGAGAATTCGCGGATTCGCCTTGTGAACCCTGATATTGAGCGCATGGGAGAATCTGTCTTCTTGGAAGCGAGCTGCATAATCCTCCTATATAGAATTCTGGGCGGCAGGCGCCGCCCAGAATTTGTAAATCAAAGCTTATTGTTTCAAGTTCTCAGCGTTGGCGATTTCATTTGTGAATTTTTCGACAAACGCTGATTTGTTCTCGCCCGCCCACTGGAAGTCATAGTCGATCAGGTTGACATCCAACAGTTCGGGGTGCGAAAGCTCAACACCGTTGATCGTGGGTGCCTGGTAGGCGTGATATTTGGGTCCGAGGGATTGACCTTCGGGGGAAAGTTCCCAGTCGTACCACAACTTTGCTGCCTGTAAGTTTTTGGCGCCGGCCAGGATGGCCATACCGCCAATTTCATACCCAGTTCCTTCAGCGGGGAAGCTGAGTTCAAGCGGGCAGCTATTGTTCTCGATCTCGTTCACAGTATCATGCGAGAAGACAATGGCTACGGCTGCTTCTCCCTGGCAAACGAACTTGGCAGGTGCTGCGCCACTCTTGGTGAATTGAGCCATCTGGGCTGCATACTTCTTGAGGTATTCCCAGCCGGCCTCTTCGCCGCGAATCTGGAGGACAGTCGCAAGAGCTGTGTAGGAAGTACCAGATGTGGATGGGTGCGCAACCATTACCTGACCGGTAAACTCGGGTTTGAGGAGATCATCCCATGAAGTGGGAGCTTTCGCATCGGGATGTTCCGCAAGCCAGTTCTTGTTGGTGGCGAAACCCAAAGAGCCAACATAGACGCCTACCCATTGATTGTCGGGGTCCTTCATCAGGTCAGCATCACGAAGATTCACATAATTCGGTGAATCGTATGCCTGGAGCAAACCCTTGCCTTTTGCAGAAACGAAGCTGTCAATGGGGCCGCCCCACCAGATATCAAAGGTTGGATTGTCTTTTTCAGCTTCAATACGGGCTAAGGCTTCACCGGCAGACATGCGGACGTAGTTGACCGTGATGCCGTATTCCGCGTATTTTGCCTCGAACTCCTGCTTCATACCTTGGCACCACTCTTCCTGGGGGGTGCAAAGGACGTTGAGTTCTGTGTCTGTGATCTCAACTGGCGCTACGGTTGTTTCCACCGGGGCTACGGTGGTTGCGACGACAGGGGCTTCAGTAGTGGCTGCTGGAGCTTCAGTTGGCGTTGGCTGAGCGCAAGCTGCAAGAATCGTTGCAGCTAGGAGAGCCACGATCAATAGGAACCCTATTCTTTTCGACATTCTTCTCCTCCTGGCAAGCGTATAGGACTCATCTTGGAGTCCATTATTGGATTCTCAAATCATGGATTTGAGAGAAGTGGATATCTAATTATAGCAATTTTGGTCACGTGTCAACCGAACCGGGACAAAGGTAACGATCAACCCACACATTTGTCATGTGTAATCCAAAAGGCAGGCCTCAGCGAGCAAATCGCTGATTGCGCATTCAAACAATGTAGAGAAGTCCAGTGATTAGAAACTCCCCGGTTTGGCGGTCAAATCGGGGAGTCCTTATCGGAGATAAGTGGAATGTGGATCATCCAAAGTGAGGTTTACGGGCGGGGTTCTCCTCGAGATGGTTGTCCGGCACCTTGTGTTGAACCTCCGCAAGTGCTAGACCCATCACAGGTTGCGGTGCATGTTCCTGTGCCAGGCCCTGGACCGTAACTACTGAAAGGCGTTGGCGTTCCTGTCGTCCATGGGTTGCTTGTGCCGGATCCGTCTCCATAGCTGCTTCCAGGAGTCGGGATTCCGGTCGTCCAGGGATTCTCTTCCCCGCTACCCGGTCCGGGACCATAAGAACTGCCTGGAGTGGGAGTTCCGGTGGTCCATGGAACGCTGGCAGGCGCGAGACCAGTTGGGTCACCCGTTTGATCTGTCGAGCCCTTCCCGTTCTGATTCTGATATTGCTCTTGATATTGCTGTTCGTTTTGTTGATTCTGCTCTTGATTGCGCTCCTGGAATTCTTCGCGGGCACGGTTCGGATCCGTTTTCGCGTTCTCGACCCATTGCAGCCTTTCCTGGATCATAAGTCGTGTTTGGTACAGAAGCCCTTTGGCGTATTCATTGCCCATTGAATTCACGTGATACATGGTCTCAAGTTGTGTCTGCAGGCGAATCCTGATTTGCTCGAGAGCGTGGACGGATTGATCGTCAGGCAATTCCAAAGCGAGTCGGATGGCTTGTTCAACCTGACGCTGGTATCGCAGCTCGACTGATTCAGGAGGAATGTTGCCTGATTCAAACATCGACTTAATTTCCGCAACCCTTCGATTTGCGAATTCCAGGGCAAGCAGAACTCCGTCTGAAGGATTGGCCGAAAGCGCGAGTCGGGCATCTTCGCTCCAGAGTTTTATGCTATATAGAGGGTCAACGGGTTGTGCACTTTGTGCTGACGCGACTGTGGCGCCTGCCCCTCCCAGAGCGAGAGAGAGAATAACCAAAATTGTAGCAAGTGTACTGAACATGGCAGAATGCTCCTTTCTACGTGGCATAAACATGGTTTGGATCGCGGGAATCCAACTGTTATGACGCGGGTCGCTCGTATTCGTTACGCGTCCGGGTACTTCTGCCATTTCTTCCGCTTTATGTATGAATCTTGATCTTCCAGCGGCCGCATGATCTGGATCGCGGGGTGGCACCTCTTTCAAAATTGCCAGCCTGGAGGTCAGGATTGGATCGATCGTATCATTTTGCTTCATACGTACTCACTTTCTCGTCTATAACCAGCAGCCTCCGCAGCGTGCGGACCGCCCGAAATTGAAGGGCTTTTACTGCTCCAACCGGCTTTCCAAGAGCCGCAGCGACTTCCTCGTTCTCCCAACCTTCAATGAACTTCAACGAAATTACTTGGCGTTGCTCGGAGGTCAACGACCTCAAGGCTGCGCGGATCCTGTCCTGTTCGATTTTCAGGTTCACGATACTTTCAGGAAGCGGGTTTTCACTGTCGCGCATGGATTCATCGAGACCGTAAGTTGGAGAGGGTTGCCTGCGATAGAGATCGGTGATCCAGTTGTGAGCGATACGGAAAAGGTACGCTTGTAGGTGTTCCGAAGGACCTTGCCCGGACCGGATGCACTGAAGGAACCGCGAGAACGTTTCAGATACACATTCCTCTGACAAGAAATCATCTCCCAGCAAGCGCATGGCGTACCGGTAGATCGCCGGGCTGTATCGATCGTAGATCTCAGCGAGGGCTGTGATATCGCACTTCCTTGCGCCTGCCAGTAGAGCCTGCTCAGTAGAGAAATTCATTATTCACTCACTATGACGGCAGTGGGGGCTATTAGTTACGGCCTCTGTGCCAGCCCCTCAAGAGTCCGATTAGCTGAATACTCTAGCTCGCGCGACTCCTTGCTCGACTCTTTCAGAATAACAATTACTCTTGAAGGATTGATGAATGAAGCAGGATTGTGACTATTGTCTGAGAAGAGTCACGACTTGGAGAATTCCGGCGAGGATGTAATTATTTCAGGAGAGATGAAGCCTGGCGAATAGCGGTACTTTGACAAAATCGAGGAGGAACAAGTAGATCGCGATAATCCCCAAAACTTCAGCAACGAGTGCCAGCGAAATGGGCGCCATGAAAATACCCTGCGTGGCCAGTAATCCCACCACAAGAATATCGGCGATTGATCCGACCAACATCCATTTGCTGGGCCTGGAATGCCAGAAGTGCTTACGCTCGCGCACAAGGTAAATGGTTCCCTGGCCGCTGTACACGAGCATTACGAAGAGAAGGGTCTGCAAGTTTGCCAACGGCAGGTGCAGGTAAGAGTGCGCATATAAGAAAATACCCAGTGAGAGGGCTAATATCGGAATTGCCAATGTAATCGCGCCAATCACGATTGCACGTACATCCCACCGATTGGGAAGAGGAGATGGACTGACCCGATCGGTCGAAATGGACATGGTAACAAAATCGTTCGTAAAGAGCAATAAAACCATCAAAACCGGCGTTGTTACAAAAGTATTGAAGATGATCAAACCGATGCTCATGAAGAACACGATCTCTATCGTTTTGACAATCTTGTTGATGGTGTAAGTAAGCATGCGTTGGTAGATGCTGCGGCTTGTCTCGATTGCGGTGACCAGGTTGTTCAATCCCGGTGAAGTGAGAACCAGGCTGGCTGCGGCTTTTGCGACATCTGTGGCGCTTGACACGGCCACCCCAACCTCGGCTTGCTTCAGGGCAGGGGCATCGTTGACCCCGTCTCCTGTCATACCAACGGTTGAACCCTGCTTTTGATATTTCTTCACCAATCGGAACTTGTCTTCGGGCAGGACTTCAGCATAAACAGAACAATCTTTTAGGGCATCTGAACTTTGACTGTCAATCAGGCTGCCGAGGCAAGCTCGACCCCTTATACCGACCTGCTCTGCAATGGCTTTTCCGGTGGATAATGAATCACCTGTAACCATGACTATGCGGATTCCCAGTTCCTTCAGCCGCTGGATCAGGATGGCAGAGTCGGGTCTTGGAGGATCGCGGAAAGCAAGCAGGCCCGCTACCTGAAAATCATCACCGGTCTTTGCAGCAACAGCCAATACCCTCAAACCCTGCGCAGCCAGGCTTTCAACTGCGCTGGCAATATCGTCGCGAGGTTTCTGATCGAGGCCGATCACAACTTGGGGCGCGCCTTTGTAGACTCGAATCTCTTCGCCATTCTGTTGGTATAAGGCTTCAGACCGTCTTGTCGCAGGATCAAATGGTACAAAAGTGATACGGTCGTCACGATCTGGTATCTCTGCCTTTATGGAGACCGCTTTGGCCAAAATTGCTTTATCCAAAGGATCTTGGGTGGCTGCATCGCTTGCCATGATCGCGAACCTAATGACCTCGTCCGTGGTGTAAGGTTCGAAGGGTACAACTTCGGCAACCTCCAATTTGTTCTGTGTCAATGTGCCGGTTTTGTCGGTGCAAAGGATCTGCATTGAAGCCGCTTCTTCTATGGCACTCAAGCGTGTAACCAGAACGCCGTTTTTTGCCAGATCAAGGGCGCCAAGCGCTGTTGCGACGGTAAACGTGGCTGGCAAGGCAACGGGTACCGACGCAATGAGTAGAATCAACGCAAATGGTAGGAGAATTGCCAAGGGTTCGGCAGTAATGATCGAGTAGACCAAAACAGCCGTCACGAGGATCAAATCCAAGATCACCAGGTACCTTGCGATTAGAAATACGATTCTTTCCAATGCGCCGGTTGTTTTCGCCAGGCGAACCAACTCCGCAGTCTGACCAAATTTTGTGTGCGTTCCTGTTGAGGTAACTTTGGCAGCTGCTTCTCCGCGGACGACTGTCGTTCCTGCATACGCTTGAGCACCAATCGAAGCATCAACCGGGAGAGATTCGCCAGTCAACGAAGATTGATCCACTGAGATTTGACCTGATTCCACGTTAATGTCAGCGGGAACCAGGTCGCCCATTCGCAGGTAGATTTCATCCCCCGGCACAAGGTCTGAGCTTGGGATCACCTGCCAATACCCATCACGCAAGGCGCGAACATTGACCGTCAGCTGCTGTTTCAATAAAGTCAATGCATTTTGGGCATTGTTTTCCTGCAATGTGCTCATTATTGCGTTGAAAACGACCAGGGCTGCGATGATGCCCGCCTCGAAGTATTTACCCATGACAATCTCAAGGATGACACTTGCTTCGAGCATCCAGGGGACAGGCGCCCACATCTTGCGTAAGAGTACCAACCAGACACTGACCTTTTCTTCTGGCAGGCTATTCTTGCCGAATTGGATGAGCCGCTGAGCAGCTTCTTCACTAGATAATCCAGTCGATAGGGGAGGTTTCGCTTTTAGCACTGGTTCTTCAGGAAGATTTGGCATCGTGTTCGTATTCATTCGCAAGTAAACCTCCCTAATTGACTGACTTGTGCGAAGGTCCGACTCGTTCAGGGCGCGAGCAGAAGTGGAGAAGAATGGTCACCTGTGTTGTTCATTATTGTAGACGGTTTTGCGCAATTTTGTAGCAGTCACTGACCATCCCATACAACTGAATCTATCTTATTCGAGGATTTCTGTGTAACTTCAGGAGCGGTCTTGAAAACGACAATCGAGACTGTCACTCCAACAGTTGTTTGCCCCCGCAGCAGCGACCGTGGGATCTCATCAATCGAATTTAGCCGGGGAAATTCCTTTTTTCAGCCCCTTGATAGATGAACGGGCACCATTTCGTCAGGTGCTTACCTCTTGATGCCGTTGGCGGGCTTGAAGTTGGTAAAGGCTACACCCTACGCAGGGTGTTGAAACCAATGCGCTCGCATTATTTCGTATAGTTATCTTCGCGAGAATCGCTACTGTTCTCTGCTCAAATCGATTCCGCAGGCGCCAACCTAAATCATGGTGAATACATCCGTCGGCTGTAGAAATCCCTTCCAATAGACCACCCATCCGGCGATCACCAGGGCTGCAAGTAGAAATGCAATGAAGAAAAATGCCAGCAGTGGTTGTGTTCTTAATTTCTTTAACCCGAAAATCAGGATCAATATTGCTGCCAAAATGCTAAAAGGAAACCCAAGCGGAGCGGTTTGACCTTCCAGAAATATCATCAATAAGTTGACGCCGTAGAGGATACCCGCCGGGATCACCAAACCCCATCGGGTAGTCTCACCAATCGGGTGTTTCCATTCATGGACGATCAACAGGGCTGCAAGGCCTACCACTCCAGCATGCCAGAGATAATGACTGAGGTGCTCATCGTAAAAGTATGTCAGTTTGTAGATATCTGTACCCAGGATATCTATCGTGTTGTTTCTGGCAAGAGCTTCTGAAAGGTTATTGACAGAATTCGCTGCAAGGTGCATCCCCTGACCGGATGCCCATACTGCAGCCAGGATAATGAAGCCAATCTCGGCACCTAACCGGGATGGCTCACCAGTGGAGTTCTTGAACATGAGCCAGTATAAGGGAAGCAGTACCAAAGGCGTCAAGATATCAATGGCATCCTGCCAGCTCATCAATGGATAAAACCTAAATGGAATTCGCAGGAAGATCAACAACAAAAAGAAAACCACTGAAAGTACCGCGAAAATCAAAGTCAGCAATGACAGCCTTTTCATACTATCCTCCTCGTTTATGCCAAAAGGTGAATTGTCCTTCCTTGGGTAGAGAAAACAATTGGTTAAGATGGGTCAGATACTTACCAGTCAAAGGAACTTACGTATGGCTTCCTCAGTTTTGGTTGCAAAACAAAAAAGGCAACAAACCCAGAGGGTGGATTTGTTGCCACGCTTCAAAGCTGTTCGATACGGTTTCAGTGATGCTCAAGCCGGTATGGAATTTCTATTTGAGAATACCATCCCTTGAACCTGATTTCAATTGTGAATTTTCTTCGTCCTACTTGCCCATACCACCAGAAACCCTTGTTGGGCAAAAAAGGACCTTGCGCCGGATTTGTGGGATGAATTTTCCGAGGGTTAAGCTGCGTCTGACAGCCGATGCATCAACAAGCTGTTTTGACCGATCCCGATTATCTCGCAGGCGACCATTTTGGTGAACCGGTTATTAGTAGAAGACAGTTGTGCTATGCGTTTACCGGCTCGACCATTTGGGTGAGCTGTGCACTGACCGCCCACAGGCGCTTTTGGGCTCCTTCGTCATATGAAGCTGCCGATGAAGCTTCTTCCTTTCGGTTGATCCAGTACTTGCCTGTGATCCCCGTGACGTCTGGCGAGGAGGCCAGGTAGATGATTGTATCTGCACCCTGTTCTGGCGTCAGAGCGAACCGGTGAAAAACGCGCATGCTCATTCCCATGGCGCCTCCGTTGTTCTCCCCGAAGCCCGTGGCGACAGTTCCAGGGTGCATGGCGTTAACGGTGACGCCTGTGCCGGCAAGTTGTTTCGCCAATTCATAAGTAAAGAGCAAATTTGCCAGTTTCGATTCTCCATAAGCCCGATAGCCGCCCATGCCATAATGTTTTTCATTTTGCAGATCGTTGAAATCGAGCTCCGCCCCAAGGTGTGCACCAGAGGCTACATTGACGATTCTCGAAGGTGCGCTTGCCTTGAGCATATCCAGCAGCAGATTGGTCAGCAGAAAATAGGCGAGGTGATTTGTCGCGAACGTGCGTTCATATCCGTCTACAGTGACCTGGCGGGTCACATAGATGGCTCCGGCGTCATTGATGAGCACATCCAGGCGGGCAGCCTTCTGGCGAAAAGTCTGCGCAAGGCTCCGCACTTCTTCCATTGAAGAGAGGTCGGCCACCAGTCCTTCGATCGCCTGATTCTTGCTCTGCGCCCTAATCTCTTGCACCGTTGTCTCAGTTTTCTGCGGGTTTCTTCCAACCGCGAAAATCGTTGCACCCATTTTTGCCAGTTCCAAAGCTGCCACCTTACCTAAACCGTTGGTGGCGCCAGTAATCAGTATTGTTTTACCAATAAGTTCGTTCATTACTTAATACCTCCAGTGTTCTATTAATCATTGGATTATTCGGGCAGAAAATAGTGACATGCGCAGCCTTGATGACTCTAGAGGTAGGTAAAGCAGGATCCCGTTCGAACAATGCCAGGCTGAAGTCCATACTATAATCAACGTTGATATGTCTGATTCTTTGCTTTCGACGAAGTTCTACATCCCCCGTGCGCGTGAGAACGGCATAATCCGTCCCCGCTTGTTGGATAGAGTAAAGGCGGTTCTACGCCAGCCGCGCAGCGTCGGGCTCGTTTCAGGTCCGGCGGGGTTCGGCAAAACCACATTGCTGGCAGAATTCGCGTCACATGCGTCCATTCCCGTCGCCTGGCTTTCATTGGATGACCAGGATAACGATCCCATTCGCTTCTGGACGTACGTCATCAACGCCTGCCAATTGGTGAGCCCTCACCTTGGCGAAACAGCTTCGACATTGTTTGGCTTGCCTCAACCTCCGCCCGGCGACGCAATCGTCTCGATTTTGATCAACGATCTGGCTCAAATGGACACGGAATTTGTCCTGATTCTCGACGATCTACACGTGATCCAGAGTGAGGATATTCACCGAAGCATATGCCAACTTCTCGATCACCAGCCCGAGAAATTCCATCTATTTGTTTCCACTCGATCCGACCCGCCCTGGCCGCTCGCGCGACTGCGCGCCCGCAATCAGTTGATTGAAATCAGGGCGGCCGATTTGCGCTTCACCAGCCAGGAAGCAGCCGAATTTCTTCACCATTCGATGGGTATTGAATTATCTGCTGAAGATGTTGATGCGCTGGAAGCGCGCACTGAAGGATGGGTTGCCGGGCTTCAGCTCGCGGCTCTTTCCATGCAGGGACGCAGCGACATTTCTGGATTTATCAAGTCGTTCACGGGAAGCCACCTCTACATCGCCGAATACTTGATCGAGGAAGTCTTCAAGAACCAGCCGGAAGAGATGCGTACCTTTCTCCTCGAGACTTCGATCCTGCCCCAGTTGAATGGTGAACTCTGCGCCGCAGTGACAGGATGCGATGACGCGCAGGAAAAGCTGATGTACTTGCAGAGGACGAACGCATTTGTGGTTCCCCTGGACGATGAAGGCAGGTGGTTTCGGTACCATCAGCTCTTTGCAGGACTGCTGGCTGCGCGACTGCGGCAATCCATGTCAGCACAAGCCATCCAGGCCTTGCACGAACGGGCAGCCGTCTGGTCCGAAACCGCCGGGCTGAACGCTGAGGCGATCGCCCACTTTCTAACAGGCGAGAACTATGCTCAAGCCTTACGATTAATCGAGCGGTCTACCCTGCCCACCATTCTTCAAGGTAATGTGCGCACAGTCGAAGGCTGGTTGAAGTCAATACCGGAACAGATTGGCTTCGTTGATCCCAGGTTTAGCATGAGTTTTGCCTGGTTATACTTGTGCAGCGGCTCGCTTACCCTCGCGATGCCTTACGCTGCCCACCTCAAAAGCTATTTCTCCGAACACGAGATCGCTGACCCGTTCCTCCAAGGACAGTGGTATGCCATCCAGGCACAGGTGCTCTATCTCGAGGGAAAGCCCGAAGCGTGCATCACGCAGGCAAATCGCGCGCTCGAACTGTTGCCCGAAGGTGAAATCGCAGTGCGCATTCTCACTCAATTCGAGCTCGCTACCGCATATCAACAGCTCTCGATGTTTGAGCTTGCAGGCCGGATCTTCCAGCAGGTTGCCAGCGAAGCCAGTCAAAGGGGAGATTACACTTCAGCGCTTGTGGGAATCTCGGGTTGGGCGAGGATGGTCCTCGACCAGGGAAAGCTGCATCAGGCTTTCCAGGTTGCCAGCCAGGGCATTGATTTGATCACCAGGCTGGGAAAGCCCACACCGTTTAGCGCGTCCCTTTTCGGCGAGATCGGGCAAATCAACTATTATTGGCATCGGCTTGATCTGGCGATGAAATACTTCGAACAGTCCATTCAGGTGAGCGGTCGCAGCGGTTATATCGACCCCGAAATGTACAAACATATCATGGCCTCGCGCATGCGCCTTACGGAAGGCGACCTGGCGGCTTCGGCAGCCGAGATGCGGCAGGCGGAAGAAATCCAGCGGCGTTTCCCTCCGGCGATGATCCATGAGAATTTTGTCGCCCAACAGGTCAGGGTCGCGCTCGCATTCGACCGCCTTGCAGACGCCCGAGACATGCTCGAGAAAGAGGGCTTTCGCTTCGAGGACGCCAGTTGGATGTCGGACCGGGTGCGTCAATCTGCATTCAGCAGCCCCTTCGGTATACTGTACAACTGCGGGCTGCGCCTGATGATGCATCAAGCTGTGAAAGATGGCACCCGCTCAGATTTGCTGCGGTTGGGTGACAGTGCCGGTGAGGCTGCAGACCTCGAACTTCGCCTCGAACAGCTGCCCAATGCCCTGGAGGCTATTCTGCTTCGCTGCCAGATATTCAATGCGCTGGGAGATGATATTCAGGGACTGCAGGAAATTGAACGCGCGGTGCAGCTTGCTGAACCCGAGGGCTACGTCAGCCCCTTCATAGAGGAAGGCATGCCGGTCGCAAGAGCCTTGATGAACTTGAGCGGCAGCGTCAAAGATCCCAACAGGTCGATGTATGTCCAGGAGATCCTGAAGGCGTTCCCTGAATCGATCCGAAACCAGGTGCAGCCTGCGCCGCCCGAACTGTCCATACGAACCGGCAAAGCGGAATCCCTTCTGCCTGTCGAAAAGCTGACGCCCCGTGAGCTCGAAGTGCTTGCGCTGGTTGCTGCAGGCGACTCGAACCAGGCGATCGCGCAAAAACTGTTCATCACGGTCAGCGCGGTCAAGAAACATACCGGCAATATCTTCGGAAAATTGAACGTAACCAGCCGCACACAGGCGGTTGCGCGCGCAAGTGAGCTTGGGCTGCTCCCCTCCCGCTGATTGTTGAATTCAGTTCCCCATGATTGAAAGCAGGTATACCAAAGTACACCTGCTTTTTGCTTTTCTGGGTCGAAAACACCTCTTTGGTTCAGTGACATTCATCTGAAGGCAGCTTATCCTAGTGCTATCAAAAAAGGAGAATGTCATGTTGAATCAAGCTGTTGCTGCAAATAATATTCGGGTCATCGAAGGCGACCGCAACCGCGCCTGGGGCGGATTGTATCGAACCGGCGCGATCGCCAGTCTGATCTCGCTTGTCTTCTTCCCTGCCCAGATCGCCATCTTTTTCACAAATCCTTACCCCACCGATATTCAGGGATGGTTTGCCCTGCTCGCGAACAAACCTCTTGTCGGCATGGTCGAGCTGGACCTCTTTCTGGTCATCGATGAGATCCTCGTGTTGCTGATCTTTCTGGCGCTTTTCGCAGCCCTCAGGGAGAAAAACTCATCTGTGATGCTTTGGGCTACCACCTTCGGGCTCGCTTCGGTAGTGCTGTTCATTACGTCGAACCCTGTCTTCGCGATGCTCTCGCTGAGCGATCAATTCGCACTCGCGGCAACCGAGGCGCAGAGGCTTTCGCTGATCAGCGCAGGGCAGGCAGTGATGTCTATCTGGAACGGTTCGGGCTTTGAAACCGCCTATATCATCGGTTCAATCAGTCCGATCGCCATTTCGATCATCATGCTTCAAAGCACAGCCTTCAAGAAAACCACGGCCTGGCTTGGCATCGTCTCGAATGTTATCGCGCTTGGCAAATATGTTCCTGTTGTAGGCATCTACATCTCAATCTTTTCGGTCGTACTCCTGTGGGCATGGTATCTCTTCATGGCGATCGACCTTTTCAAACTGGCAAAACTTAATCCAGGCGGTGCCAGATGATCACAGACGGTCATGCCAAACCAATGTCGCGCCGTGCCTTCCTGAAAACTGCCGGAATTGCACTCGGGAGCGCTGTGGTGATCGGAACCGGTTGTTCCGTAAACCCCGATGCCCCGCAATCTGAAATCAGTATGCCCAATTCAACCTTTGGAGAAGATAAGATGTCAAAAAGAATCCTGGTTACATACGCGAGTCAGGGCGGCTCTACCGCCGGTGTCGCTGAAGCGATCGCCAAATCGCTCGCAGAC
>Ga0079306_1001697_pt1 | contig 13864 bp, 13 predicted proteins | sample Methanotroph_Enr_FD_79181 | JGI IMG/M metagenome (GOLD analysis project Ga0079306, IMG submission 79181) | Enriched soil microbial communities from Old Woman Creek wetland in Ohio, USA - Methanotroph_Enrichment_5 | ecosystem: Environmental > Terrestrial > Soil > Wetlands | place: USA: Ohio...
CCGATCTGCTCGACCGCGACGTCACCTCCGCGAGTGCGATCGGCCTCGACGCGCACTTCGCCGGCCATCTCGTCTGCCGAGAAGACGCTGTCGTCGCCGGGCTGCCGGTCGTGGCCGTCGTCTTCGACGCGCTCTCCTCGGCGGCTGGCCTCTTCGACCCCATCGAGGTGTTCCCGCTCGTGGCCGAGGGCGCGCGCGTGACCGCAGGCACCACCGTGGCTGAGGTCAGCGGTGTGGCGGCGGCGGTACTCGCGGGCGAGCGCACGGCGCTCGACTTCTTGATGCTGCTTTCGGGGATCGCGACCGAGACCGCCCGCTGGGTGGCCGACGCCGGTCCGGACCTCGCAGTCTGCGACACCCGCAAGACCATGCCCGGGCTGCGCGCGCTTTCGAAGTACGCGGTGCAGGTTGGCGGTGGCACGAACCATCGCGAGGGCCTCTTCGACATGGTGCTCGTCAAGGACAACCACATCGCCGCCGCTGGCGGAGTCCGCGCTGCGGTTGTCGCCGCGCGGGCCGCACACCCGGACCTCATCGTCGAGGCAGAAGCGGACACGGTCGTGCAGGCGCAAGATGCGGTGGCAGCTGGCGCGCACATGGTGCTGCTCGACAACATGGACGACCGGCAGCTCGCCGAGGCAGTCGCCGCGGTCCGCGACGCAGCGCGGGCCGCGGGCCGTCGCGTTCTCACCGAGGCGAGCGGCGGGATCACCCGCGACCGGCTTGCGGCGCTCAGGTCGGTCGGCGTGGACCGCGTGAGCACGAGCGCGTTGACGATGAACGTGCGCCCCGTCGACTTCGGGCTCGACGAAGCGACCGTCTGATGCACGTCATCCAGCCCATACTCGACTGGGCTCTCTCGGCGCTGGCCGTCTACGGCATCCCCATCGTGTTTGCGGCTGCGTTGCTCGAGAACCTGTTTCTTGTGGGCAGCGTTGTCCCCGGCGACATCATCACGGCTGCCGCAGCCTTCGCCGCGACGCCTGAGGCCGGCGGGCATCTCTCGATCTGGAAGCTGCTCGCGGCCGCAATCGTCGGATCCATGGTGGGCATGAACCTCAGCTACACCATCGGCCGTCTCGGCGGCCAGGGGCTCATCGAGCGCTGGGGCCCGCGATTCGGCATATCCATCGAGACCATCGAAGGCGCCGAGGAGTACTTCCACAACAACGGGGCGTTGACCATTCTGCTCGCCAAGTTCGTCGCGGTCCTCAAGAACGTCGCGCCGGCGCTTGCCGGTGCGCTGAAGATGCCCGGGCTCACGTTCGAGTTCTTCGCTTTGCTCGCGTCGGTCGGCTACGGCGCCGCGCTGGTCGCGGTGGGGTGGTTCCTCGGCGCGAACTTCAAGGCCGGTCTGAAGTACTTCGGGGCGTTCTCCTGGCTGCTGTTCGTCGGAATCGTTGTCGTCGTGGCAGTGCTACTTGCAGGCAAGCGGCGGCACGACAAGCGCGTTCTCCTGGCGAATGCGGCCGAGTTCGAACGAGAGCATGGCCGCCTCGAGGCCGCGCCGGACGAGCCCGTGGCCGGAGACTCCGATGACGACGCGTGAAGCGGTCCTCACTGCGCTGAAGCGGGCGGGGGAGGCGGGCGTGAGCGGTGAGGCGCTCGCGCGAGACCTCGGGGTCAGCCGCGTGGCCGTGGGCAAGCATGTCGCCGCGCTGCGAGATACCGGCTACGACATCACCGCCGAGCCGGGTGTCGGCTACCGGCTCATCGGCGCACCGGATGCGCCGCTGCCCGCCGAGGTGTCGCCGCTGCTCGCCTCCCGGTTCTGGGTCGGCTTGTCCGGCGGTGGCCGGACCGGTTCCACCAACGACGACGCGCGTGCTTTGGCCCGCGCTGGCGCGCCTGAAGGCGCCGCCGTGCTCGCGAGCAGGCAGACCGCAGGCCGGGGCCGCCTCGGTCGCGAGTGGGTCTCGCCGGAAGGCGGCGCGTACGTCTCGGCAGTGCTGAGGCCGGGTATCGCACCTGCGCACGTAGGTTCGCTGGGGCTCGCCATCGGGCTGGGAATTGCGCGGGGACTTGCGGCCGCGTTCGGGGTCGACGCGTCGCTGAAGTGGCCCAACGACGTGCAGCTTTCGGGGCGCAAACTTGCTGGCATCCTGCTCGAGATGGCCGCCGAGACGGACCGCGTCGACTGGGTTGTCGCAGGTGTCGGCGTCAACGTTCACCGCTCGGCGGGAATCCCCGATGAAGTCGCTTGCCTTGAGGACGTCGTGTCCGGCGTGCGCATCGCGCCGGTTGCGGCCGCGGTCCTCGACGGTATCGCGGGCACGTACGCCCAGTGGCTCGCCGAGGGGTTCTCGGCGATGAGGGGGGAGTACGAGAGCCGTCTTGCGATCCTCGGCGACGATGTCACGGTGCGCGACATGATGGGTGCGGTGCGCGCATCGGGACGGGTCGTCGGCGTGGATGACGAGGGGCGGATCCTCCTCGAGAGCGGTGGCGGTGTCGAGGCCGTCAGCTCCGGCGAAGTCACTCTGCGCGACCTCTAGGTCCACCGTGGGAGCTGCTTGACCGCAGTCCCTTTCGCCGCTACCGTAAACCAACCAACAAACGTGAGTTTACGGAGCCGATAAGATGACTCTCGCTGCTGAAGCCCCACACGCCTCCAACCTCCGCGTCCGGCGGCTTACCGCGGCAGCGCTCACCGCGGCGCTCACGGCCGCCCTCGGTCCGTTCTCGATCACGCTGGGTCCCGTGCCGTTCTCGATTCAGACGTTCGGCGTCGCGCTCGCGGCGATGCTGCTTCCTGCCGGCTGGGCCGCCGGCGCCATGGCACTCTACGTCGCGCTCGGCGCGGCCGGGCTTCCGGTATTCGCGAAGGGGGCTGCGGGGCTCGGCGTGCTTGCAGGCCCGACCGGCGGCTACCTCGTAGGGTTCATCCTCGCAGCAGGGCTGGGTGCTCTCGCTCGCACGGCGCTTGGGCGTTCGGACATGCGCGAACTCGTGGCCGACATGCTCGCCGGGCTCACCCTGATCGCCACGATCTATGCCGTAGGCACTGCGTGGCTTGCGTTCTCCCTGCACCTATCCCTCGTCGCCGCGATCACGGCCGGAGTTGCGCCGTTCGTCGTGGCTGACGTCATCAAGGTCGGCGTTGCCATCCTGATCGCCTCGGCAGTCCGTCGGGCGGGCGTCAGGCTGTAGCGCGCGTGCGTGCGTGCCGGCGACCGCTTCCCCCGCGGCGGTCGCCGGCGCCACTGCTACTCTGCAGGCGACTCGACGAGCGCGTTAGAGTCCTCGGCAGCCACGTCATCGGTGGGCAGCGTGGGCAGTGACACCGTCATGCGCGCGCCGCCATCGTCGTTGTTCGCAGCTTCGATGCGGCCGCCGTGGGCGGTGACGATCGCGCGAACGATGGCGAGCCCGAGGCCCGAACCCCCGCTCGTGCGCGTGCGGCTGGAGTCGGCCCGGTAGAAGCGGTCGAACAGGCGCGGCAGGTCCTCCTCGGGAATTCCCGGCCCGTTGTCGACGACCGAGAGCACGGCGCGGTCGCCCTGAGCCGTCAGCTCGACTTGTACGTGTCCGCCGGGTCCCGTGATGCGGCTCGCGTTGTCGACGAGGTTGGCGACGACCTGCTGGAGCCGGTCCATATCGCCGAGAACGACCGGCGCGCGTCCGTTGACGGTCAGGCTGACCTCTCGGTCCTCCATCAGCGGCTCGAGCGCCGCGGCCGCGCGGTCGGCGGCGAGGCGCAGGTCGACGTGGCGCAGCGGAAGCTCACCGGTCGCGCCCTCGATGCGCTGCAGGGTGAGCAGGTCGTTGGCGAGGCGGCCGAGCCTCTCGGCTTCGAGAGCGATAGTGGAGAGGAAGCGCTGCTGGTCGTCCGGCTCGACGTCGCCGTCGAGGAGCGTCTCGGCAGCGCCGCGAATTGCCGTGAGCGGGGTGCGCAGCTCGTGGCTCACGTCGCTGACGAACTGCGTCTTGCGGCGCTCCTCGCGCTTGAGTTCCTGGAGCGCGTCGTCGATCTGACCGGCCATGCGGTTGAACGCTTCGGCGACCACGCGGGTCTCGCGAGGCCCGTCCACGTCAGCGCGTGCCGCGTGGTTCCCCGAAGCGAACGAGCGTGCCGAGACCCCCAGGCGTTCGAGCGGCGCGACCACGCGCGAAGCGATGCGGCGGCCGATGAGCCACCCGACGAGCGGGGAGGCGACGAGCACCGCGAGCCCCGCACCGAAGTTCACACTCTGTGCGACGAACACGCCCACCGCCGAGAGCAGCGCGACGAGTCCGATCATGATGGCGATTCTCGAGCGCAGCGTGGTGCCCACGGTGCTCCTCGGATGGCGTGGTCGCGCGGCGCTAGGCGGCGCGGAAGCGGTAGCCGTAGCCTCGCACCGTCGCGACGAGCGCGGGGTCGACGCCCGCCGCCTCGAGCTTGTCGCGCAGCCGCTTGACGTGGGTGTCGACTGTCTTGGTCTCGACGAGGAACTCCCAGCCCCACGCCTCGCGCAGCAGCTGGTCGCGCGAGAGCACCTTGCCGCCGTGCTTCATGAGGCAGGCGAGGAGCTCGAACTCGCGCGGAGTCAGGTCGATGGGGCCGGCCTCGGCGATCGCGGTGTGGGCGCCCTCGTCGAGCACGATGCCCGCCAGTTCGATGTGCTCGCCGGCAACGCCCGCTTCGCGGGAGCCGCTCGGCGCTCGGCGGAGCAGCGCCTTGACGCGGGCGGTGAGCTCGCGCACCCCGAAGGGCTTGGCGAGGTAGTCGTCGCCGCCGATCTCGAGCCCGACGACCTTGTCGAGCTCGGTGTCGCGCGCCGAGAGGAAGAGCACCGGGACGGATGACTTGGCGCGCAGTCGGCGACAGACCTCATAGCCGTCGATGCCGGGCAGCATGACGTCGAGCACGACGAGATCGAAGGTGGTTGTATCGGCGAGTGCGAGGGCATCGTCTCCGTTTGCGGCGACGGCGACCTCGTAGCCTTCCTTGCGCAGGTTGTAGCTGACGAATTCTGTGATGGACGCCTCGTCGTCGACGACGAGGATCTTGGCCTGAGTCTCGGGCACGGGACGCCTCCTGGGTGGTCGGCAGCGCATCAATCGAGCTGGTCAGACGCGCAACGCGCGCGCCCGGGCTTGCAGGTAGGGGTGCCTGGAGCCGATGATAGCACCGGCCACGGAGTGCTTATGCCCGCGTCACCGTGCCGTGAAGAACTCCTACCACCACCCGGAGGGGATTCGCATGCTGCTCGCTGTCGACGTTGGCAACACCCAGACCGTTCTCGGTCTGTTCTCGGACGATGGGCTCGCGGGCCACTGGCGCATCTCCTCCAATACCTCGTTCACCGCCGATGAGCTGCGCGTGAAAGTCGCCGGCCTTCTCGGGCTGGACGGGCTTTCGTGGGATGACGTCGACCACGTGATCCTCGGATCGGTCGTGCCGAAGCTCACCTCCGCGTGGGAGGACCTCGTCGAAGTCGCGTGCGACTGCCCCGTGATGGTCGTGGGCCCGGGCCTGAAGACCGGCATGCCGATCCGCTACGACAACCCGCACGAGGTCGGCGCCGACCGCATCGTCAATGGCGTTGCGGCATTCGCCCGCTTCGGCGGGCCGGTGATCGTCATCGACTTCGGCACCGCTACGACACTCGACGTCATCGACGAGAGCGGCGCCTACCTTGGCGGCGCCATAGCGCCCGGCGTGGAGACGAGCGCCGAGGCGCTCTTCACGAAGGCCGCGCGCCTCTCGAAGGTCGACCTCGAGGCGCCGGCAGCCGTGATCGGCACGAACACGCGCATGAGCGTGCAGTCGGGGTTGCTGCTCGGCGAGGCGGCGATGGTCGACGGGCTGGTGCGCCGCACGTGGGCCGAACTCGGCACTGAGACGCCGGTGGTCGCCACGGGCGGTCTGGCCGAGAAGATGTCGCTGCTGTGCGACACCATCACCGACGTCGACGTCGATCTCACGCTCGGCGGGCTCAAGATGATCTTCGAGCGCAACCGCTAGCGGCTACGTACTCTCGTCACGCGTCGGCTTCGCGCTCATGTCCGCCTCGCGCAGCGGGCTCGCCTCGAGCAGGTGATCGAGCACCAGGTCTCGCACGCCTTCCCGGCGAGCCTTCGACCACTTCAGGTACAGCGCCAGGCGGTCGACGATCTCGGCGCCGAGCAGATCGTGCTTGAGGTAGGTGCTGCGGTCGGGCTTCTCGGCACGGACGAAGGGCTTGGCCACGTCGTGCAGGAGCGCGCCCCAACGCAACGTGACGTCGGGCTCGGTTGCGTCGACCACGCCGAGCGTGTGCTCCCACAGTGTCCGGTCGTGGTACGGCGAGTTCTGGTCGTAGCCCACTTGCAGGTGCATCTCGGGCAGCATGAAGCGCAGCAGGCCGGTCGCGGCGAGCAGCTCGAGCGCGTAGACGACGGCGTCGCCCACGAGCAGCTTGTCGAGCTCGGCCATCCAGCGCTCGCGCGCCACGTGCAGGATGCGGTGGGCGTAGCGCTCCATCGCGCTGATGGTCGCGGGTTCCACCGAAAACCCCAGCTGCGAGGCGAAACGCGCGGCGCGCAGCATGCGGAGCGGGTCTTCCTTGAAGCGCTCGCGCGGGTTGCCGACCGCGCGGATGACGCGCGCTTCGATGTCGGCCTTGCCGCCGAACAGGTCGATGACCTGTTCGCCCTGCATCGCAATGGCATTGATCGTGAAATCGCGGCGCGCGAGGTCTGCAGCAAGGTCATCGAGATACTCGACGATGGGTTTGCGCGTGTCGTCCGGGTAGACCTCCGACCGAAACGTCGTGACCTCGACGACACGGCCGTCGGCCTTGAATCCCACGGTGCCGTACTTCTTGCCGATGAGATAGGGCTTGCGGCCCGCCTTGCGCACGGCTGCTTCGATGAGATCGGGCACGAGCGGCGTGGTGAAGTCGAAGTCGCTGCATTCGCGGCCCATGAGGATGTCCCGCACAGACCCGCCGACCAAGTACACCGGATCGACAACCTCCGAGACAGCCCTATAGACCTCGAGCGCTTCCACCAGCCCGCCCTTCCTGCGCAGAGTCACAGTTCAACCATACCCGAGACGGGGCGGCAGCGGTGGTCCTGCCCGCGTGCGCCTCGCGTATACTCGGCGTGTGCACACTCGTGTTCACACGCGGAGGAGGCGAGGGGAGGTGCTGGCATGAAGCTCTACCGCATCGGCGACAAGGTCGTGAGCGAGGACAAGCTTCACGACGCCATCGCCTCGATCCTCGAGGACCGCGCCGCCGGCGCCACCCAGGACGACGCCGCCCGCACGCATGGCGTGCAGCGATCGTTCGTCTCCTTCCTCGAGTCACTCGGTGAGGTGCGCAAGGGCGGGCGGATCGCGCTCGTCGGCTTCCCGATCGCCAACGCGACCGAGGTCAAGGCACTTGCCGAGAAGTACACGCTCGACTTCGTGCTCGTCCTCTCGCAGGAGGAGCGCGAAGACATCGAGTCCGGCGAGGTTACCGAGGTCTTCAACACGCTGCTCGAGACCATCGCCACGCTGCGCGGGTACGACACGCTCGTACTGATGGCTAGCGACTGGCGCATCAAGACGATGGAACGCATTCTCGGCACCGAGGTTGTGGGGATCCCGCTCGGCGCGTCGCCGTTGAGAGAGGCGGTCACCGTCGACCTCGACATGCTTGAGGGAGTCCTATCCGGCGTCATGGCTGCCCGTCCGAACCACGGCTCAACGAGCCGAGGCGGACGAGTGCTCCGTGACGCCGCCAGTCTCACCGGGAGGTGGAAGCCATCAAAGAAGTCGTGAGCATCTCGATCGGCTCGTCCAGCCGCGACCACGAGGTCGAGATCGAGCTGCTCGGCGAGCAGTTTCGCATCCGGCGCGAGGGCTACAACGGCGACATCGAGAAAGCGGCTGCGCGTTTCGCGGAACTCGATGGCAAGGTCGACGCGTTCGGGATGGGCGGCATCGACATCTACCTGCGCGCCGACGGCCGGAAGTACTTCTTCCGAGAGGCCAAGAAGCTCATCAAAGACGTGCACCTCACGCCGGTAGTCGACGGCAGCGGGCTGAAGGGACCGATCGAAGGCTCGACGATCGAGTACCTCCAGAGCGGACACGGCCTGTCGCTCGCGGGCAAGAAGGTGCTCATGACCTCCGCAGTCGACCGGTGGGGCATGGCCGAGGCGCTGCAGAACGCGGGGACACAGCAGGTGTTCGGTGACCTGTTCTACGCGCTCGACCTGCCGTTCATCATCAGGCGGTGGAGCACCCTGCGGGTCCTCGTACGAATGCTCACGCCAATCGTCGCCCAGCTGCCGTTCTCGGTGCTCTATCCCACGGGCGAGAGCCAGGACGAAACGCCCACGGTCAACCCCACCGCCGGCAAGCTCTACACCTGGGCCGACGTCATCGCCGGCGACTGGCAGTACGTGAAGAAGTACATGCCGCCCGACATGCGTGGCAAGTGGATCATCACCAACACGACCACCGCCGCCGATGTGGAGCTGTGCCGCGAGCGCGGCGTCGAGTTGATGGTCACGTCGACACCCCGGCTCTCGGGCCGCTCGTTCGGCACGAACGTCATCGAGGCGACGATGGTTGCCCTTGACGGCGCGAAGGGAGAGCTGTCTCCCGAGCGCTATCGCGAGCTTCTCGACAGCGTCGGGTTCACTCCCGACGTGCAGTGGCTGCAGAGGGCCGCCGAGTAGACCTCGATTCGTCGCTTCTCGGCAAGTCGTTTGCTCTTCACGATGGGTGAATGCAGCCATCTTAAGGTGCGTTCATGGGTAGCGCCGTGGGTGCCACGGTGCTACCATTCCACTGTTCAGGCAAGCGATGGGAAAGCGGTGTCTTCCTGCGCCGGATTGTGCGCGGTCGCCTCTCTTCCACACGGTGCGCTTCGCGGCGGCACAGCTGCGTGCGCAAAGGAGTGAATGTACTTGAACAAGCGGGCTCAGATGCGTCTGATCGGCGTCACCGCGATCATTCTTCTCGTGGTCGGCGCTATGGTCTATTACACCGGCAGCACCCAGGGCGCTTACGAGGGAGATCTCGCTTCCGTAGTCGCCGACAAGTCACTCGTTGGCAAGCAGGTCAAGGTCGGCGGAACCGTCGTCGCCGGGTCGTGGGACAAGAAGTCCAACCCCATGCGCTTCACCATCCGCGGCGAGAAGGACACCTCCACCAACGGTCCCACGCTCAAAGTCGTCTTTACCGGCACCGTGCCGGCCACCTTCGGTGACGGCGTCGTTGCGATCGTCACCGGCAAGCTGGGCGCCGACGGCACCGTCGAGGCCACGGACATGATCACGAAGTGTCCCTCGAAGTACGAGTCGGCCACGGGCGCGACACCGCTTGCCGACCTCATGGGCAAGGGCGCGTCCATGGAGGGCAAGCCCGTTCGCGTCACCGGCTACGTGAAGCCGGGCTCGATTGCTGCCGCTGGCACCTCGGGCGACCGGTTCGTGGCCGCCCAGAATGCCGACGGTTCCGGCACCACCCTGGGCGTCACCTTCAGCGCGGCTCTGCCCGACGGCATGAAGGATGGCTCTCAGGTCGTGATGGGTGGCGCGCTCGAGCAGGGCAAGTTCGTGGCTACGAGCGTTGCGCTCGAGGCCAGCCAGAAGTAGTGAGCCAGCACCCCGGCGCTCTGTAGGCCGGGGCTTCAGTTCCGATAGATGAACGGAGTCAGTGAATGGCGACACTCGGGTTGTTGTTGCTCGGAATCGCGTTTCTCGCGGCCATAGGGGCAATCGCCGCGTTCGCGCTCGGCAAGTGGGCGCGCATGGGCGACGGTATGTCGAAGTTGGGCTACTACGCGACCTTCTCGGCTGCGATCGCGCTGACGATCGCGGTTGTGCTGATGGTCGTCGCCTTCTTCACGAAGGACTTCACGTTCCAGTACGTCGTCGAGAACCACAGCCCGGACACGTCGAGTCTCGCCTGGCTCTACACGCTCTCGGGACTGTGGGCCGGCCGAGAAGGCTCCTTCCTCTTTTGGGCATGGCTGCTCTCGCTGTTCTCGGCGTGGGTCGCCTACCGGCGCTTCTCGCTGCGCGACGCGCTGTCGAACATGGGCATCATGGTCACCAACGTGGTGCTCATGCTGTTCTCGGCGGGCATGCTCTTCTCCGAGCCGAACAACCCGTTCAAGTCGGTGGCCATCGGCTCCGACGGCTCGATCATCAAGGTGATCGACGGCGTCTCGCAGGTCATCGGCAACACGAGCACGTCGGGCATGAACCCGCTCCTGCAGCACTGGGCGATGGTCGTACACCCGCCGACGCTCTTCATCGGGTACGCGGGTCTGACGATTCCGTTCGCCTTCGCAGTGGCCGCCATCATCGAGAACGATGGGTCGAAGCTGTGGGTCGAGATCGTCAACCGCATCACCGTGTTCTCCTGGCTGTTCCTCGGAGCCGGCATCGGTCTGGGCGCCATCTGGGCGTACGTCGTGCTTGGCTGGGGCGGCTACTGGGGCTGGGACCCGGTGGAGAACGCCTCGCTGTTGCCGTGGCTGACAGGCGTCGGTCTGCTCCACAGCTTCACGATGTATCGCAAGCGCGACGGCTTCAAGAAGTGGGCGATCTCGCTATCGGCCGTGACCTTTGCGCTCGTCATTCTCGGCACCTTCATCACGCGCTCCGGCATCGTGCAGTCGGTGCACGCGTTCGAGGCCGACCCGGTCTCGCTCTACCTCTTCCTTGCGATGATCCTCGCGGCGTTCGCCATCGCCATCGCCGGTCCGTTGCTTCGCGGCGAGACCTTCAAGGGCAATGACGAGTTCGAATCGCTTGCGGGCAAAGAGGCGGCGTACTACTTCAACAACGTCATCATGCTCGTCGCCGGCCTGCTCGTGGCCTACCTGACGATCACGTCGGGCCTGAAGGGCTGGCTTGGGTGGCTTCCGCTTGCCGGCAAGTCCATCCCGCCGACCACGTATGACTCGGTGGCCCGTCCGGTCGGCGTCCTCTACGCCTTCATCATCGCGGTGTGTCCGATCCTGTCGTGGCGCACGACCGACGGCCCCACGTTCTGGAACCGCTTGAAGTGGCCGCTCGTCGGCGCGCTCGCGCTCTTCGGCCTGCTCATGATGGAGTTCACGACGTCGCTGCAGCCGATCTACAACAAGATGATCGCGCTCAAGGCCACCAACGCTGCCGCCCTGAAGATGGCCAGCGCCGGGCCTGCCTGGTACTACTCGGCGATCGCGATTCTCGGCTTCGTCGCCGCATCGCTCGTCATCGCCGTCACCGTCTCGATGTTCGTGACGGGGGCCAAGAAGCGGGCCGAGGCGCGCGGGGAGAGCTTCGGCGCAGCGCTGTGGAACATCCTGACCAAGGCGCGCAGCCAGTCGGGCGGCTATCTCGCGCACATCGGCATCGGCATCATCCTGATCGGCCTCGTGGGTTCGGCGATGTTCGTGTACGACAACACCTACACGTTCCCGAACAAGGCCGGCTCGCAGTTCCAGGTCGACCAGTACACGTTCACGTTCGCAAGCGGCCAGTCGCGCACGCTGGACAACGGCAACACCGTCGACGAGATCGCGCTGGACGTCACTCGCGGCGGCAAGAAGGTTGGCACCATCACGCCCGGTCAGACCACCTTCGCCGCCACGCAGCAGACCCGTACAGACGCGCGGGTCCTCTCGGAGCCCCTCCGCGACATCTTCGTCACGATGCAGGGCGCCGATGAGAACGGCGTCACCGTCAACGTGAAGATCAACCCGCTCATCTGGTTCTCATGGAGCGGATTCATCCTGCTCATGCTCGGCACCACCCTCGCCAGCTGGCCGAAGGGCGGAGCCCAGCCCGTCGCAGTGGATTCCCGCAAGGGGATCTCGCGTAAGGTGGCGAAGCGCTAGCGCATGAGCGGTACCCAGCAGACAGAACTCGCGTTGGAGGTCCGGGAGCTTTCCCGGACCTTCGGTGCGCGCAAGGCGCTCGACAAGGTCAGCTTCGAGCTGCCTCGCGGCGCGTTCCTCTCCATCTTCGGGCCGAACGGCGCGGGGAAGACCACGATGCTCAAGGTCCTCTCGACCCTGACCCCGCCGAGCAAGGGAACCGCGCTCGTGACCGGGCTCGACGTTGTCAAGGACGCGGTCGAGCTGCGAGAGCGAATCGGCTTCATCAGCCACAACCCGCTGCTCTACCCGGACCTCACCGCCGAGGAGAACCTCGAGTTCTTCGCCGACCTGTACTGCATCGACGACCCGAAAGCGCGGGTCAAGGAGCTGTTGACCGCCGTCGAACTCAACCACCGCAGGCTTGACGCGGTGCGCACGTTCTCCCGTGGCATGATCCAGCGGCTGTCCATTGCGCGCTCGCTGCTGCACAAGCCGGACGTCATCTTCCTCGACGAGCCGTACTCGGGCCTCGACCCGCATGCGATGGACATCCTCGACTCGCTCATAGAGCAGGTCCGTGCCGAGCACACCTTCGTGATGATCAGCCATGACCTGCAAAAGGGCCTCGAGCTGTGCAGCCACGCCCTCATCCTCGCCAAGGGCAAGATCGTGCTCTTCGACGAGCGAGAGGCGATCGACCCTGACGCGTTCGCAGCGACGTATCGCGCGACCGTCGGTATGGGGGTGTCGTAGAACATGGCTGCGAAGACGCAGGGTCTGCACATCTCCGGCATGCGCCAGTTCAAGGCGATCCTGAAGAAGGACATCGTCATGGAACTGCGCACCAAGGAGATGCTCACGTCGATGGGCCTCTACGCGCTGCTCGTCCTGCTCATCTACTACGTCGCGCTTTCACAGGCCGGCTCCAGCTTCGACGTGACCAATATCGCGGGCGGTCTGCTGTGGCTCGCCATCGTCTTCACGTCGCTGTTGGGCCTGAACCGGTCGCTCGTGCACGAGAAGGACCAGGGTTGTCTCGACGCGCTGTTGCTTGCGCCCGTCGACCGCCCGGTCATCTTCTTCGGCAAGGCGATCGGCAACCTCGTGTTCCTGCTGATCGTCGAGGTGTTCGTCGTCCCGCTGTTCATGCTCATCTTCCAGGCGGGCAAGTACGCGAACCTCTCGGCGGTGGGGTGGCTTGCGCTGGTTCTCGTCGCCGGCTCGGTCGGCATTGCGGGTGTGGGGACGCTGCTCGCGACGATGTCAGTGAACACGACGGGTAAGGACTTCGTGCTCGCTGTACTGTTCATCCCGATCATGTTCCCGCTGCTGCTCGCCGTTGTCGCCGCAACGTGGGCGATTCTGAAGGCGTCACCGGACATGGCGGTGTACTGGAAGATGCTCGCCGTCGCCGGCGGCTACGATGCCATCATGCTTCTGGCGGCGTACGCTCTCTACGAGTTCGTCCTCGGCGCCTAGGCGCCCGGGTGAAGGGATCTGGGATGAAGCAGATTCGAATTTCGATCTGGATGGCGATCGTGGGCGGGGTGATGACGACCGCCGCGTTCCTCATGTCGTTCTTCACGGCTGAGGTCCAATTGTTCGGCACCGTCACACTCCCGCAGCAGATCGCCACGGCGTTTCCGCTCCTGGGCACCGACCAAGGCGGCTTCATGTACGGCCGGCCCTGGTTCAGCCAGAAGATATTCTACTTCCACGTGCCGTTTGCCGAGGCTTCATTCCTCGTCTTCACCGTCGCCGCGTTCTTCGCCATCCGCTTCCTGATGACGCGTTCGAAGCAGTACGACACGAAGGCGCGAGTCGCGATGGAGACCTCGCTGCTCTTCGTGATCCTGACGCTCATCACGGGCGACCTGTGGACGAAGGCGTCCTGGGGCCGCTGGTGGGAGTGGGAGCCGCGGCTGACGACCTACTTCATCATGACGTTGCTCATGGTCGCGTACTTCGTGCTCCGCAACTCGCTGGAGGATGAGGAGCGCCGCGCGGTCTACTCGGCGGTCTTCGCGATCATCGCGTGGATCGATGCACCAATCTCGTTCTTCATCACGCGGCTCATCCCGTCG
>Ga0079306_1001698_pt1 | contig 13855 bp, 10 predicted proteins | sample Methanotroph_Enr_FD_79181 | JGI IMG/M metagenome (GOLD analysis project Ga0079306, IMG submission 79181) | Enriched soil microbial communities from Old Woman Creek wetland in Ohio, USA - Methanotroph_Enrichment_5 | ecosystem: Environmental > Terrestrial > Soil > Wetlands | place: USA: Ohio...
CGGGCAAACAGCCTGCAAAAGTGTTGGTTGGCTGCATATTTCTGATCCGAACCTCCTGGATTACAGTCGAAAGTAAAGAATGTCCTGGAAGGGTCATGGACAGTCAGACCATTATTCAGAATGTTTTCTACCACATTGGCACCGCCAAAGTCTCTGGCAGCACGTGCATCAATAAATACATCCACGATGTCGCCCGGTTTAACCGGGCCTTGGTTAGAGTGGTTGGCAATGATTTTTTCAATAATTGTCATGGTTTTTTGTTTTATGGTGCAATTTCTTTGTCTCTCGCGAAGACGCAAAGGCGCAAAGAGTATTATCAATCAGGAATCTACAGATTGTTAACCACTCTCTTAATTCCTTCTTTGATCAGGTTCGTATTAAAATTGACAAGCAGTCCGAGCTTCTTATCAGTGAGCCGAAGATAAGTAAGAACTTGTTTAAAATGAACTGGGGCCAATGCTTCAATTGATTTTATCTCTATAATAACGCAATTCTCAACAATGATATCAGCCCGAAAACCGAGATCAAGTTTTATTTCTTTGTAATTAACCGGAATCCCTCGCTGGCGTTGAAAAGTAAGATTCCTTTGGGTTAGCTCATAACAGATTGCTTCTTCATATACCGATTCAAGTAAACCAGGCCCAAGAATCTTGTGGACCTGGAATAAGATATCAACCAAAACTGTTGCAACCTCATTCTCAGTATACATGCTTATATTTTCTTTGCGCCTATAAAAACACTCAATCTCTGGTTATTTGCGTCCTTTGCGTCTTTGCGAGCTATAATTTTTACATTTTCAATCTCTCCCGGAAAGGCTCGAATGTCATAAAATCTGCATGATGAACCACGTAGGCCTCAACAGAGCGTTTCACCATATCGCCTTCACCGGCATGGGTGGCAATGATATGGCAAACATTAGCAGGAACTCCGCATTGTTCAGCAAGGGAAACGCCTGAAAACGGGTGACGAAGGTATTTGCCATAGCTTCCCTGTACCGACTTACCATCTTTCATTTCGTATTCAAGCAGTTTGCCGACATCTGCCAGGATGGCACCTGCAATTAAAACATCCATATCCACAGGGAGATCTGATTTGAAGAACTTGTTCATCTGGTCACCACAGTCCCTGGCGATATGCACCACAGCGCGTTTGTGCCCCATGAAGGTGACTTTAAGATCAGGTCCGCAAAGCAAGGTAAAAGGTATGGTGTTGAGATCCAGCGGGGTGAGTACACTTCGCTGTAGCGCCAATGCCCAGGTATTCATGGTTTGGGTGCGGAGTGATTCATCGCTTATCCATTCCAGTTCAGGCCATAATTGCTTGGCTTGATCAATAAATTCAGGTTTAATGACCATTTGTAAATGTATTATGTGGTTAAAAATCTGTTTTTTATTATTATCATGATCCCCTTTGCTCTTTTGAAACAAAGGGGATCAAATGGGTTAATTCTGAATGGATATTTAAAGCTTAGCAATAATGGCATCTGCCATTTGACGGGTTGAAGCTGCTCCCTGGTTAACTACCTCCGGTGAGCCACCCAGTTTCAACATATCATATGCGAGGACTTTGCCTTCTTCCACAACGGTCGCTATGGCTTTGCGAATGCGGACTGCCATGGCGCCTTCACCGATATGGTCAAGCATCATGCAGGCCGACATTACCATAGCAATCGGATTAACGATAGAGGTGGGGTATCCTGCATATTTAGGCGCTGAACCATGGGTAGGTTCAAACACAGCCACTTCGGGTCCTATATTGGCGCTGCATGCAAATCCCAACCCGCCGACAAGTCCTGCAAACCCGTCGGAAACGATATCTCCGAACATGTTACCGGCAACAATCACATTGTAGGTTTCAGGATTCTTGGTGAGCCACATCATCTGGGCATCAATATTCACATCCTGTACGCGGATATCAGGATATTCGTTTTTCGACATTTCCTGTGCCACTTTCAGCATCATTCCGGAAGTTTCACGGATTACATTCGGTTTTTCACATACCGTAACTGTTTTGAAGCCCTTTTCCTTGGCGTATTCAAAAGCAGCTTTAACGATTCGTGTAGTATATTTTTTGGTGAAGATACGGGTGGAAACAGCTAATTCAGGGCGGGGGCACCATGCAAAGTTTTCCTTGAATTTAGGATGGGTCATGAGTGCTTCGTATACGAGATCGGGAGGATTGGTCCATTCGACCCCACCATACAGACCTTCGGTATTCTGGCGGAAAATCATTGTGTCGATAACCGGCTCTTCGATAGTATTTCCTTTTCCCCTCCGGATGAAATTGAGCGGATTTCCCTTAAAAGTGCGACAGGGACGCTGGCAGATATCCAGGTCGAACATCTGGCGCATGCTCACAATCGGGCTATAGTAGGTAATACCCTTGCCCTGGAGTTCAGGAGCCAACTCAGCGGCTGCTTTATCTTTGGGCTTGGAAGTAATTGCACCAAAAAGAGCAATTTTGTGTTTTTTAAGCAACTCAATAGTACGGTCAGGCAGTGGATTTCCTTCCTTGCACCAGAATTCCCAGCCGATGTCGCCGTTTATGTATTCGGCATCAAATCCGGCAGCGTCAAGTACGCGGATTGCCTCTTCCAATACTACTTTACCGATGCCATCACCAGGCATCGCAACAATTGTTCTTTTTGCCATAAAATTGAAGTTTGGATGTGTTATCAAATTCACAATTACCGGTCAAAATTAGAATATCGACACAACATAACAAGTAGTTAATGAAAAAAAATCCTGCTGCTATTCTTCAGGGAATTTGTACTTTTGTCGCCCTTCTGCAAAGCCCTTTATCAGGGCGACTCAGCTAAATCGCATCCATGAAGCAACTTAATTATACGAACGGTATCAGGCATCCATTTTTCAAAACCATAGCCAATGCAGCAATGGATTTGAACACGGAAGCTTTTGTAATCGGTGGATTTGTCCGTGATTTACTGCTCGACCGTCCATGCAAGGATGTGGATATTGTAACTTCAGGTGATGGAATTCGCCTGGCAGAGGAATCTGCGAAGAGACTGGGAGTTAAAAAAGTCTCTGTATTCAAAACCTATGGAACTGCCATGTTCATATACAGGGACTGGCAGCTGGAATTCGTCGGCGCCAGGAAAGAATCCTACCGGAATGATTCCAGAAATCCTGATGTTAGCCCAGGGACAATTGAAGAAGACCAATTAAGGCGTGATTTTACCATAAATGCACTGGCAATCAGCTTAAATAAAGCAGATTTCGGATTATTGATTGATCCTTTCGAGGGAGTAAAGGATCTCAGGAATGGTATCATCCGCACCCCGCTTGATCCGGCAGTTACTTTTACGGATGATCCCTTGCGTATGATGCGTGCTATCCGTTTTGCCACCCAGCTCAATTACAGACTGTTGCCTGAAACCTTCGAGGCTATCCGGGACAATGCCAGGCGTATTGACATTATTACGAAAGAAAGAGTGTCGGAGGAAATGAACAAGATTATCATGACAGAGAAACCGTCCATCGGTTTTGATCTTCTGGAGAAATCTGGGCTGCTTGAAATCATATTTCCCCAACTGATTGCATTAAAAGGGGCGGAGTATATAGATGGAAAAGGACATAAGGATAATTTCTACCATACCCTGGAGGTGCTCGACCGCATAGTTCCGAATACCGATAACCTTTGGCTGCGCTGGTCAGCATTGTTGCATGATATCGCAAAACCAGCTACCAAGCGTTTCGATGAAGCTACGGGCTGGACCTTCCATGGGCACGAGTTCAAGGGGATGAAAATGATTCCTTCAATTTTCTCCGGACTAAAGCTACCTATGAATGAGAAGATGAAGTATGTTCAGAAGATGGTTCAGCTTCATCTCAGACCGATTGTTCTTTCAGAAGAAGAAGTAACTGATTCAGCGGTAAGACGACTGCTCTTCGAGGCAGGAGATGATATCGATGACCTAATGACCTTGTGTGAGGCTGATATTACTTCGAAGAACCCGGACAAAGTAAGGCGGTACATGAAAAATTTTGAAATTGTACGCCAAAAGTTAAGGGAGATTGAAACCAAGGACCGGTTAAGAAACTGGCAGCCGCCCATAAGCGGTGAATTGATCATGGAAACATTTGGCATAGAGCCATGTAAGCTGGTCGGGATCATAAAAACTGCCATTAGGGAAGCAATCCTTGAAGGAGAAATACACAATGAATTTGATGAAGCTTTTGGCAAAATGCTTGAGGAAGGAAAAAGACTGGGCTTGACACCTGTGAACCAATAAATTGACTTATTCAAGGCCGCGGGAAGAGGGACAAAAATGAAGATTTTTCAAATTTTATTGTAACTTTACACTAGAAAATCAATTAACAAAAAAAACACTTATGCAAGCTTACCGTTTCAGGCTTTTATATGATGATCAGGAAGACTTTCTTCGTGATATCGAGATAAAACCAGGACAAACATTTAAGGAATTTCATGAGATCATCATGAAATCTGCCGGACTTGAAGGACAGGAACTCGCCTCCTTTTTTGTTTGTGACCGAAGATGGAACAAACAGCAGGAAATTACCCTCATTAACATGCTGGATGCCACAGAAGCTCCAAAAATGGAAGATGAGGATGAAGACTCCCCGGCAAATGTTCCGATCCCGGTTTCAGTGATGGAGGATATAAAAATCAGGGACGTTATCGATGATCCGCACCAGCGCTTTCTTTATGAATATGATTTCCTGAACCCACGCATTTTCTTTATTGAACTCATGCGAATACTGGATGCAGATGAAAAGAAGACCTATCCTTTGTGCGTGAAGCAGGAAGGTGCTCTGGCAGCCATGGCTGTTCCCAATTATGAATCATTCCTTGATGATCCTGATGAAGAAGCCATGCTCAGCGAACTCAACGACCTTATCAAAGAGGGTGATATGGAAGAAGAAGTGGATGATAATTTCACCACTGAACCTGAATGGTAGTCATTGGACTTAAAGCAGGGCAGTGGAATACATCCATTTTCCCTGGACATCACCTTGATTAATGTCCCACTCCCATACACCTTATCCTGTTCTTATAGTTATTGCGGGACCTACTGCGGTGGGTAAGACGCGTTTTGCAATTAACCTGGCTCAAAAATTGGAGACAGAAATACTCTCTGCTGACAGCAGGCAATTCTACCATGAATTACAGATAGGAACCGCGAAACCCACAACTGCTGAACTGGGAACGGTTCCTCATCATTTTGTTGGCCAGCTTTCCATTCACGATTATTACAATATTTCCCGGTATGAGCAGGAGTCACTTTCCCTGCTTGATCAGCTTTTCGGGCAAAACCAGTCAGTATTGATGGTTGGTGGATCAGGATTATATATAGATGCTGTATGCAGGGGTGTGGATGATTTTCCGGACCCCGATCCTGAATTGCGGAACTACCTGAAAGGGATACTGGCAGATGAGGGAATCGCTAAGCTACAAGAATTATTGAAACTACATGATCCGGATTACTATAGAAGCGTTGACCTCGCAAACCCCAACCGCCTTGTTCGGGCACTGGAGGTTTCAATGGCGACAGGTATACCTTATTCTGAGCAACGCCTCAACAAACCCAGGAAACGAAATTTCAGGATTATCAAGATAGGGTTGGATCTGCCAAGAGCTGAATTGTTCAGGCGGATCAATCAACGGGTGGATATGATGATGCAGGATGGATTGTTGGCTGAAGTGATGGGACTCTTGCCTTTCAGGCATCTAAATGCATTAAATACAGTAGGTTATAAAGAGTTATTTGAATATATTGATGAAATCATTCCCTTGGAGCTTGCTGTAGAAAATATCAAGACCCATACGCGGAGGTATGCCAAGAGGCAACTCACCTGGTTCAGGAAGGATGAAGAATATACCTGGTTTGCTCCGGATCGGCTAGATGCAGTTTTGGAATATATTAGAGCAATTATTTGATTTTGTGCATGTGAGGGAGAATTCCAGGAAAATCAAAAAAATGGAACGCAGATGACGCGGATAAAAATTCTGTTCTTCAACCTTTTCCCATGAATCCCTGTTAATTCCCACATGGTTATCCTTGTATTCAATGTTCCCTGATTATGAACCGGTTTTGAATTAAAGATTGTTTCGGTTCAAGGCGTAGCTATTTTAGCCAGGTATCCAGCCATTTAAAAAATTCCCTTTGCCACAGCACTGAATTCTGCGGCTTGAGCACCCAATGACTTTCTTCCGGGAAATGCAGGTATTTGGATTGAATACCGCGCAACTGGGCAGCATTGAATGCAGCCATACCCTGTGTAAAAGGAATGCGGTAATCATTTTCTCCTTCGACTATCATAATTGGAGTATCCCATTTATCCACGAACTTGTGGGGGGAATTGGCATATGAATGGTCCACCTTGGGATTGTTCTTTTCCCAGTAAGGTCCCCCAAGATCCCAGTTTACAAACCACATTTCTTCCGTAGTGAGGTATTGATCTTCAAGGTTAAACATTCCGCAATGGCTGATAAAAGCCTTGAATCTCTTTTCGTGGTGACCGGCCAGCCAGAGTACTGAAAAACCGCCATAACTTGCGCCGACGGCTCCCAAACGATCCTTGTCGACATAAGGTTCAGCCGAGAGGGAATCGATAGCCACCAGGTAATCCTTCATATTCTGTCCGCCGTAATCCCCGCTGATCTGGTCGTTCCATTCCTGCCCGAACCCCGGTAAGCCCCTTCGGTTGGGAGCAACCACAATATAGCCATTGGCAGCCATGATCTGGAAATTCCAGCGATAGGAGAAGAACTGGCTCACCATACTCTGTGGTCCCCCTTCGCAAAACAGGATGGCGGGGTATTTTTTCGAGGGATTGAAATCAGGAGGATAAACGACCCACACCAGCATTTTTTTATTATCCGTAGTAGTAATCCACCTGCTTTCAACCTTGGCTGAACTTATATTCTTAAGTAAATCCCTGTTGCAGAAAGTCAGTTGGGTTTCCTTACCCTCTGGATCAATCCTGAATAGTTCCGTTGGATAAACCATGGATTGTTTTGCCCCAACAAGCCCGTTAGCTGTAAGTTGGAATGAAAGGTAATCGTGAATTCCCCGTGTTACCTGCCTGATATCTCCTTTTACGGTATTCAAAACAAAAACCTGGACGGTCCCTTGAATCCCGCTGATGAAAAAGACGGATTTACCATCAGCTGACCATGCAAAACTACCTGAACTCTGATCAAAATTTTTGGAATAATCAGCAAATGAATCATTTGCCAGATCATAAATCATGATTCTGTCCTTGTCGGCTTCAAACCCGTTCCTTTCCATGCTTCTGAATACAATCCTGCTGCCGTCAGGTGAAAAAACAGGATCCTGGTCATAGCCGGGGTTGGAACTGCTGATGTTTTTGGTTGTCTTGGAGTTCAGGTTGTAAAGGAATATATCGGAATTTGTACTCAGGCTATATTCTTTCCCGCTAAGTTTCTTGCAGGTATAAGCTACCTGTTTTCCATCCGGGCTCCAGCTGATCTGCTCCATACCTCCCCAGGGAAGCATCGGGCTGTCAAACCGTTCATTTTTCATGATATCCAGGCCTTCGCCTATTTTGCCATCAGCATAGGATGCAATAAAAATATGGCTGTATGAATAATCGCTCCAGCTATCCCAATGCCTGTACATAAGGTCGGTTTCTATATGGGCATTCGCTTTGGGCAAGTCAGGATAAATATCATTTGCCGAATTATCCAGTTTAACCCTGAGGGTGTATAATATGCTTGTTCCATCCGGTGAATACGAAAATCCTCCTATATCCCCATTTACATTTGATACCTGCCTGGGATCAGAACCGTCAGGGTTAACTTCCCATACCTGCATGGAACCTGATTCGGCTGACAGGAAACCTATTTTTTTGCCATCGGGACGAAATATTCCATTGGATTCACTTCGCTTAAAAGAAGTAACTTTCCTGGCTTCACCACCTGATAACGGGATCGTATAGAGATCCCTGTTTCCTTTGTTTGCTTCCAGGTCATACCAGCTGATTCCGTAGAGGACTGTCTTTCCGTCAGGAGAAACCTGGGGTTCACTGATTCGGCCGAGCTTCCAGAGAAGTTCAGGAGTATAACGGCTAGATATATTGGTCGTTTGTGCCCAACTAAACTGGGGGATGATAAAGGCAAGCATGAAAACGATGCGAAGGATTTTCATAAGTGGCAGGTGTTTTATTATGTTCATTGATAAATTGAAAAGCGAAATTACTTGAAATGATGGCTTCGTCAGTTAGTTGATCAAGAAATTGTTGGAAACATTAATTCCTGTATTTTATCGGACGATGGACTGATCGGGGGCTTCAATCCTAAGTTTTTGTAAATTTACCACATTATCAATGCTTATCTTGATAGATGATTGTATTTTGATCATGAAGAAAATATGGATATAAAGAAATCGATTTTCCTGGCCTGGGAAACAAAGCCAATGCAGGTTATCCTGGTTTTGGCGCTGATTGTCCGCCTGGTAGCTGTTGTTTTTTCCAGGGGATTTGGTATGCATGATGACCACTTCCTGGTCATAGAACCGGCTCAGGCCTGGGCCGACGGCATCAATTACCAGGGGTGGTTACCAGGGGGAAGAACTGATACCCGTCCCGATGGACACAGTATGCTTTACTCCGGCTTGCATTATTTATTGTTTCTTTTCTTTAATTCGATCAACATAAGGGACGCCCAGCTCAAAATGCTCATCGTGCGTTTGATGCACGCTCTCTTTTCGATACTGACCGTATGGATAGGTTACAGGATTACGGAAAAGATATCCGGCAAAAAGAATGCATCCCTGGTAGGTTTGATCCTGGCTTTATTGTGGTTTTTACCCATGATGAATGTTCGAAACCTGGTGGAATTTGTTTGTATCCCTTTCATGATGGCAGGAATATGGCTGATATTGAAAGATGATAAAAACAATTCCGGATGGAAGTATGCCCTATATGCAGGATTAATAATGGGACTGGGATTCTCCATCCGCTTTCAAACGGCTGTTTTTATTGGTGGCCTGGGTTTGGCAATGCTGATATCAGGTCGGTGGAAACAAGCCTTTATTTTTACTACCGGCTTGCTCATTTCCATCCTTCCGGTGCAGGGTTTGCTTGACTATTATATCTGGGATAAACCATTTGCTGAATTCGGTGAATATGTGAGGTATAATATTGAAGCAGCAAATGACTATATCTCGGGCCCTTGGTACAATTATATACTGTTAATTACGGGGATTCTTATCCCCCCGGTATCATTGTTCCTGCTGGCGGGCTTCTTCAAATTGTGGAAAAAACAGCTCATCATCTGGCTGCCGGCCTTCCTTTTCCTGCTCTTCCATTCCATTTTTCCGAATAAGCAGGAAAGGTTTATATTCCCGATACTACCGTTCATTATCATTTTGGGTGTGGTTGGTTGGAACAATATTGTAAATACTTCCAGTTTCTGGGGGAAAAGGCCCATCCTGATCAAACGCAGCTGGATGGTATTCTGGATTGTCAACCTGTTTCTTCTGATCTATATTACCCCCAGCTATTCCAAAAAATCAAGGGTTGAAGCAATGACCTACCTGTCAAGGTATAAGGATATTGAAGTAGTATTGTTGGAGGACTCAAATCATTCCAGCGCCAAGATGGTTCCCCAGTTTTACCTTGGCCAGTGGGTGGAGATCATTTCGAAAACAAATGAGGGACTTTCGTATACATCACCAAGACCAACTATCAATAATTCTGTTGTTGCCGATTCCCGCTTTGTCCTGTTCTTTGAGGATACGAACCTTGAAAAACGAGTCCAGGATTTGAAGAAGGACCTTCCGGGACTTGTATATGAAACCACCCTTGAACCTGGTTTTATTGATGAAGTCATGTTCCTTCTTAACAAGGTAAACCTGAATCAGACCATATATATTTACCGGAACCAGGCACTTGTTCCGGATAAAATTTCTGAGTAACAACCTATGAATAAGGAAGAAGCAACTACCCGGATACGGCAATTGACGGATGAGCTGAATCATCACAATTACCTGTATTATGTCCAGGTAAAGCCCGAAATAACTGATTATGCATTTGATATGCTGCTGGAGGAACTCTCCCGGCTTGAAAAAGAATACCCTGATTTGATGCTGCCCGATTCACCTTCCCAAAGGGTGGGCGGACAGGTGACTAAAGAGTTTGCTGCCGTTAAGCATGTCTACCCGATGCTTTCACTTGGGAATACATATTCCGCCAGTGAACTGGATGATTTTGATACACGTATCAGGAAACTGATCAGCGATCCTGTAGAATATATTTGTGAGCTGAAATTTGACGGGGTCTCCATCAGCCTTAACTACAAGGGTGGATTATTGAACCAGGCGGTCACCCGGGGTGACGGAGTGCAGGGAGATGATGTAACGGCCAATGTCAGGACAATCCGCAGTATACCGTTAAAACTGAAAGGCTCAGATTACCCTTCAGATTTTGAGGTCCGGGGTGAGATCATTATGCCCAGGAAAGGATTTGATGCATTAAATGAAGAGCGGGTTGAAATAGGGGAAGCTCCATTTGCAAATCCCAGGAATGCCACTGCAGGCAGCCTGAAGATGCAGGATTCGGCAGAAGTTGCCAGGCGACCTATGGATAATTATGTCTATTACCTGCTTGGCAGCCGGTTGCCTTACAAATCCCACCAGGAAAGCCTGGAGGCAATGGGTTCTTGGGGATTCAAGGTTTCGGAACACTGCCGCTTGTGCAAATCCATGCAGAAAGTAATTGACTTCATTGAAGAAATCGGCCGGCTACGCTCAAAATTACCTTACGACATTGATGGTATCGTTATCAAGGTCAATTCCATTGCACAGCAGCAACTCCTGGGATTTACCGCTAAATCGCCAAGGTGGGCCATATCCTACAAGTATAAGGCCGAACAGGCAGTTACCAAGCTGCTTTCAATTGATTACCAGGTAGGAAGAACCGGGGCTGTAACACCGGTGGCCAATCTTAAACCTGTCCAACTGGCTGGGACGGTAGTTAAGCGTGCCAGTCTGCATAATGCTGATATTATTGAGAAACTGGATGTCAGGATCGGAGACCTGGTGCAGGTAGAAAAAGGAGGGGAGATCATTCCGAAAATTACAGGGGTTGACTTATCGAGGCGCGACCTGTTTGCTGAACAGGTATCTTTTATTACCCAATGCCCTGAATGCGGCACGGAACTCATAAGAAGTGAAGGTGAAGCTGCCTGGTACTGCCCGAATGAGGAGGCCTGTCCTCCCCAGATCAAGGGCAAACTGGAGCATTTTATAAGCCGTAAGGCCATGAATATCGACAGCCTTGGCGAAGGAAAAATTGAGATGCTTTTTGAAAGAGGCAAGGTCCAGACTATAGCTGACCTGTATGACCTCACTTACAATGATCTGTTCGGACTTGAAAAAATCATCGATGGCGTGGATGGGAAAAAAGATAAAAAACTGAGCTTCAAGGAAAAATCAGTTGAGAACATCCTCAAAGGTATTGAGGTCTCCAAAACGATCCCGTTTGAAAGGGTGCTCTATTCCATCGGGATAAGGTATGTAGGGGAAACTGTTGCAAAAAAACTGGCCCGCCATTATAAATCGATGGAGAGACTTATGGCGGCTCCCCATGATGAACTCATTTCAATTGAAGAAATCGGGGATAAGATAGCTGGCAGTATCATTGACTATTTTAGTCAACGAAAGCATTTGGAATTACTGAATAGGTTGAAGGAAGCCGGGCTTAAACTGGAACAGCCCGAAACGGCCATTTTGTCAGATAAACTGTCAGGCAGAGTTTTTGTGGTAAGTGGAGTGTTCAGCCGTTATTCCCGGGATCAGATCAAGCAGTTGATTGAGGAACATGGTGGTAAAAATGCAGGTTCAGTATCTAAAAACACTGATTTTCTGCTGGCCGGTGATAAGATGGGTCCTGAAAAACGAAAGAAGGCTGAACAACTCGGTGTCGCAATCATATCCGAAGATGAATTCGTTGTCATGATAGAATAGATATTCGTCTGGCAATGGAGTTTCTGGGAAAGCGTTGACGGGTTGGTCCTTACTGCTTAAAACAAAATGTATGCTTACTCGAAAAGATATAGAAACTCTTCACAACGAAATTCAATCGCTTGTTCATGCCAGGAGGCTGAAAGAAGCTCTTGCCAGGCTTTCGAAGCTTATGGAGGGGATGCATGTAGCTGATTTTACCCTGCAATTCGAAAACCTTGATCAAACCTATCGAATGCTATTGGAATATACATTCCGGGGAGTACCCGATCCACAGCGTGAACGAATTTATCAATCCCTTAAGCTTTCCATTCTTGAACTTGCCGACCATGTAAATCAGAAAGCGCTCGCTGATACGGGAATGCATATTTATTCACTGAAGGCACAGATGGAAAAAGAAAAAGAGTATGCAAGGGAAGAAGCTTCCAGGCGGATAGATTCCTTGCATTTCGATAAGGAACTGGCCAGTTTGCTACATGAAAATGCAGTTGTCGGGGAAACGGATGAAGTCAGTGCCCCTCATATTACTTCAAAGCTGTTTCAAATGATCTGGTTAACTGATAAGTATGTTGAGGCAGATGTTCGTCTCCTTGAGGCTATCCGGACTTCACAGGACCTGCCCTGGCACGAAAAATGCCTTGCTGTAAGTGCGCTTACTCTAAGCCTGCTAAACTGCTTTGATAAGGAAAAGTTTGCGATCCTCTGTGATTTTTATGATGACCGTGAGGACCAGGTTTGGCAAAGGGCGCTTACAGGTCTTGTAATCGCAGTCTATTATTATAGCGAAAGGGTCAGGATGGTTCCGGTGATTCTGAATCGGCTTGAAAATTACAAGGATGACAGTGATTTCCATTCAGGAGTTCAGAATGTGCTTATCCAGGTTTTCAAATCACGGGAAACGGAAAAACTCACTACGCGTTTCAAGGAGGAGATTTTACCTGATGTGCAGAAGTTCGAATCCAAGATTAAGGAAAAGCTGGACCTGGATAACCTGCTCACCAACGATCTGATTGAAGATAAAAACCCTGACTGGGAGAATATCTTTGAAGATAGTCCTGATTTGCTGAACAAAATACAGGAGATGTCGGAAATGCAGATGGGCGGGCTCGACCTGTTCATGGGCACTTTTGCAATGCTGAAGAATTTCGATTTTTTCAGGGAAATTCCCAACTGGTTCCGGCCTTTTTACAGGAGTAATGAGGCTGCACGTTCAGCCATAACAGAACAGGTGGAGCAGAAGGATGTCTTCCTGGCAGGTATGGAGGAATCATTCTATATGTGCAATTCCGACAAGTATTCATTTTGTTTCAACATCAGCCACCTTCCACCAGAGCATCGGAAAAACGTGATGGGTTTATTTATAATGGAGGCCAAAAACCTTCACGAAATGAACGAAGAGGATAGAATTTTGCACAAACCTGAGAGGGAGACCCACATATTTACGCAATACATCCAGGATCTTTATCGCTTTTTCAAATTACACCCCTTCCGTAACGATTTCATTGATATATTCAACCTTAACTGGGATATTTCAGGAACTGTACTCTTCAGTTTGCTTGAACCAGCTCCGGAAATACTCAAGAATGCAGGGCATTTTCTATTTGAGAAGGAACATTTTGATGAAGCCATCCACATTTTTGAGTACCTGGCAAACCAGGAAAATCCTGAACAGGAAGTGATTGAAAAACTGGCCTATTGCTACCAGTTATCGGGAAATTATCAAAAGGCTCTCGAATATTATAAGAAATCGGAAATATTCGAAAGCAACCGCCTCTGGAGTATCAAAAAAATCATCTTTTGCTTAAGGAAACTTAAGGATGACAAGTCAGCAATGAAATGGTGCATGGAAGCGCTTTCTTTATCTCCCGACGATGTTTACCTGCATAC
>Ga0079306_1001699_pt1 | contig 13853 bp, 7 predicted proteins | sample Methanotroph_Enr_FD_79181 | JGI IMG/M metagenome (GOLD analysis project Ga0079306, IMG submission 79181) | Enriched soil microbial communities from Old Woman Creek wetland in Ohio, USA - Methanotroph_Enrichment_5 | ecosystem: Environmental > Terrestrial > Soil > Wetlands | place: USA: Ohio...
CTATTACACGGATAGCTCTTATTGATCCTTATTCTTCTTATCGGTCCATTGTGATGAACCGTTTTTATAAGCCTTCATTTATTCTCAGTGCCGTTCCGGGAGCCCTTACGGCATATGATCTTCCGGTCCTTGCTGCGAGCCTTGCCCCAAGAAAGCTTTTAATGGCAGGAGTCACAGATGGGAATGGCAAAAGTACTGAAGTTGAAGAAATCAATAAAGATCTTTCTATAATCAGAACTGCCTATCAAAATAAAAAATCTGGCGGACAACTGAATATTGTTGAGGGGGAAATAACTGAAACGCCGTTCAATTTTTTTATGGAATGGATAAAATAAGAGTAATTTGCAGTCAACCGGGTAAAACAGTTTTTAACTAATGTATGTTCACTTATTTAAGAAAATGAAAAAATGGTATTAATTAAAAGTATTAAAATTAGTTTGTTTATACTTCTCATTATCTTCAAAACTGATTTTGTTACAGGGCAGGAGGAGAATTTGAATGTACTGGCCAATTGGATAGAATGGACAGATGGAAAGAATATGCTTGTTCATCAACTGAATAAGCAGGCATTTGCTTATCTTGATATCAGGGATAAAGAGATAGCTGGATTAAAAACAAAAGAAGATTGGATAAACAGGCAGAAAAAGGTTAAGGACATCTTTATGAATACAGTTGGTCCCTTTCCGGAAAAAACCCCATTGAATGCAAAAGTTACGGGAATTGTTAAAAAGGAAGGCTACAAAATTGAGAAAATAATATACGAATCAATGCCTGGTTTTTATGTTACGGGCTGTCTCTTTATACCTGATGGTATGAAGGGAAAAGGGCCGGTCATTCTTTTTGTGAGTGGCCATACACAAGAGTCTTTCCGGTATAAAGAGTATCAACTTATGATTCTCAATCTTGTTAAAAAGGGTTTCATAGTTTTTGGAATAGATCCTGTAAGTCAGGGTGAGAGAATTCAGCATTATGACGCTGAAAAGAATGCATCTGTGATTGGTCCTACCACGATGGAACATGGGTATCTTGGTAGTCAGTGTTTTATCTCCGGTGTCTCACTGGGGAGATACTTCATATGGGATGGTATAAGGGGTATAGATTATCTTTTAACACGCAGGGAGGTTGATCCTGCAAGAATTGGAGTGACAGGACAATCGGGAGGAGGAACACAATCATCCTATATTTTTGCGTTTGACGAACGTATAAAAGCCGGAGCGCCTGTTGATTATATCATCGGATTAAGACGGTTACTTGAGTCAATTGGTCCGCAGGATGCAGAACAGAATTTCTACCATGGTATATTAAATGGCCTGACTCACGCTGACTTTCTTGAAGTCAGGGCTCCCAATCCCGCGCTGATAAGCGAAGGTACGAGGGATTTTTTCAGCATACAGGGGGCACGCGAAACATACGCAGAGGTTAAAAATGCTTACAAAGCATTTGGTACAGAAGAAAATATAGGAATACAAGAAGATGATTTTGGGCACGGTTATACAGTAAAATTAAGGGAAGGTATAAACGCGTTTTTCCAAAAGAATCTCAATCTCCCCGGTGACCCGAAAGATGAAAATGTTACAGTTTTAGATCCCAAAGAATTAATGGTTACGCCAACCGGCAATGTTGCATCCTCCTTTGAAAATGCCGGGACTGTTTTTAGCATTAATAAAAAGGAAACACAAAAATTGATTGATAAAATACTGACTTCAAGGAAAAAAATTGAACCTCACCTTGAAGGAGTTCAATTAAAGGCAAAGGAACTCTCGGGATATGTTGCTCCCCAGGCAGAAATGAAATCGGTTTTTCGTGGAAGATACCAGAGGGATGGTTATTCAGTGGAGATGTATGCACTAAATGGGGAAGGGGATTATATTATACCCCTGTTATTATTTGTTCCTAAAACGGAGAGTAAGTTTTCAGGTGTTATTTACATCAATCCAAAAGGAAAAATCGCTGATGCTTCTGTTGGAGGCAGAATTGAACAATTGGTGAAAAAGGGTTATTTGGTTGCGGTACCTGATGTTATCGGAACTGGAGAAACAGCAGGTAGTGGCAATGTCGCGATGTTGATAGGACGAAGTATAGTTGGAATTCAGGCAGGTGATGTAGTTAGAGTGGCAAATTTTTTAAAGAGCCGGAAAGATGTTGATATTAATAAAATTAGCGCGATTGCTTTTGATGAAATATGTCCGACACTTTTACATGCAGCAGCAATTGACAAGTCGATAAATTCTATTTCACTTGTAGGTTCTCTTATTTCTTACCGGTCGATAGTTATGAATAAATTTTATGATGGTAGTTTTTCTAATTATGCTGTTGCCGGGGCTTTGACTGCCTATGACCTTCCTGATCTTATCGCATGTATGGCTCCGAGAAAAATTGCCCTTGTGGAGTTGAAGGATCAAATGAAACGACCTGCATCCAGGGAACTGATTGATGAGGAACTTTTATTCCCCCGCTCTGTATATTCCCTTAAAAATGTTACAAAGAACCTGAATATTTTGACTTCATCCGAAGATATAGGTTCAGTGGTAGGTTGGTGTTTTGAGTAATAAATTTCTTTTGATCGGTTTGTAGGGGTAAACAACCACTTACCTGTAACACTATTAACTAAGTAATTATGGAAGAGAAAGTTTTTATTTATCCAAAAAAATAGTTTGCCTATGGATTGAAATACTGGCTAAACCAAAGAATAGGAGAGCACTCCAATGCTCCCCTATCCGGAATTTCGTACTTGCAATACGAAAAAAAACTAAACATTAACCCCGTAAGGGATAAGTCTAATCACAATTTTACAAAGTTATGAAAATTAAATCAGCATTCATTGACAGGGAGAGCTATTTGCTGTCAAAATTGATCCGAATTATGAAACTAACCGGCTTCTTAATTTTTGTTGCATTGGTTCAGGCAACAGCAAGTGTATATTCCCAGACTACACTACTCAGCCTGAACATGAAAAATTCCTCGTTAAAAGAGGTTTTTCGCGAAATCGAGAAACAAAGTGAGTTTCAGCTTAGCTCAGCCGTGGAGGCAGCTCAGCAACAGGGGCGCAAGATCACGGGTAAAGTAACCGATCAGACCGGAGCTTCGTTGCCTGGTGTTTCTGTTGTGGTAAAAGGGACTACAACAGGGGTGATAACTGATGGGGACGGAAATTATTCACTATCCGGTATCCCGGCGAATGCAACTTTGCAATTCTCATTTGTGGGGATGAAAATGCAGGAAATCGCAGTTGGAAATAAGACCACAGTCAATTTGGTTTTAGCCGAGGAGACAATCGGGTTGGAAGAGGTTGTGGCTATTGGGTATGGAACTCAACGAAAAGCTACAGTAACGGGTTCAGTTGCAAGTACTGATGATGAAATGGTAAAAAGAAGTCCTACTGCCAGTCTTTCCAATTCTTTATCGGGACTACTGCCGGGACTGACAGCTATCAATCGATCGGGTGAACCAGGCCAAAATATTTCTGAAATTTATATTAGGGGACAAAGCACAACGGGAGATACAAATCCATTAGTAGTCGTTGATGGAATTCCGGATGAAACTGGTGCATGGCAACGAATTAATCAAAATGAAATTGAACAAGTATCAATTTTAAAGGATGCTTCGGCCGCCATTTATGGTGCACGGGCTGCCAATGGAGTTATTCTTATTACTACTAAACGAGGGGGAATCAGTAAACCAACGTTCAATTATACCTATAACCAGGGATTTACCCAACCTACCAGGTTACCCGAAATGGCTAATTCCTGGGAATTTGCTGATTACGTAAATCAATACAGAGAAACGATGCAAAATCTACCTCCCATGTATTCTAAAGAGCAAATTCAAATAATGAAAGATGGTACCGATCAGCTTAATTATCCAAATGCTGACTGGATCGGTACTATTTTTAAAGATGTATCAACCCAAAGTATGCAAAATCTTAACATAAGAGGAGGAACTGAGAAGGCGAGGTATTCAATGTCAGGCTCTTATGCACATGAAAATAGTATGGTCAGGAATGGCATACATGAATATAGCGGATATACTATGCGTTCAAATATAGATGTTGATATTACAAAAAATATAAAATTTGGTTTAGATATCAACGGCGGAATGGATGACAGAATCAGGCCAGTTTTAGGTAATTTTGGAACGGAAGGCAGCCCTTTGATTCCTGCATTTTTTCCTAACGGATTGCCAGCCTCACTTCCCGGTGATATAGGTGAAAACCCGGCAATTAATTTAGCGGGACAAGGAGGATATATCTCAGATAAGATCTATAGAACTTCATTAAAACCATCTTTTAGTATTAATATTCCACAGGTTAAGGGATTGGGGGTCGAAGGATATTTTTCGTTTAGAAACGAGTTTACAGAAAATAAAAATTGGCGTGATACATGGACAGTTTATAATTATGATTCTGCGAATGATAAATATGTTAAAAAAAAGGGTGGTGAAGTAAGTAAACCAGATCTTGAGGAAATATTTAATAAACGCAAAGATTATCTGGTTCATCTAAGAATTAAATATGATAAGAAGTTTGGTAATCATGAATTGACAAGTTTTGTTGCTGCAGAACAGGCAGAAGGAGAATATAGGTCAATAACAGCCTATAGGAAGGATTTTCTATCTCCTGCAATAGAGGAATTATTCGCAGGAAGTGGAGAAAATATGGTTGCTGACGGAACAAGAAGAGAATGGGGACGTCAAAACATATTCGGAAGGGTAACTTATAATTACAAGGGAAAATATCTGTTTGAAACGAATTTAAGATATGATGGTTCATATGCATTTCCCAAAAACAAACGATGGGGCTTTTTCCCAGGGTTTTCTATTGGGTGGCGTCTGTCTGAGGAAAGTTTTCTTGATGGTTTAACTCATCTTGATAATTTAAAATTGAGAGCATCATACGGACAAATGGGGAATGATCAAATAAGTCCATTTCAATATTTACCGATGTACAATCTCTCCCCTATTGGTTCACATTTAGGCGGAGGTACACAGGCCATATTAAAGACCGGAGTTGCTCCTAATGAGAAAATTACCTGGGAAGTTGCAGAAAATTCGAACATTGGATTAGATGCAGCTCTTTGGGAAGGAGGTCTAGGATTTACAATAGATGTTTTTAAACAAAAAAGATCAAATATCCTTACAGCACGAAGTACTGAAGTCCCTTATTATACAGGTCTTGTTTTGCCGGACGAAAATGTCGGTATAATAGAAAACAAAGGATTTGAAGTCAGTTTGTCGCACCGAAGCAAAGCTTCAGCAGGAAGTGATTTTTCCTATTCCTTTTCAGGAAATGTTAGTTATGCAAAAAATAAAATCATTAATATCAGTGAGCCGCAGGATATGCCTGATTATCAGAAAGCCGAGGGTTCTATGATTGGAGCTCAACTTCTTTACGATGCCATTGGTATATTCAGGACACAGGCACAAGTTGATTCAAATCCAGTATTCCCCGGCACTGTGGTTGGCGATCTTCAATATAGAGATGTCAATAAAGATGGGATAATTAATGCTGCTGACAGAGTTAGACAGAATAAAGGCAATATTCCTGAAATTAGTTTTGGTTTTAATACAACATTAACCTATAAAAGGATTTCTTTATTCGCAAATTTTACTGGTCAGGAATTGGCCTGGACATATATTCATAAACACGCCAGAACGACTCAAAATAGTTTACGGGATTTACTTATAAACCGATACGTACCGGGTAGCATGGACTCAAAATATCCAATCATTCCTCAGGAAGATGGTGTAGGAGAAGGCGAAGTTAGTGGAATGCCAAGTACTTTTTGGTTGCAAAATGCAGCATTCCTTAGATTCAAAACGCTACAGATTCAATATACAATGCCAGAAAATATCATTTCGAGGCTTGGGTTATCATCTATGATGTTATTCGTGAACGGAAACAATTTATTTACTTTAACCGGAATGAAATGGTATGATCCGGAGGGAACTCCCGTTAGCGATAGCGCTGCCGGTATTGGGTATTCTACAGGGAATTTTTACCCCCAGACTAAAATTTATAATATAGGGATGAACATAACCTTTTAAGCTGAAATGTTATTTAAAAAAATGAATCATGAAAAAAAACATATCGATTACATATAATCATAAGAATTGGAGTGTTCTCTATTTAATACTTTCATTATCCATCCTGTTAATTACTTCATGTGAAAATGTTTTAGAAAAGACTCCTATTGACAGCTTTTCAGATGGCGCTGTATGGGGTGATGAGGCTTTAACAGAAGCATTTGCGAATACCGTATACAAAAGTATCCCGTTTGGGTTCCAACAGCTGCATGGTTGGCGTTTTATGCCGTATGCAAATATGAGTGACGAGTGTAATTCACGAAACTCAGGGACTAATATTCAAATAATAATTCAGGGGAATGCTTCTCCATCTTATTCCGGGCCTATGGATGTCTGGAGTGGTCCTTTGTGGTCTTACTGGGAACCTATAAGCCAGGCCAATAAGTTTTTAGATAAAATGAAATTGTCAACTATTGACCAGGGTTTGAAAGATAGATTAACAGCAGAAATGCGAGCAGTAAGAGCTTATTCTTACTTTAAGTTTATTAGTCACTATGGAGGCGTTCCGTTAATAACAAAACCGTTCTCACTCGATGATGATTTTAAGGTTGCAAGAAATTCATACGATGAAATAATGAATTTTATTATTTTGGAATTGGATGAATCTATAAAATTCCTGCCGCTTGATTATGATGCTGCCAACGATGGAAGAGTCACTAAAGGAGCAGCAATGGCTATTAAAGCCAGAGCATTGCTTTATGCAGCAAGTCCGCTAAACAATCCGGAAAACACCCGGGCAAAATGGCAAGCTGCAGCCGACGCTTCAAAGGCTGTTATTGATTTAAACCAGTATAAGCTATATGATAACTATAAGGTTTTATTCACACAGGCGGGAGGATACAATACTCAGGAAGTTATCTGGGGGAGACCGCAAAATATGAATGTTGAGGTAGAATCTCGGGTTGAACGGTTGCTATTCCCAAATGGATGGCTTGGGTTTGCTCACTCACATCCACTTCAAAATTTAATAGATGATTTTGAAACAACAAAAGGGCTACTTCCAAAGGTTGATCCTGGTTATGAACCACAGAATCCTTATGTAAATCGTGATCCCCGGTTTTATGCAACAATCCTTTATGATGGAGCACCATTTAAAAACCGGACAATTGAATCATTCACTCCCGGAGGACTGGATTCACCCGATGGAATCGAATCTGCATGGAATGCCAGTGAAACAAGTTATTATATTAGAAAGTTCGTTGATGAATCAAAATGTGGATGCACTGATGGACCAGACGGAAGCAGCTCACCAACATGGATATGGTTTCGCTACGGCGAAGTATTGCTCAATTATGCAGAAGCAATGTATAAACTTGGAGACGAAGCCACTTGCAGGGAATATATAAATAAGATACGAAGCAGACCTGGCGTAAATATGCCGCCTGTTACAGAAAGTGGAGCAGCATTATGGAACAGGCTGGTTCAGGAACGCCGTATTGAGTTGGTTTTTGAAGAACACCGCTTTTTTGATGTTCGCCGTTGGAAGACTGCCACTGAGGTTTTTAGTCAAAATAGAATGAGAATGAAAGTTAATAAAGATCCAGGCACTGGAAAGAAAACCTATACTGTACAATTTTTTCAGCCAGCGAAATTTAACGACTGGAATTATCTGGCACCCATTCCCCAGGAAGTAATTGATCAAAATTCCTTGATAACACAAAATCCGGGTTATTAGTTATTTCTAATTTTTAATAGTTTTTAGATTTTACAATTGATTTATTATTAAAATACGATTTACAATGAATACTAAACGCAGAGATTTTCTAAAATTCTCCGGCCTGGCCGGACTGAGCGTTGCCGGCGGGGGAATTCTTAACGGATTTTCCGCAGAGACCGACAAGCTTAACAAATCAGCCCTTGACCAGAAAACGCATATTCAGCATTTCAATATGTCGGGTTATGGCGCCCCGAAATTAGAAACTGTCAGGATAGGTTTTATCGGACTTGGCAACAGGGGCCCGGCTCATCTGGGGCAGGTAAGCATACTCGAGGGAGTCGATATTAAAGCTTTGTGTGATTTACGACCTGATAAAATAAACGCAGCCATTAAGCGAATTGAAAACACAGGGTTTAAACCTGACATCTATACAGGTAAAGAGGATTGGAAGAGGGTTTGTGACCGGGAAGATATTGATCTGATATTTATCGCTACTCCCTGGGCGCTACATACCCCTATGGCGCTATATGCTATGAATCATGGCAAACATGTGTGTGTAGAGGTGCCTGCAGCCAAAACTTTAGAAGAGTGCTGGCAACTGGTGGAAACATCTGAACGCACGCGTAAGCATTGCATGATGATGGAAAATTCCTGTTACGGTTTTTTCGAACTTTTTATGTTAAATCTTGCACGACAGGGATTCTTCGGGGAGATTATACATGGCGAAGGAGCGTATATTCATCACCTGCTGTATGGTAATTTTTCTAAAGATAAATATTATAATTTATGGCGTCTTAAAGAAAATATCGGCCGAAATGGTAATTTATATCCCACGCATGGCATAGGACCGATTGCACAGGTAATGAATATTAACAGGGGTGATAAATTTGATTTTCTGGTTACTGTTTCAGGTAATGATTTTATGATGAACAATTTAGCTAAGGAGCTTGCTGCCAAGGATGATTTCTATAAAGATTTTGTAGATAAACCTTTCAGGGGCAATATGAATACCACTACAATCCGTACCAGTAAGGGACGCACTATTATGCTGCAGCATGATGTGACCTCCCCCCGGCCTAAATCAGATGGATATGTGATAAGCGGAACCAAGGCCAGTGCTCTCCAGTTCCCTGATGAAAAGATCTCTATCGCCCGTGAGGCCACTCCGGAAACATGGCGGGGATCAGATGCACAAACGTGGATTACAGATGAAGAATACAAAGCCTTGCAAAAAAAGTATGAGCCTAATATTACTAAAAAACTCGGTGAAATAGCAAAACAGGTAGGAGCCCATGGAGGTGGAGATTTTTTGATGGACTGGCGTACGATAGATTGTCTGCGTAACGGTTTACCGCTTGATCAGGATGTATATGATGCAGCCCTATGGAGTTCTATTGGCCCGTTAACTGAATGGTCTGTTGCTAATCAGGCTACAATTAAGATACCAGATTTCACGGCAGGGGCCTGGGAAAAGAACCAGCCACTTGATATTTTACTTGCTAAGGGAGGAAATACGAAAGTGAATGAATAGTTAGTGATCATGCTTTATCTGTATCTAACATTTAATAATTAAAAGAACATTTAAAATGGAAAAGAGAAGAGATTTTATTAAGCAAAGCATTACGGGAACTGCAGCTATAGCCATTGGTGGGATGGGTTTCAGTGCGAAATCCTATGCTTCAATCATTGGTGCCAATGAACGGATCATTACAGCAGTTATCGGTATCGGCGGACGGGGCGGTGCCCACGTAGGTGCCTGGTGTACGCTGAAAGACTCCAGGAATGTGACATTAAAAACACTTTGCGATGTTGATGAACTGTCATTCGCCCCGATGGTTAAGACTGTTGAGAGCAGGACAAAAGTTAAGCCATTGACCGAATGGGATATGCGCCGGGTATTTGACGATAAGGAAATCAATGTTGTTTCGTTTGCGACACCTAATTTCTGGCATGCCCTGGGAACCATATGGGCCTGTCAGGCAGGAAAACATGTTTATGTTGAGAAACCTGCCTGCTGGAGTATTTCTGAAGGAAGGAAAATGATAGAAGCCTCAAAAAAATACGATGTAAGGGTGCAGGTCGGTCATCAGAACCGCTCTTCTGCCAATGTGATTGAGGCCATTAAATTTCTGCATAGTGGTGGCATCGGCGATGTTTATATGGCCCGTGGTCTTTGTATTAAACCGCGTGACTCCTTTGGAATTGCCAAAGACAGTACTCCTCCGGCTACCCTTCATTACGATAATTGGCTCGGACCTGTCGCTTATCGCCCCTACAATGAAAAAAAAGGTCATTATAACTGGCATTGGTTTTGGGAGACTGGCAACGGTGATACGGGAAACCAGGGGCCTCATCAATTTGATATTGCCCGTTGGGGAATGAACAAAAACGAACATCCTGTTGCTGTTTATTCCATGGGAAGTGTTTATGGGATTAATCCTGCCGAGTGTGCACAGGAAACTCCAAACACACAATCATCCATATTTAAATACAGCGATGGGAAAATGCTTGAGTTTGAAACACGCGGACGCTACTCTAATTCAGAATCAAGCCTTGCAACAACGGTTGGTAACATATTCTACGGAACAGAAGGTTATCTCGAACTTAACAACGAAACATGGAAAGCTTTCAAGAAGAAGGGAAAAGAATCCTTTGCCGGATCTAAACCTGCCAGTGGTCCGCGAAAAGCAGAAACACTTACCGGTGAGGAAGGTACAGAGCACTTCGCTAACTTTATTGATGCAATACGGTCAGGTAAAGACGGAGACCTGAATTGCAGTATCACTGAAGGACATTTCTCCGCAGCACTTCCTCATATGGCCAATATCTCACATCGCCTTGGACGTGGATTAACGTTTAATGGAGCTACCGAAAAGTTTGTAAACGATACTGAAGCTAACGCGATGTTGACAAGAAAGGAATACCGTAAACCTTATATTGTTCCGGATAAAGTTTGATTCTGATTGATAAGTAATAAGAATTAAATAATGTCGTATTTTTCTTCTTTGCGAACTTGCGTCTTCGCGTGATATTATTGTCAAAATCTCGCAAGACTCCAAGAACGCAAAGTAAAAGCATTAATATATGCATAATCTCAATTAAAGAAATACGACATTTTATAATTCCTGTTACTTACATTAACAAATATTGGTACATATTTATAAAATCATTAATAAATTAAATAAATCATGAAAATACGATCAATTTCAATTGTGTTGTTGGCAGTTTTGTTCCTTACTGCCTGCGGACAAGGATCTAAAACTCAAAATCGGGGTAATAAGGGTTCAAAAGTAACATTTGTCAAAGATGAGGCTGATCATAAGGTGGATATAATGGTAGACGGAAACCTCTTCACCTCTTATTGGTGGCCTGATTCTGTATATAAACCCATACTTTATCCCATACTTACCGCAGTCGGCACTCCCATTACACGTGGGTTTCCCATAAAAGCCAGGGCAGGCGAGCGGCGGGATCATATACATCAGGTGGGTAATTGGCTTAATTATGGTAATGTAAACGGATATGATTTTTGGGGCAATGGTTCTGAAGGGAAAAGGAATGTTAACGGCGGGCAAATAAAACATCTCAGTATTGGTGAGCTTTCCGAAGGAAACGGAGAGGGATCTATGGTTACGACCGCAAGCTGGATTGATCCGGCAGGGAAAGAACTTCTGGCAGAAAAGACAGCGTTCCATTTCATTGCCAAAGATTCAATACGTATTATCGATCGGGTTGCCACATTAACAGCCACGGGAGAAGCCGTGTTGTTTAAAGATACAAAAGAAGGTAGTTTTGGTATTCGTGTTGCACGTCAACTTGAATTACCTTCAAAGGAAGATGTAACCCTTACAGATGCTCAAGGTAATCCAACTACTGTAAAGGCATTGTCAAATGAAGGAGTAACAGGCAACTACAGAAGCAGTGAAGGAGTTACAGGCGAGGCCGTTTGGAGTACCCGTGCAAAATGGATGGATCTGTATGGAAGTGTCGGCGGGGAAGAAATCTCTTTGGTTATTTGTGACCACCCCAAGAACCTAAGCTATCCAACCTATTGGCATGCGCGTGGCTATGGATTATTTGCTGCCAATCCTTTTGGCGCAAAGGATTTCACAGAAGGGAAAGAAGAATTGAACTATACCATTCCTGCCGGTAAATCCTTAACCTTGAGATACAGGGTAATTATTAGTTCCGGCAAACATCTGACCGATGCTCAGATTAATGGTTATGCGGATGATTTTGCAAGTAAGTATTAAGTTTTTCATAATCTATCCTGTTTAATTGACATAAGCAAATTATTGAAAATTAATACTTATTAACTGTTTCAAAAAGGATACCAAATGACTGAAAGAAGAGATTTTATCAAAAAAGGTTTAGTCGGAACTACCGTAATAGCCATTGGCAGTATGGGATTCAGTTGTAAATCGCCTGCTAAGACTCCAACTGTTGATGCCAAGTTACAGAAGGATTGGCATACTGACCCGGAGTGGAGTAAGATAAAATATGGTGACTGGGGTGGACCCGGAGTCTCAGCCGAACCTGGCCCTATGGATGCTATCCTGGTCAAGGATTATGCACCAGTGTCCTCGGTCGTGACCAATGAAACCTTTGTGCCAAAGGCCAAATATCCAGTCATCGATTGTCATGTTCACGTTGTGGCCACGACTCCCGGAGAGGTGGCTGAATGGGTCAGGACCATGGATGAGGTCGGCATGGAAAAATCAATAGTTCTGACAGGAGCGACAGGTGCAGAATTTGACGCTCTCGTGAATGCATTACCAAAAACATATCCCGGACGTTTTTTACTTTACTGCGGATTGGACAGGACAGATATCGATAAACCCGATTATTCCGCCAGGGCTGTCGCAGAGTTGGTAAGATGTCATAGTAATGGGGCACGCGGAGTTGGAGAGCTTTCCGACAAAGGTTTTGGGTTCACAGAGGATGAACTACCACGCGACAAGAGGCTCCATCCGGACGATCCACGTTTGGACGCATTCTGGGAAAAGTGTGCAGAGCTGAAGATGCCGGTGAATCTTCACGTTGCAGACCACCCCTCATGCTGGACTCCGCTGGATGTTTACCAGGAGCGTACACCTGACTACCAGCATTTCAATAAGTATGGAAAGGATGTCCCCTCGTATGATGAACTGATAACCATTAGGAACCGGACACTTGAGAAACATCCGAAGACGATTTTTATCGCATGCCACCTCGGTAATCAGGGCAACGACCTCGAAAAGTTGAGCCTGGCTATGGATAAATACCCCAATCTCTCTCTGGACACTTCTGCACGAGACTACGAAATGGGGCGAACACCCAGAGCTTCCGCAAAGTTTCTTACAAAATACCAGGACAGGATTGTGTTTGGAACCGACCAGGGCCGGGAGAAGAGTATGTACCAGATTCATTGGCGGTTGTTAGAGACTGCTGATGAGTATATAGTTGGAAGGGTGGGATGGCGGTATTACGGACTTGAATTACCTGCCTCTGTACTGGAGTCACTTTACCGGGGTACTGCCAGGAAGATCTTTGATATTTGAAGTCAGCCATAGATAATGGGCGCTATACCTTTTGAACCGCATGCAAAAAATATAGCTGCGTTTATTGACTCAATCGAAACCGGTAAAAACATTTTAGAATTTTAGAACTTTTTTGCACCAACTACCGAATGGAACGACAAACGTTCCTATTACAGAATTTTTAGTTAAATTTCATGATTTTTAGATTCAAAAAAGGCTGCTGATTTGATAACTGACACCAGCAGTCTTTTTTTAAATTCCCTTAAATTATGAAGAATATAAAATCTCATTCGCCTACAAGTCGGCGTGAAGCAATGAAATTATTAGCGGCCGGCTCCGCAGTCGGACTTTGGGGTCTGCTGGGATCACCACTTGCCAGGGCAGAAAATTTTGAAACACCTACCTACGCGAAGGGTCTGGCTCAGGTAAAAATCAAGCGTGTAAAGGCTATTGCGACTGCCCCTGCAGGTTCTAATCTGATTGTAGTGAAAGTCGAAACGACGGAGCCTGGTCTGTATGGACTTGGATGTGCTACATTTACTCAACGGGCAGAAGCGGTGATCACAGCTATTAATAGTTATCTTAATGATTTTTGC
>Ga0079306_1001700_pt1 | contig 13847 bp, 12 predicted proteins | sample Methanotroph_Enr_FD_79181 | JGI IMG/M metagenome (GOLD analysis project Ga0079306, IMG submission 79181) | Enriched soil microbial communities from Old Woman Creek wetland in Ohio, USA - Methanotroph_Enrichment_5 | ecosystem: Environmental > Terrestrial > Soil > Wetlands | place: USA: Ohio...
CATCCCTGCGGTCCAGATCAACACCGGCGGCGCCTGCCACCTCGAGAGCGACATGATCAAGCGCGCTATCGCCGCGCTGCCGCTCGACGAGCTCGACCTCATCATCATCGAGAACGTCGGCAACCTCGTGTGTCCGACCGACTTCTACCTCGGTGAGAACGCGAAAGTCATGATCCTGTCGGTGCCTGAGGGCCACGACAAGCCGTACAAGTACCCGGGCATCTTCCAGATCTCCGAGGCCGTCATCCTCAACAAGGTCGACACCATGCCGGTGTTCGACTTCAACGAGGAGGAGTTCAACGGCGAAGTCCACACGCTGAACCCCAAGGCGCCGATCTTCCGCATTGCCGCGACGAAGGGCGAGGGCGTGGCCGCGTGGGCCGAGTGGCTCGCTGCGCGCATCGACGCCGCGAAGGCAGCCGTCGCTGAGAAGAGGGCAGCCGAGTGATCTCGCGCGACGAGGCGTACGCGCTCGTGGCCGAGCGCATCCCCCAGGCCAACCTGGTCAACCACTGCGTCGCCACCGAGATCATCATGGGTGCACTGGCGCGCCATCTCGGGTGCGCGGGCGTCGACATCGAGCGCTGGGAGCTCGCTGGCCTTCTCCACGACCTCGACTACGCCGAGACGGCCGACGACCCGGCGCGTCACGGGCTGATCACGGCCGAACTTCTCGGCGGGATGATCGACGACGAGATGATGCACGCCATTCTCGGCCATGCCGACGAGGTCGAGCGCGAGACGCTCATGGACCACGCGTTGTGGTGCGCCGATCCCACGACTGGCTTCATCGTTGCGGCAGCGCTCGTGCGTCCCGACAAGGACCTCGACAACGTCGCGGTCAGGAGCCTCAAGAAGCGCTGGAAGGAGGGGGCGTTCGCGAAGGGCGCCTCCCGCGAGCAGATGGCCGGCTGCGCGCTTCTCGGCATCGAGCGCGACGAGTTCCTCGAACTTGCGCTCTCGGCCATGCAGGCGCGCAAGAGCGAGATCGGGCTCTAGCAGCCCCGATTGAGGCGGCTGTAGAGGAGTGCGCCGACCGGCGGGCGAACTCAACCCGCAAGGGGGCAGTCATGCTCAACGCGATCGTCTTCATCTGCGGTGCCGCACTCATGACGCTCGAGCTCGTTGCCACGCGTGTGCTCGCGCCGGCACTCGGCAACTCGATCTTCGTGTGGGGGAGCGTCATCTCCATCGTCATGGTCGCGTTGAGCCTGGGCTACTGGGTGGGCGGTCAGCTCGCCGATAGGCTCGACGCCTCGCGCGTGCTCGCGCCCGTTATCGCGGCGTCCGGTCTGCTGACCGTGATCGCCCCCATCGTCGCCTCCGCGCTGCTGCCCAAGGTCGCAGGTCTCGGCCCCCGGATGGGCTCGCTCGTCGCGGCCGTGATGATATTCTTCCTGCCTTCGCTCCTGCTCGCGACGGTTTCGCCGCTCGGGGTGAGGCTCGCGGCGTCGCGGGGCCTCGAACGTATCGGCCGCTCGGCCGGAGGCCTGTACGCGGTCTCGACGGCGGGCAGCATCGTCGGCACGCTCGCGACGTCGTTCTGGCTCATCCCGCTCCTCTCGCTCGAACCGCTCGTGGTCGCGACGGGCTTCGTGCTGCTGGCGTGCGCTCTCGCTTCGCTCTGGCTGCCGAGAACCCATGGGGCGCTTCCGCTTTCCGCGGGTCCCGGTGCCGCGACCCGGCGTGGCTTCTCGGCTCTCACGCTGGTCGCGCTCGCGCTCGTCGTCGCCGGTGCGGCGGTCGGGACCTGGGTACTCGTCGACATCGCGCCGGTGGCGGCGGTCAACGAGCGCGGCGAACGCGTGCTGTACCGCGCGGACAGCGAGTACCACCGGATCACCGTCACGGAGGCGGACAACATCCGCCACCTGCGCTTCGACGCGAGCAACCAGTCCGCGATCGACCTGCGGGACGGCTACACGAGCACCATCGTCTACCCCAACTACATGGACCTCGCCTTTGCCGTGAAGCCCGGTGCGAAGCGGGTGCTGGTCCTCGGGCTCGGTGGTGGCGCGATCACGAAGCGGTGGTGGCGCGACTACCCGCAGCTCACGATCGACAGCGTCGAGATCGACCCAGCCGTCATCGACGTGTCACGCCGGTACTTCGGGCTGCCGGAAGACGCACGCCTCCGGGTCGTCAACCAAGACGCGCGGCGCTTCGTCCAGGAGTCGAAGGACACCTACGACATCGTCATCGTCGACTGCTACTACATCGATGCGCTGCCGTTCCACCTCACCACGCAGGAGTTCTTCTCAGAGGTCAAGAAGCGCATGGCGCCCGACGGGGTTCTCGCCTACAACATCATCGGCTCGGTCGGCGGCGATTCGAGCAGGCTGTTCCGCAGCATGTACCGCACGGTCGGCTCCGAGTGGAGCCGCGTGTGGGTGTTCCCGATCGGCATCGCCGAGAATGGCGTCGTGTCGCAGCGTCGGAACAACATCGTGCTCGCCACCGACGGGCGTGTCGGGCAGGAGGAGCTCCTCGGCCGCATCGAGAGCGGGGTAGACGGCATGGTGAAGGTGGCAGGTTTCTCGCGGTTCGCGGTGGACCTGTACACGCCGATGATCCCCCTTGCCGACGTGCCGCTTCTCACCGATGCGTACGCGCCGACCGACTCGCTCATCACGATTCGGTAGTCGGCGATGCGAGCCGGCGTCACCCCGACGACGGCCCCATCCAGCGGCGGTGGAAGAAGCGCATCAGGCGTTGCCCGCCGAGCAGCTGCCGTGCGCGCGTGATCGGCCGCGCGTAGGCGCCAACCGGGTAGCGCAGCCGGTCGCTGTCGTCGGCAATGGCTGCGGCGATTTCGACTGCGGCCGCCTCGGGCGCGGTGCGATCCGAGATGCCCGCCTCGAACTCGAGCATTGCGTGCAGGTAGGGACGGTAGACCTCCGTGCCGCCGAGCGCGCCCTCATCGGCGCGCGCCCGCTCGGCTGGAAGCGCCTTGTCCCAGACGGCCGTCGCCACGAATCCTGGCTCGATCGCCTTGACCCGGATACCGAAGGGCTTCAGCTCGTGCCAGAGGCCTTCCGAGACACCCTCGAACGCCCATTTCGTGGAGTTGTAGGCGGCGAAGAACGGGAACGTGATCCTCCCGCCAAGCGAGGTCACGTTCGCGATCGTGCCGCTACCACGCTCGCGCATCGCGGGCAGGAGCCCGCGGATCAGCTCGAGCTGGCCGAACAGATTGACCTGGAAGATGCGTTCGAGCTCCTCGGCGGTCACGTCCTCGATAGCTCCGAACTGCACCGTGCCAGCATTGCTGAGTAGCACGTCGGGGCAACCGGCGTCCGCAAGTACGCGGCGTGCAAGATCGCTCGCGCTGCCCGGACGCGCGAGATCGAGCGCCTCGAGTTCTACCTCGTCAGCGAGTCCGATCGGTCGTTGCGCCGGGTCGCGAACGGTGCCGATCATGCGCCAGCCGCGTTCGGCGTAGAGGGTTGCGCACGCGCGGCCGATGCCGGTCGAGACGCCGGTGATGAGGATCGTGGGCACGGTCTTCCTTCCAGCGCGCACGCGGGTAGCCCGCGACTTCAGGGAACGTACACAGTACCCAGTACATTCCCGTCGGCACCCTGCTGCCGAGACGTTCCTGCGGAGGTATGCATGAAGATAGCGGTCGTTGGAGCGGGTATCGCGGGCATCTCGGCGGCGTGGCTGCTGTCGCCGGCGAACGAGGTCGACGTGTACGAGGCCGAGAAGACGCTCGGCGGTCACGCGCGGACCGTCGACGTCGACTGCGGGGCGGGACCGTTTCCGGTCGACACTGGTTTCCAGGTCTTCAACCGCCGCACCTATCCGAACATGACCCGCTTCTTCGACCGTCTGGGCATCACGGCCAACGACGCCGACATGTCCTTCTCGGTGCAGGTACGCGACGCCGACATCGAGTGGAGCGGAACGAACCTCGACACCGTCTTCGCGCAGCGCAAGAACATCACGAACCCCAAGTTCCTGCGCATGCTCACGGACGTCATCCGTCTTTCGCGCGACTCCGAGCGGCTCTGCGCCGACCCGACGGTGGCCGACCTGACGCTCGGCGAGCTGATGAAGCGCGAGGGCTACAGCGACGCGTTCACTGACTGGTACCTCATCCCGATGGGTGACGCGATCTGGTCCACGCCGCCGGGCGACATGCTCGACTACCCGGCGCTCACGTTCCTCCACTTCTGCGACAACCACGGGTTGCTCCACATCTTCGGGAAGCCGCAGTGGCTCTCCGTCGACGGAGGGGCGCGCCGCTACGTCGAGGCGGCGTCGCGTTCCTTCTCGGGCGAGGTGTTCACCGGCGAACCTGCCGAGAAGGTCGAGCGGACCGCGAGCGGCATCCGTGTCACGACCGCCGCGCGGGCGCGCGACTACGACGCGGTCGTGTTCGCGACACACCCGCCCGAGACGCTGGCGGCGCTGGGCGCGGCCGCAACCGAGCAGGAACGCCAGGTACTCGGGGCCTTCCGCTACTGGCCCAACGATGTCGTGCTGCACACCGACGAGTCGTTCATGCCTCGGGCGCGCAAGGCATGGGCGTCGTGGAACTGGTACTCGGCGAGCAGCGACATGACCAAGGCCATGCTGATGCTCACCTACCGCATGAACACGCTGCAGAAGCTCCCCGAGGGCACGCCCACGGTCATGGAGACGCTCAACCGCGACCGCGAGCCGGCCCCTGGCAGCGTGCTGGCCGAGCTCTCCTTCCAACACCCGATGTACTCTCGCGACGCCGTCGTAGCGCAGGGGCAGCTGCCGAGCATACAGGGCGTCGATCGCGTCTGGTACGCGGGAGCGTGGACGCGCTACGGCTTCCACGAAGATGGCCTGCTCTCCGGCGTGCGGGTCGCCGAGGCTCTCGGCGCGACGGTGCCATGGGGTGACGAGCTCGACGCAACGCGGACGCGCGTGCGGCCGGGGGTCGGCGAGCCGACGCTCGGTCAGACGCGCAAGCTTCTCCCAAGCGAGCTGCCGTCGGTCGCCGAGGACGGCAAGTGAACAGCCGGCTCTACACCGGGTGGGTCGCGCACGAGCGCACTCGGCCCGCTCGCAACTCGTTCCGCTATCCCATCTACTACCTTGGGCTCTACCTCGACGAACTCGACGAGCTCGATTCCACGTTGCGCCGCTTCTCGCACAATCGCGCCAACACCGTCTCGTTCTGGGACCGCGACCATGGCCCGCGTGACGGTTCGCCGTTGCGCCCTTGGATTGATGGGGTCCTGGCGTCGGTGGGCATCGACCTGACCGGCGGTCGGGTCATGGTGCTCACCTTCCCGCGTGTGCTCGGCGCGCGCTTCTACCCGGTGTCGTTCTGGTATTGCTTCCGCGCCGACGGCACGCCGCTGGCGATCATGGCGGAAGTCCACAACACGTACGGCGATCGTCACAACTACCTGCTACACAGCAACGGGCAGCCCTTCGACTTCAGCTCCCATCCCAAGACCACCAAGGCCTTCTTCGTGTCGCCGTTCGTCCAACGAGAGGACGTCACGTACGAGTTCGCCTTCAGCGAGCCGGCCGAGGAGATCTCGGCCTCCATACTCGATATCGTGTCCGGTTCGCCAATGCTGACGGCAGCCATCGACGTGAAGGCCCGCGAGCTGACCGACTCGACGCTGACGAGCACGGTGCTGCGCCACGGGCCGATCAGCGTCGTTGCCCTGCTGAGGATCCACTGGCAGGCGTTGAAGCTGCTGCTCAAGCGGGTACCTTTCTTCCCACACACGCCACCGCCTGCTGAGGAGATATCGACGTGACCCGCACCGCTCAGTCGCAGCGATTGCCTATCCCGAATGCCTGGCATGCGGTTCTCGCTACCGTGCTGCGTGGGATTCGGACCGGCCAACTCACGATCACCATGCCCGGTGGGCGCGTCCACCGTTTCGTGGGCGCAGTGCCGGGTCCCTCAGCTGCCATCACCGTCAACGATCCGGCGATTGCGCGCCGCATACTCGCCGGCGGCGATGTCGCGCTTGCCGAGGGCTACATGGACGGCTCGTGGGACACAGACGACCTTGCGGCCGTGCTCGACGTGGGGCTGGCGAACATCTCGGAGGGCTGGACCGCCGACGTGCCCTTCGCGCTGAGGCCGATCCACAGGCTCTGGCATGCCATGCACGACAACGACGTGTCGGGCGGAGCTCGGCGCAACATCGCGGCCCACTACGACCTCGGCAACGAGTTCTACGAGCTCTGGCTCGACGACACGATGACGTACTCCTCGGCGGTTCTGGAGGACGAGCCAGTGCCGCTTACCGCGGAGCAGCTCGAGACGGGGCAGCGGCGCAAGTGGGACAGGGTTCTCGAGCTCATTCAGCCCGGCAGCCGCGACCACATCCTCGAGATCGGCTGCGGGTGGGGCGGCTTTGCGATTTACGCGGCGCGCGAGGCCGGGTGCAAGGTCACCGGTCTGACGCTCTCGCAGGAGCAGGCGGATCTCGCCCGGGCACGCGTGTGCGAGGAGGGGCTCGAGGGGCAGGTCGACATCCGGTTGCAGGACTACCGGGAGGTGCCGGGGAGCTACAGCGGTATCGCCTCGATCGAGATGTTCGAGGCCGTCGGGGAACGGTGGTGGCCGGTCTTCTTCCGCCGCATCGGCGAGCTGCTCGACCCTGGCAAGGCGGCCGCGATCCAGGTGATCACGATCGCCGAGGACCGCTACGAGGACTACAAGCGAAACCCCGACTTCATCCAGCGCTACGTCTTTCCAGGCGGCATGCTTCCGAGCATCGAGCGCTTCCGCGCCTGTGCCGAGAAGACCGGCCTTCGCGTGGGTGAGCCGCGTCTCTTCGGCACGGACTATGCAAAGACGCTTGCCGCGTGGCTCGAACGGTTCGAGTCGGTGCTTCCGCAGGTGCGTGAACTCGGCTTCGACGAACGGTTCATCCGCATGTGGCGCTACTACCTCGTCTACTGCCGCACGGGTTTCGAGCAAGGAGCGATCGACGTGACGCAGGTGCGGCTCGACGTCTGAGAAGACGCCGAGCGCCACGACGCGCATTGGGATCGGCGAAAGGATGGGCGTATGTCCTTCGGCAAGCTCGCAGCTCTCTACGGAATCTGCACTGCGGTCTTCTTTGCGCTGGACTTCGTATGGTTGTCGACCGCGACCGAGCGCTTCTACAAGCCGATGCTCGGCGATCTCCTCGCCGAGCAGCCCAAGCTCGGCGTGGCTGCGGCCTTCTACCTCCTCTACGTCGTGGGCATCGTCGCGCTCGCGGTGCTCCCCGGAGTGCGCGAGGGCTCGGTCATCGCTGCGTTGTGGCGGGGCGCCCTCTTCGGCCTGCTTGCCTATGCCACCTACGATCTGACGAACCTGTCGACCCTCCGAGACTGGCCGTGGCAGATCTCCGCCATCGATCTAGCGTGGGGAACGACCGTCAACAGCCTTGTCGCCGTCGCAGGCTTCTACGCCGCCGGGTGGCTCGGAGCCTAGGATGCTCGCTACGTCCGCAACGCCCTTCGACACGCCGTCGGGCCGCCGGCTCCTGAAACGCGGCCGCCTGATCACGTTCGCCCTCCTGGTCGCGGCGGCTGCCACGTGGCACGCCGTCGCTGCGGACCTCTACTCGCGCAGCTTCCAGTATTCCGCGCCCCTCGCGTCGCGGCAGTCGGCTGCCGCGTGGGCGGGCCGGCTTGAACCGTGGAACGCGCGCTTCACCGTGCGTGCCGCGGTCATGTCAGGGTGGATGGAAGGCAAGCGGGCGCTCGACGCGGGTGACTACCTCACGGCCGTCGACTCCCTCGCGGCTGCCTACCGTCGGGACGTGGGTGATCCGGAGCTGCTCGCCATCTTCAAAGATGCGCAGAAATCGCTCTCACTTGCGACGACCGGTATCGCGCACGTGCAGCACGGTCTCGACCCGTCGCTGACTCCATCGCCCGCCAAGCCATAGGCGCCCACTCCGACCAGCAGATTCAGCTTAGGGTCCGCTCTCGGAAATCCACGCGCATTAAATAGGTGTTGACGCACCTGTGTATACTCGGCTGCAAAATCGCTCGCGCCCCGAAAGGACGCTCACTTGAAGCTCATCGTCACCGAGAAGAACATCGCGGCCAAGAAGCTTGCGGAGATACTCGCCGTGGGCAAGCCGGTGTCGGACAAGGTGTACAACACGCCGGTCTACAAGTTCCGCCGCGACGGCGAGGACTGGATGTCGATCGGCCTGAAGGGCCACATCCTCGGAGTGGACTTCCCGCTGCAGCTCGTCCACGCGGACAGCTCCTGGCGCGCCGTGTGGGACGACGACCGCACCACTGCCGCGCAGATTCCCGCGACCCTACCCACTCCGGAGACCGGCTTTCGCGACAAGGACGGCACCGTCGCGCCGTGGCGCAAGAAGAAGCCGTTCACCGTCGATGGCGTAGACCTCAAGACCTGGAAGCTGGCGTCGTTGCCGTACCTGGTGTGGGCCCCCATCGGCAAGACCCCGACCGAGAAGGAGCTCATTCGCTCGCTCAAGAGCTGCGCGAAGAAGGCCGACGAGATCGTGATCGCGACCGACTTCGACCGCGAGGGCGAGCTTATCGGCAGCGATGCCGCAGGGCTTGCGCGCGAGGTCAACGCGAAGGCCCCCATCTACCGCGCGCGTTTCTCGGCGATCACGAAGGACGAAGTCGAGCGCGCGTTCGCCGAACTCGTGTCGGTCGATGACTGCCTCGCGCAGGCCGGCGAGTCACGGCAGGACATCGACCTGGTCTGGGGCGCCGTGCTCACGCGCTACCTGACGATGGCCAAGTACTCCGGTTTCGGCAACGTGAAGTCGGCGGGCCGCGTGCAGACGCCCACGCTCGCGCTCATCGTCGAGCGGGAGCGGGAGCGCGAGGCGTTTGTGCCCGAGCACTACTGGACGGTGAAGGGCGCGTTCTCCTCGGCAGGCACGGAGTTCTCGGCGGGGCACGCTACCGACCGCTTCAAGGCCGAGGCCGACGCGCAGCGCGTCATGGACGCGATCGCCGGCGCCACGTCGGGCACGATCACCGCCGCTGAGAAGAAGCAGCGCAAGGTCGCTCCGCCCACACCGTTCAACACGACGGCGCTGCAGGCCGCAGCCGCCGCAGAAGGCATCACGCCAGCGCGCACGATGCGCATCGCCGAGTCGCTCTACATGGACGGCCTCGTGAGCTACCCGCGTGTCGACAACACCGTCTATCCGGCGTCGCTGGACCTCAAAGGCATCCTGCATTCACTTGCCGAGGTCGCCGTCTACCGCGAGACGGCCAACGCGATCCTTTCCCGCCCGCTGCACGCGACGCGCGGTGCCAAGGAGACGACCGACCACCCGCCGATCACCCCCACGGCCGCGGCCAATCCCGACAAGCTCAGGCCCGAGGAGTGGAAGCTTTACAACCTCATCGCTCGCCGCTTCATGGCGACACTGTCGGACCCCGCCGTCATCGAAGGCACGAAGGTGACCATCGACGTCGCAGGCGAGCCGTTCGTGGCCAAGGGTGACGTGCTCGTCGTTCCCGGCTTCCGCGGCATCTACCCGTACGGCCTGAAGAAGGACGAGCAGCTTCCGGCTCTGTCCGAGGGCGGGACCGTCGACTTCCTCGGCGCCGAACTTGCCGCCAAGCAGACCGAGCCGCCGTCGCGCTACAGCCAGGGCAAGCTCATCCAGGAGATGGAGAAGCGCGGGCTCGGCACGAAGGCCACTCGCCACGCCATCATCGAGCGCCTCATCGAGGTGCGCTACGCTCAGAACGAGCCGCTCGAGCCCACGTCCCTCGGCCGCGCCGTCATCGACGCGCTGACCGCCTTCGCCCCGCGCATCACGACCCCGGATATGACCAGCGAGCTCGAAGCCGAGATGGACGCCATCGCAAACGGGCGCGTCAAGCGCACCGACGTGGTCGGTCACTCGCGCGAACTGCTCGCCCAGGTCATGGCGGAGCTCATCGAGAAGGCCCCTGACGTCGGCGAGGCGCTCAAGGAGGCCGGTGCCGACGACGCGAAGGTGGGCGCGTGCCCCAAGTCCGGGCACGACCTGCTCATCAAGTCCTCGCCCAAGACCAAGGGCCAGTTCGTCGGATGCTCGGGTTGGCCGGAGTGCGACGTCACCTACCCGCTCCCTCAGGGCAAGATCGAGCCTGTCGACGAGCTCTGTCCCGTCTGCGGCACGCCGCAGGTCAAGGTCATCCAGTTCCGCACGAAGCCGCGGGTCGTCTGCCTCGATCCCGCGTGTGCGACCAACCACGAGCCCGAGATCTCGGTCGGAGCGTGCAAGACCTGCGCCGAGGCCGGCCGTGTGGGCGACCTGACCGTCAGGCGCAGCCCCCGAACGCTGAAGCGCTTCGTGCGCTGCACCAACTACGACGAATGCCAGACGAGCTACCCGCTCCCGCAGCGTGGCGAGATCACCGCGACGGGCGAGAACTGCGAAGCGTGCGATGCCCCGATGATCGTCGTCAACACCGGTCGCGGTCCGTGGCGCATCTGCATCGACCCCAACTGTCCGGCGAAGGCCGAAGCCGAGAAGAAGAAGGCCGGAGCCGCTGAGAAGAAGGCGGCCGGCGCCAAGAAGCCTGCTGCGAAGAAGCGCAGCGCGCCGAAGGGTCGGGCCAAGAAGGCCGCAGAGTAGCTGGGCGACCGCAACGGGGCGTGCGCGTGAGCGCCGCGCTCGCGAGGGGCATGTACTCAACCGCGGGGCTCGATCCTACTCGGGAGGGTGCGGCCATGAAGATCGCGGCGGTTCAGCACCGAGTGCGCGAGAATGCCGAGGCGGATGCACGTACGCTTGGTGCGGCTGCCGCTGCTGCCTCACAGCGCGGTGCCGAGATCATCGTCTTTCCCGACGTGCCCTCGCTCCAGATCGACGCGGGTGCGGGTCACCACCTGCTCCTGTCATTGACGCGCGACCTGCCCGCATTCTGCATCATCCCCAGCGTTGACCCCGAGTCGCGGGGCATGGCCGTCACGGCGGGGTTGCCCGCGCTGTTCTCGGCTGGCGGCGAGGGGCTTGGCGTGGCGTGCATCCTCGTGGGCGACGCCTGCATAGACGCGGCCGAGCTCATGCGTGCGAGCCAGAGCAGGCCGGCGCTTGCGATTCTGTGCCCCAGAAGCGAGACCGACCTGCAGGCCGAGGCGATGCTCGAGTTCGCTGTGGCGCTGTCGGACTCGCTTGCCGGCCTCGTCGTCATCGCCGAGTGCGCTGGCGCCGAACCGCTCGAGTCCGGCCACGGTGGCAGCGCGATCGTGCTTCTGGGCGAGGTGAGCGCCGAAGCGTTCGCCGACGACGACGTGATCCTTGCCGAGGTGCCGGTGCCCATCCCGCAGCCGTCACCCCGCGAGCCGCTCCCGCTCGTGCCGCCCCTGCTCGGACAGCGTTTCGCGCTGCATAGCGGGCGGCTTCCGCGCGACAACGGCCCCGACCTGTCGTAGGGGACGCAGGGCGTCTGAGCGGTCATGTCTCCATGCTAGAATCTGCGTGACTCGCACGCGCCCGACCCGCAGTCGTCGGCGCATTCCACCGACTCAGAGGGGACCGTTCTCGTGACCTATCCGAAAGTCACCGTCGTCGGCGCCGGCCAGGTCGGCGCGACCGCCGCGTCGTTGCTGCTTCTCCACGACATCGCCGATGTCGTCATGATCGATGTCGCCGAGGGTCTGCCGCAGGGCAAGGCGCTCGACATGATGCACATGCGCTCGGTCGAGAAGTTCGGCCCCACGGTCACCGGCACGAACGACTATGCCGACACCGCCGGCTCCGACGTCGTCGTCGTGACCGCAGGCGTGCCCCGCAAGCCCGGCATGACCCGCGACGACCTGCTCGCCATCAACCGCTCGATCGTCCAGAGCGTCATCTCGCAGGTCGTTGCAGCATCTCCCGAGGCGATCATCGTCTGCGTGACCAACCCGCTCGACGTGATGACCTACCTCGCGAAGAACGTCTCGGGCTTGCCGACCAGCCGCATCTTCGGCATGGGCGGCGTGCTCGACTCGGCCCGCTTCGCCTACGCTATCGCCGAGAAGACTGGCGCCGCCATCGCCGACGTCGAGGCGCTCGCGATGGGCGCCCACGGCGACGCGATGGTGCCGATGCCGCGCTTCTCGACCGTGGCCGGCGTGCCGATCACCGACGCGCTCTCCGCCGAGGAGGTCGACGCGCTCGTGCAGCGCACGATCTTCGGCGGCGCCGAGGTCGTGGCGCTGCTCAAGACCGGCTCGGCGTTCTACGCGCCGGCCGCCAGCGTCGTCTCGATGGTTCGCGCGATTCTCGGCGATACAGGGGAGACCCTGCCCACGTGCGCGTACCTCTCCGGCGAGTACGGCGTCGAAGACGTCTACATGAGCGTCCCGGCCCGTCTCGGCCGTGCGGGCGTGCTCGATGTCGTCGAACTGCCTCTCGATGACGGTGAGCTTGCTGCGCTGCAGGCGTCGGCGGCCACTATTGCCGAGGCGGTCGACTCGCTCGGCCTCCGGGGCTAGCGTGCTCACTTCGCAACAGATCGCCGAGGCGGTTCGCGCCGCGATTCCCGCGGCCGCGACGTCGCTTCGCCCCGACGCGCTTGCCGCGATGCGGGCCGCTGCCGAGTGCGAGCGTTCGCCGCGAGGCCGTGCCGTGCTCGAGCAGCTGCTCGACAACGCGTGTCTCGCCGAGCGGGACGTCATGCCCCTGTGCCAGGACACCGGCACCGTCTGGGTCCGCATAGAGCTCGGCGCCGAGGAGACCATCTCCGGCGACCTGCAGGCCGCCATCGACGCGGCGGTCGCCGACGCATACCGAGACGCGCATCTGCGCATGAGCGTCGTTCGTGACGCGCTGCTCGACCGCACGAACACGCAAGACAACGCGCCTGCCTTCGTCGACATCGCGCTGGGCGTCCGACCGGGCACTGGCGCTACCGTGCACATCATGCTCAAGGGCGGCGGCAGCGACAACGCGAGCCGCGTCGAGATGCTGCCACCGAGTGCGGGTTTCGACGGCGTGAAGCGCGTCGTACTCGAAGCCGTCGAGGCCAGGGCCACTGGCGCCTGCCCGCCGCTCGTCATCGGCGTGGGCGTGGGCGCCACCTTCGACAAGGTCGGCGGTCTGGCGAAGAAGGCGCTTCTGCGCGAGGTCGGCTCCGTCCCGGGCGACCCGCGCCTCGCCGCGTTCGAGGCCGAGCTCCTCGCCGCCGTGAACGCCACGGGCATCGGCCCGGGCGGGCTGGGCGGCGACACCACCGCGCTGGCGGTGCACGTCGCCACCGCACCCTGCCACATCGCGGCGCTGCCGGTCGCAGTCAACCTCGGCTGCTCGGCGGTTCGATCGGCGAGCGTGGAGGTGGGTGCGTGACCGAGGCGCAGACCGCCGTCGCCGAACAGCCGGTGAACGGCGCTCAGGCGGGTCCGCCGATTCCGGGTGCCTACCGGCGTCTGCTCGGCTCGAAGCACTTCCGGCGCCTCTGGTACGCGCAGTTCGTCTCGGGAATCGGTGACTGGCTCGTCATCGGCTTCCTGATGCCGCTTGTCACCGACATGTCCGGCGGCTCGTCGTTCGCGGTCGCGGGCATTCTGATCGCCAAGATCATCCCGGCCCTCGTGCTCTCGTCGGTTACGGGCGTGCTCGTCGACCGGTTCGACCGCCGCAAGGTCATGATCACCGCAGATCTCGTGCGCGCGGCGCTGACGGTCGTCCTCGTCTTCACGCAGTCGCTGTGGGTCATCTACGCGGTCGTGCTGCTCATGGAGACGGCGTCGCTGTTCTTCTGGCCTGCGCGCAACTCGCTCATCCCTCACCTCGTCGAGGAAGAGGACATCACCGCGGCCAACGGCTTGGCATACACGACCCAGCAGGCGAGCATGCTCATCGGCCTGACTGCCGCCGGCGGCATCCTCGCCGGCTTCGAAGCGATCGTGCACGCCGTCA
>Ga0079306_1001702_pt1 | contig 13824 bp, 4 predicted proteins | sample Methanotroph_Enr_FD_79181 | JGI IMG/M metagenome (GOLD analysis project Ga0079306, IMG submission 79181) | Enriched soil microbial communities from Old Woman Creek wetland in Ohio, USA - Methanotroph_Enrichment_5 | ecosystem: Environmental > Terrestrial > Soil > Wetlands | place: USA: Ohio...
AAAGTGCCACTTACAATGCTGGAAATATTGATATGAATTATGGTACAAATACCATTTATTATGAGGTGGCTGCTGCGAACTTCGTTACAAACTTTGCACCAACATTCCAAATAATAAGTGGATTACGCACAACTCAAACAGCTGTCATTTCAATGTACACTACTCTGGCAGCTGCACAGGCTGCAGGTCCTGCACTGTGGACTTCAGCATCGTTGGCTGTAGCAGATATGGGTACTCCAATAGCTACTTCAACGGCTTTAACTGCTGCAACATTAGCTGATGTAGCAACTGGTGTTTCAGTATATGTTAAGGTAGTTATCACTAACAATGGAGAAGAATCCTTAACTAACAATCCTTTTGACCTGGCAGTTGATGCACAGGATAATACCCTTGCTGGTGTAGCTACTGCAGCAAGTATTTGGGACATGGAAGATGCTGACTGCCCAACCCTTGTTGATGCAGCTGATCAAGTTGACAATGCTATAATTACAGTTAATCCACGTCCAACAATGAATATGGATGGAGCTGCAATGGGTGAACCAAGTAGCGTTGCTCCTGAAGACGTTATTCAGAAAAATCCATAACAATGGATTAATTGGAATAGCTTTTTCATGAAGCCCTATACTTTTTCCGGTTATCCGCCAACTGGCGGATGACCGGGGAAAGCAAAGGTAAAAGCCCCCTTCTAATTCCCCAACGGGGAAAGATTGCGGAACCGGGTTTTTGGGAATTCATGAAAGAAGTAAAGTGAAAATGTACAGGTTCGACTCTGAAGGAGTCGCAAAGCCTCCCCGATCCCTCCAAACGGAGGGAGAAAGAATGCGCTAAGGGAGAGTGCCAGCGAAAAGCAACAGACCGGGATTTCAGATCACGGGAACGATTAGTATTTAAAATTTGAAAGATGAATACATCCTATTTAATAGGCCTGTCTGCCGAACAATCAGGCATTAACGCTGTTTGGAGCATTTTTGCTCCCTCCCCCTGTTGGGGAGGGCTGGGGTGGGGCCTTAGGAGAAAATGCCTATGAAGAAAGGTCAGATGTCGGAAATCCAGAACTTGCAAATCCCTGGAAATACCGGAGGAAAACCATAACAATGTTACGAGTTGCGTGTTCCGGGTTACGGAATATGAAAAGTACCGCTATTGGCGGTGGAAAGGATCCAATCGAGCGCGTCATTGCGACCGACCAACATCAGCGCGTCATTGCGAACGACCGCAGGGAGTGTGGCAATCCATCCATCGAAGCGTCATTGCGAATGACCGAAGGGAGTGTGGCAATCCCCTGTTCAAACAGATTGCTTCGCAGTTTCCGTTTCACTTCAACTCCTCGCAATGACGAAGATATGTGACATAAGTGCCAATGTGATTTTAAAAATTATAAAGAATGAAAAACAAACGATTTGGGTCATATACAGCCAGAGCAAGGAGCGATCCGAGTTTAGAGGCTGGAGTTCGGGGCGATCCGCAGGTGATTTCCGCACTGCGGGTCGAACCTCCTGAACTGTTTGGTTCAAGAGGTCATCCTCCGGAGATCAGAAACTCCAGAGACGGACCTCCGGATACAAACAGGATCAGAGGAAAACCTCCGGTGCAGAAAGTGTCAGGGAACAATTCGTTTTACAGTGAATTGATTTTCAGTATTATAGGCTTTAAAAATTGGCCGAATGGGAGAGGTATGCCCGGATGGGAAGTTTCATCAAAGCGTCATTGCGAACGACCGCAGGGAGTGCGGCAATCTGTCAGTCGAAACGTCATTGCGACCGCAGGGAAGCAATCCCTCAATCAAACAGATTGCTTCGGACTCGTTTCTCATCCTCGCAATGACGATGACCGAGCATGGCATTGACTTTAAACATCGAACGTTAAAATTTAAGTGGTTTTGAAAAAACTCTTGTACATAGCACGTTACAAAGCATTGGCAGTTCTGCTGCTGTTGCTGCTGGCTTTGGCTTCTGCCAGGGCTCAGAACGTCACGCCCATGGGGGAAACCACTGATCTGTCGGTTAAAGAAATGCCTGGAGATATTTACACCTGGGAATTGTACAGCGACTCTACCCTTAATTTTGCACTGACTGCGGGAGTCACAACCGGAACCTTTGCTGAATTTGTTGGAAGCAATGTTGGCGCAAAAGTAAGTGTGTTATGGAAAGAAATCGGAACATATTTCTTTAAAGTAACGGCTATGAATGCTGCAGGCTGCACCAACAACATAAGAATTGGGATAATGAAGGTGCTGCCACCATTGCCAACTGCGGTAATTTCGCCACCTGAACCAATTTGCGATGGTCAAACCGCCTCGTTGGAAGTCACACTGACAGGAAAAGGTCCATGGGAATTGAATTATACCGATGGGACGAACAATTGGACAGTGACAGCTATTATGGATAAAACTTGCATTCTAAGAGTCACACCGAACGTAACAACGCAGTATTGGGTTTACAAGTTGTCTGATCTTTGGGGAATAAATAATAATCCATCCAATAAGGTTTTACTTGAAGTAAATCCGAGACCGGTGAGTAGTAAAATATATGAGTATGAATCGGAATGAGTGTTGAATTATAAATTATGAATGATGAGTTATGAATGATGATTGAAAAGAGAGTTTTTGAAGGGATTGCTTCGCAGTTTCCGTTTCACTTTAACTTCTCGCAATGACGATTCCCGGAACGTCTTTGCGAACAAACGAAGAGAGTGTGGCAATCTTTATCATGAATGGAGAATATTTATATCCTAATCGGAGTTGAAATCGATTTCAATGTCATGTCCAGGTTCAGCCAATCTGTTCCGGTGACTTGGGCTCAGGGTCTCATTCATTTATGAGGTACATTTATAAATAAAAATATTCAATATATTGTATAACCAATTTCTATATTGCGAATCCGTCTTTTAATGACGGAAGGCTGGAATTTGAAACAGGAAATTTGAAATGAACAGGCTTAAATACATATTCTCGATGCTACTTTTGCTGGCTGCTTTACAGGCAGCACGGGCGCAGTATGTCATTGATCGGGTATGTGTAGGCTCCACCAGGCAGTACCGCATCGATGGTGAGCCGGGTTCGACATATTTCTGGTTGGTGTATGATTCTTCGGGTGATCCGGTAGCATTAACTGAAGACCCTGAAGGTACCGAATATTCCGAAACTGATTCGATTTCTGGAATTACCCAGGAGGGAAGTGAAATAAGTATTGAGTGGACACAAACCGGAGATTTTAAACTGGCAACCATTCAATATTCTAAATTTGGGTGCGATACGATTGAACAAGGTGATGTAAAAGTATTTCCTTTGCCGGCAGATTTTGCTGGCCCCCCTGTTACGATATGTGCAGGTGCTCCGGTAATCCTCAACAAGTCTACTGCCTCCAATTACAGCAGTCTTTTATGGACGACCCCGGGCGATGGAATTTTTGATAATCCCCTTGCTTTACATCCTATTTATCAGCCAGGACCGAACGATATTCTGGCTGGTGGTGTCACGCTCAAACTCACGGCGCTGTGTTTGGGGAATGGCAATTCGTGTTTGTCTGCGATATCAACTGTTCAGGTGACCATTGTGAAACTGACGGCACAGGCAAACAAATCGGATATTACCTGTTTTGGTGCCAACGACGGACGAATCGTTATAAGTAAACCGTTGGGCGGTTCAGGAAGTTATGAATTTATGATTGATGGAGTGCACTGGGATAATTCTAAAATATTCAGCAACCTTGCAGCTGGTACTTATCAGGTTAAAATGCGCGATGCCGTTATACAGGTTTGTATTTCAGACCTTGGAAGCTTTACCATTGCGGAGCCACCAAAGCTTGAAGCAATTTTCGCATCAACCAATACAACCTGTCTGGGTAACGACGGCACAATTACCATCAGCAACCCCAAAGGTGGTTGGGGAAATTACGAATTTTCAGTTGACGGTTTAAACTGGCAATCCGGAATGGGATTCTTAAATCTTGTTCCCGGTACCTATAATATTTCAATTCGTGATGCCAATTATACAGGCTGTCAGGTAAGTTTGGGATCAGCTACTATTACTGAACCGACCAAGCTAAGTGCGGATGCCATAGGTACACCGGTAACCTGTTTCGGAAGCAGTGATGGAACGATCACGATTTCCAATGCGGTCGGAGGTTCTGGAATATATAAATTTTCGATTGACGGTTCAATCTGGAGTTCGACTTTAAAATACAATGGTTTGTCACCCGGTTCTTATAAAGTGCAAATGCGTGATGCAAATACTCCGGCTTGCGTGGTCGATGTAACGACTATCACAATTACCGGACCTTCCAAACTTAATGCCGGCATAGTTCCTCATGATATTACCTGCTTTGGAAGTAACGATGGAGTGATAGATTTAAACAATCCCACAGGCGGTTCAGGGTTGTATGAGTTTTCGAAGGATGGGATAACATGGCAAACGCAGAACCAGTTTATCAATCTGCCTCCAAACACCTATACCGTAAGTATCCGCGATGCGAAAGTTAAATCCTGTATAGTAACTTTTAACCCGCTAACTATTCACGAACCGCCTCAAATGACAGCTACGGTTGAGGCAAAAGATATTACCTGTTTTGGAAGTAAAGATGGGCGGATTTTGATTTCAAAAGCTTCCGGAGGTTCTGGCAGTCATCAGTATTCGATCGATGGTGCGAACTGGATCAATTTGCCTGAATTTAATAATTTAGGTTCCGGACTTTATGCTGTTCAGATGCGCGATGCCAATATGCATTCGTGTATTGTACAATTAGGGACATGGCAAATTATAGAGCCGGAAATACTTCATGCAGTGGTTGATCATACAAATACAACCTGTATGGATAATGACGGAACGATTACCCTGTCGAATCCTACCGGAGGTTCCGGCAATTATCAGTATTCAATTGATGGGACAAACTGGCAGGTTTCAGGTTTATTTACTAACCTGACACCGAAATTCTACCAGGTGAAGATTCGTGATTCGAAACAGGTTTCGTGCTGGCTCGATCTTGAATCTGTTGAAATTGTCAAGCCAATCGCTCTTTCTGCCACGGCTTCAGGAAAAGATGTGAGTTGTTTTGGTGGTCATGATGGCGAGGTGGCTTTTGCTGATGTGATTGGTGGTTCTGGTTTTTATGAATTTTCGGTTGACGGAATCAACTGGAGCGCCAATCCGACGATAGGTAATCTGAGCATTGGAACATATGCTGTCAAAATGCGCGATGCCAAAACAATTACCTGCGTTTTGAATGTGGCTTCCATTACAATTATACAACCAATACAATTAAATGCCAGTCTTGCTCCGGTCATGGTGAGTTGTTTTGGCGATTCCGACGGAAAAATTATTATTACAAATCCGGTTGGAGGTTCCGGTGGATATGAATATTCAGTCGATGGGTCGAGTTGGACTGCTTCCCCGGAAATAAAGAATTTGGCAGCCGGATCTTATACCGTTCAGATGCGCGATGCCAACGCGACATTGTGCGTGGTTAATCTGCCTGCCTTGGTTATTACTGAACCTGCCCAACTTCAGGCAGTAGTCAAACAGGATAATATAACCTGTTTCGGAAGTACCGATGGAAGAATTACGATTTCAGGTTCTGTTGGTGGCTCTGGTAGTTTTGAGTATTCAATCGACGGATCAACCTGGGGTAAGATTCCTGTTTATGGCAATCTGGCAAAGGGTAATTATCAGGTTGAAATGCGCGATGCCAATACGATTACCTGTTTTGTGACGCTGGCAACTGTTGAAATTATTGAGCCTGCCATCCTGGCTGGCGATGTAATACCAACCAATACCACCTGTTCCGGAAATGATGGAACGATTACCATCAGTAATTCGTCAGGCGGGTGGGGCAGTTATGAATATTCAATTGATAATATTATCTGGAAACCGACTCCACAGTTCACGGGATTAATTGCCGGAACCTATCCGGTAAGCATTCGCGATGCCGCTACAATTTCGTGTGTTATTCCGCTGGAAACAGTGATAATAAAACCTTTGGTTGCGATGGATGCTGTTCCTGATCATCTGGACATCACTTGTTTTGGCGCGAACGACGGAAAAATTTCGTTCCTGAATCCTACCGGAGGATCAGGAATTTACGAATATTCAGTAGACGGAGGAACAAAATGGCAAACCTCACCAATTTTCCAAAATCTGGCACCGGGCAACTACGACCTTCAACTACGTGATGCAAATTCGAAAACCTGTGTAAAAGCCATTCAAAATATAAGCCTGACCCAACCACAAATTTTAGCTGCAACGGTTACCTCGGTTAACGAAACCTATACCACGGCTAAAGACGGAAGCATAACGATCATAAATCCTACCGGTGGATCAAATAGCTATGTTTATAGTATTGACGGTGTCAACTGGCAAAATTCTGGAACCTTCACAAACCTGGGCCCAAATAACTTCAAGGTTTGGATCGGGGATGCAATAACATTAACATGTAAACTTCAATTGAGTACTGAAATTATTACCACTATTGTACCTCTACTTGCGAATGTCACCCATTCGCCAACGACCTGTTTTACAGCGACCGATGGTACAATAACAATTAATCCGACTTCTGGATCTGTTGGAAATTACCAGTACACCATTGACGGAGGCTCTACATGGGTTGACTCGCCGGTTTTTTCAGCCTTGCCATCGGGCGACTATTTTGTTTTTATGCGCGATAGAGTACATCCGGGCTATCAGGCGTTGCTCGAAAATATCACGATAACCCGGCCTGATTTGTTAACAGCAGTTCTTAGTTCAACTAAAGAATCGTTTGTAGGAGCAAATGATGGTACTATCACCGTTCAGTCTCCGGCAGGTGGATCGGGATCTTTTGAGTATAGCCGGGACGGAGTGAGTTGGCAATCGAATCCGCTATTCGCGAACCTGTCACCTGGAACATATAATATCACCATGCGCGATACCAAAGCACCTGGTTGTTTTGTTTCGCTGGGTTCGGCTGTTATCCTGAAAGGGAATCAGATTAGCGCAACAATTACTCCAAAAGATGTTGTCTGCTATGGTGGAAATAACGGCTCTTTTACTGTTTCCAAAGAAGGCGGAGGTTCAGGAAACTATCAATACAGTATTGATAATGGAGTTACATGGAATACCAAAGCGGCATTTCAGGCACTAAAACTTTTTTACGGCCTTTACCCTGTTTCCATGCGCGATGCAACAAATACAAGTATTACCGTGGTTTTAGGTAATTTTAAAATTAATCAACCTGACGCAATCGTTGTCAGTATTTCTGAAGATGCACCTATTCCATTCCCCGGCGGAACTACCATGGTAACCGTTAGTGCATCGGGAGGAAAAGCGCCATACAGTGGTACCGGAACTTATCCTGTTTCATCTGGCAAACATTCTTATACTGTAACTGATGTTTCCGGCTGTACAGGTACTTCTGAGATTCTAGTTTCGGAACCTGGAGTAATTACTATAGCCGCAACGGCTGTTGGTAGTCCTTGTTTTGGAGTTAATGGCAGTATTCTGTTTACATTCGCCAACGTTCCTGATGGTGTTTACGATATCCTGTACGATTTTTCAAGTTTCAAAAATGTTTTGATTACCGGCGGCAAAGCCACCGTTTCTGCACCGGCTGGAACCTATAATAACTTAAGACTTGTTATCAAAGGGAATAGTACAAACAAGGTTAGCGTTGTTATTGATCAGCTTCCGCCAGTGATTATTTCTGCTACACCAATTCAGAGCCAATGTATTGGTGTGAATGGCAGTATTGAGTTTTGGTTTAAGAATGTTCCTGATGGTAAATATGATATTGTACACGATAATGGCAAGTTTACAGCTGTTCAGGTCATAGGTAACTGGGCTCAAGTTCAAAATGTATTTGCCGGCAACTATAAAAACCTGAAGCTCTTAATAAGTACTTGCAGCTCGAATACTGTTAACGCTAACTTAGATCCACCGATCGGGTTGACGCCAATCGCCATGGTAACCGAACAACCTACCTGTACTGTTCCAACAGGTAAAGTTGTCGTCACATATCCTGCGTTTGGAAACGGTTATGAATACAGCATTAACGGCGGAGCATTTCAACAATCAGATACATTCTCCGGATTAAATTCCGGACCGAACCTGGTCAGGGTAAGAGAAATTTCCAATGGATGTGAATCGCAGGAAACCACAGTAAATGTTGATCTAATTCCACTCCCGCCAGTAGCACCAACTGCAAGTGTCACTGTTCAGCCTACCTGCGATTTCCCAACAGGTTCAATAGTTGTAACCAATCCTTTTGGTTCGGGTTATGAATTTAATATCGATGGCGGAACTTATTCATCATCTGCCAGCTTCACAGGACTGCTGCCAGGGAAACACCAGCTAAGGGTCAGGAGTATTGCAACCGGATGCGAATCATCAATAACTGAAGAAACGGTTGATCCGGTTCCATCGCCGCCTGCAACACCATTGGCAGTGGTAACAAAACAACCTGACTGTTTCGATCAGACCGGAACTATTGTGGTAACAACGCCTGCAATAAATACGGGCTTTGTATACAACATTGATGGTGGTTCTTATCAGGCATCAACGACGTTTGCCGGTTTGGTTCCGGGGAAACACCAATTAAGAGTCAGGACTAAGATATCAACCTGCGAATCGGATTCATTGGAATTAATCATTAATGATCCAATACTTCCTTCAACACCAACGGTAATGGCAACAGTTAAACCCGATTGCAACATAAAAACGGGAACCATTGAAGTGACTTCTCCTCTGGGGCCTGATTTCCAATACAGTTTCGACGGTAAAGCATACCAGACATTGCTTATTTTTACCAATCTGGCTCCGGGAAGCAACCATACCATTAAAGTTCTCGATATCACCACCGGCTGCGAATCGATGGAATTGCCTGTCGTAATCGATCCATTGCCGATTGATCCTTCAACGCCATCGGCAAGTGTGACTCAGCCAGACTGTATTATTGCTACCGGAGAAATTTCTGTAACTACTCCTGAACCCGGAATAAACTATACACTTACAAGTACAAATCCGGCCAAACCACCAATCACCAATACTACAGGACTGTTTACCGGATTGCTGCCGGGCGTTTATGGATTGACAGCAACAAATACAGCCGGATGTACATCAGCTGCAGTTAATAAAACTATCAATCCTCAACCAGCCATACCAACGGCACCAACTGCCTCTGATTTGACCGAATGCGAAAAAAGTCCGATTCAAACACTGGATGCCAGAACCCGCATTACTGGGTTGCCTTCAGGGACAACAATAAAATGGTATGACAATGCTGTTGGAGGAACACTCGTTGCTTCTCCGACTCTTAACTCGATTGGAAGCATTGTATATTATGCCGAGGCTACAAACGGGACTTGCGTCAGCACAAGCCGCACAGCTGTAACCCTGACTATTAATCCTGTTGCAGTACCACTGGTCAGCCAAAACCCGGTTGAAGAATGTGCAAAGAGTCCGTTGCAGACCATTGATGCCAGAACATATGTCAGTGTTCAGCCTGGAGTGTCTCTTATATGGTATGATAAAGCCATTGGTGGATCAGTTACATTACCTGTATTAAATACTATTGGTACAAAAACATATTACGCGGAAACATTCAATGGTCAATGTACAAGTACTAAGCGAACAGGTATTACTCTTACGATCTATGCGCTTCCTGCTATTCCTGAAGCAACTGTTACTGTTCCTCCAAGCTGTAAGAATGAACATGGAACTATTGAAATAACCAAGCCTTTGGGGTCGGAATATGTATACAGTGTTGATAACAGTGACTTTCAGGCTTCTGTTATTTTCTCTGAACTGAAATCGAAAACGTATACTCTTCGTGCAAAAAACATCAATACGGATTGCGAATCTGTTTCCGGTACTGTGATACTTCCACCAATTCCTCCTACTCCAATCATGAAATCTGCAGTAGCTGAAAATTGTAAATGTTATGGCGATTCAGGTAGTATTAACTTTGAATTCGAAAATGTTGCAGATGGCACTTATGTAATTGTCTATCTGGGTGGTCAATTTAAAAATGTTAGGGTTGCGAACGGCATAGCCAGGGTACAAGCTATTGCTGGAACGTACAGTATCCTTGCTATTGAAGCTAACGGATGTACTTCAGCTGAAAACAGGAATGTAGTTATTAATCAGCCTGATCAGCTTTCGGTTAGCGCTGTAATCACTGAGATTGATTTAAAATCAGGACAAAAAGGCGAGATCGATTTGACCATTACCGGTGGTACCGGTAGTTACCTGTCCGTTTGGGAACCAAATCCTCAAAGTGGATTTGCGGGCGGCATTGAAGAAGATATTTTCAACCTGAATAACGGTGACTACGTGGTGACAGTTACTGATCAGAATGGTTGTCAACAGACTAAGACACTTACAATACCTTTACCAAATCTGCCGCCAATTGCTACCAACGACGAGTTTAGTGCAGGTTGCGGTGGGGTAAGTGGTGACCTGCTTTATACCGATAACGGCAATGGAATAGATTCCGATCCTGATGGAGATACGTTTACTATTGATACAACACCTATTGGATCTCCAACTCATGCAAGCTTCTTTGTTATTAATCCGGACGGAACGTTTGTATACAAAGCCGTACCAGGTTATTCAGGCGATGACAGTTTCCGCTATATTATTAAGGATGTGAAGAACAACCCGAGCAATCCTGCCAACGTAATTATTCATGTAGTTTCCGATTTTGATTGCGACGGTATTGCGGATGATCTTGATCCGGATGCCGATGGAGACGGAATACTGAATACTGATGAAGGAGATTTAACTACCGATACAGATGGCGATGGCCATCCGAACTGGTTGGATATTGATGCCGACAATGATGGAATTGTAGATAACTACGAGGCGCAAAGCGCATTTGGGTATATCGCACCGAAAGGTATCGATACCAATCATGATGGTATTGATGACGCTTATGATCCGGTTAATGGAGGAACAAGACTAATCCCGATTGATACCGATGCTGCATTCAGTGATGGAGATGGGATTCCCGACTTTTTGGATACCGATTCGGACAATGACCATGTTCCTGATTATATTGAAGGGCATGACAAGAATGCCGACGGAAAGCCTGATTTTGTTTTGATTGGTAAAGATGCTGATGCCGATGGTTTGGATGACGGATTTGATACAGTAGACCGGTACGCATCCCCACTTGAAAACATGACTGATCACGAAAGAGCACCAATGCAGGATTTCGATGGCGATGGACTAAGGGATTGGAGGGATGAAAACGACGATGACGACCAGTATTTGACGCGGTTTGAAGATTTGAATGCTGATGGTGATTACAGCAATGACGATATAGGTCACTCCGGACATCCTGAATATCTTTGGTTTGGACGTGATTGTGAATTATTTATCCCGGATGCCTTTTCACCAAACGAGGATAATATTCATGATTATTTCCAGATTTACTGTATCGAAAGTTTTCCGAATGCCAAAATGTATATTTTTGACCAGTTGGGAAATAAGTTGTTTGAAAAAGAACACTATGGTAACCTGAATTTCTGGGGCACCCATGAACGTGCATGGTGGGATGGACGGACAACAAACCGCACAGCCACAGCAATTAACGGAAAAGTTGCTCCGGGAACCTACTTTTATGTTCTTCAATTAGGAAATGGGGAGGTCAAGAAGAGTTTTGTATTTGTTTCGTATTAAAGGATTATGAATGATTAGGAAATTAATAAATATTATCATTCTCGTAGTACTCCTTTTGCCGCTTGCAGAAAAACAAGCCAGAGGGCAGAAGTTTGAGTATATCTGGAGGTTACCGCTTCAGTATACTACAAATATGCAGGCTTTTAATCCGGCTTATGTAGGTATGTGGGATAAAGCCGGGCTTTTGGTTTTAACACGAGTCAACTATGTCGGCATCAACAAAGCTCCTTTAATGCAGCAATTTTCCTACTTTACTCCTATCAAAGATCAGAGAAGCGGCATCGGCCTGAACTTCCAAAAGTTGAATCTTGGAAGAGAGAAAGAATTATTTCTCACAGGCGATTATTCATATCAGATCCGGTTGGATATGTATAATTATTTACGTTTTGGGCTTAAAGTTGGAATTGTAAACTACAGCAATAACTTAACAGACTATCAATTATATCCCGATCGGATACCAGATTCGCAGTTTTTGTTAGATATTCATAATTATTTTATGTCTGTTTTTGGCGTGGGAGCCGTATTTTTTAATAATAACTTATTTTTAAGTATTTCTGTGCCAGAAGTTATCAACAACACTTTTCGGGTTAACCGCGATTGGTTTTCCTCAATGTCTGAGCTTAAAACTATGTATTTGTCCGGAGGATATGTGTTCAAACTATTAGGTGATATGCGTTTGAGATCGAATGTACTCCTGGTTGGAACAATGGGAAAGCCAGTTTATGTTGATGTTGCGGGGGTAATTTACTTACCTGGCAACCTTCAATTTGGTGCAAATCTTCGCAGTAACGGATCGTTTTGTCTTTCCGGGCAGTATTCATTGGCAAATAATCTACGAATTGGTTTTGCTGCCGATTATGCTGTTTTTCAGGATATACGCAAGTTTCAGGTCTGAACCTACGAAATCTTGATAGGATACGACTATAACTTATATAAAAGGAAATATAGTAAACCGAACTATTTCTAATTTCCCAATTCAGACAGGAAGAGTATTCGCATCAGCCGGATATCATCTTCGGTGTATTCATCTTCACCAAGTACTTCAAGAGCCATTTCAATACTGTCGTCTTCGGCTTCCCTGAAATATTCGAAAATCTCTTCCTGATGTTCTTCATCGAGTATTTCGTCGAGGTAATAATCGATATTAATTTTCGTGCCGGAGTTGACAATAGTTTCAATCTCGGTGATTAAATCTTTCATATCCAGGCCTATCGAATCAGCAATGTCGTTGAGCGAAAGTTTACGGTCGATGCTTTGAATAATGCCAACTTTTATTTTTGATTTGTTGGCCACACTTTTCACCACCATATCCTGGGGCCGTTCTATTTCGTTTTCTTCAACATAGGCTTTAATCACTTCAACGAATTCCTTGCCGTAACGTTTGGCTTTCCCTTCACCAACGCCCTGGATATATTTCAGTTCATCAATGGTAATCGGGTATTGTAAAGCCATATCGGCCAGCGAAGGATCCTGAAAAATGACAAATGGAGGAAGATTCAATTTCTTCGAGATCTTCTTTCGCAAATCCTTCAGCATACCGAACAGTTCCGGGTCGCCGGCGCCGCTGGCCTGCGCTGCAGCTGCATTGGCTTCTTCTTCAATCAAATCATAGTTGTGATTTCGAACGAGCAGAAAATCGTATGGATTTTTAAGAAAATCGTACCCTTTCTGTGTCATCTTCAATAAGCCATAGTTTTCGATGTCTTTGCTGATCAGGCCTGCAATCATACTTTGCCTGAATACGGCATTCCAGAATTTTTCGCCATGATCGCTGCCCGAACCAAAAGCTTCGAGTTCGTTGTGGCGGAATGATTTTACTGCAGCCGACATTTTGCCGGTAAGAATATCCGACATATGTTCAGCTTTATATTTTTCCTTTACTTCAATAATCGCCTGAAGGGCACGGCAGATTTCGTCTTTGGCTTCAATCTGTTCTTTTGGGTTGATACAATTATCGCAATTTCCACAAGGTTCTTCCAGCTTTTCGCCAAAATAATTCAAAAGAATAATACGGCGGCAAATAGCCGATTCGGCATACGAAGCAGTATCGAGCAATAATTGACGTCCGATTTCCTGTTCGGCAACCGGCTTGCCCTGCATAAATTTCTCCAGTTTCTGAATATCCTTGACCGAATAAAGTGTAATGCATTTTCCTTCACCTCCATCACGACCTGCCC
>Ga0079306_1001703_pt1 | contig 13819 bp, 8 predicted proteins | sample Methanotroph_Enr_FD_79181 | JGI IMG/M metagenome (GOLD analysis project Ga0079306, IMG submission 79181) | Enriched soil microbial communities from Old Woman Creek wetland in Ohio, USA - Methanotroph_Enrichment_5 | ecosystem: Environmental > Terrestrial > Soil > Wetlands | place: USA: Ohio...
AGGCTGAAGTTAAACTGATTCGCGATTCGATTAAAAGTCAGGAGAATACCGGGCACAGCAAACTTTTTGGGAAAGAAAACAGGTTTGCTGTTACCATTGCTATTCTGATAGCCGCCTTCAACCAGCTTGCAGGTATCAACGCAATTATTTATTATGCTCCCCGCATTTTCGAAATGGCTGGTCTGGGACAGAATGCGTCCTTGCTGCAATCTATTTCAATTGGTATCACCAATTTACTGTTCACCATTGTCGCACTGTTTCTGATTGACCGTTTCGGTCGAAAAACCTTGCTGATGATTGGTTCAGTTGGGATGGTGTTTTTTCTTAGCATGTTATCGAAAGCTTTTTTCACCAACAATTTCAGCGAATTCGGAGGATACGGGATCATGATTTACCTCATGGGATTCATCGCCTTTTTCGCTTTTTCGCAAGGTGCTGTTTTATGGGTAGTTCTTTCCGAAATCTTTCCGCATAAAGTTCGCGCACAGGGTCAGGCTCTCGGAAGTTTTACTCATTGGATCATGGCAGCTGCCATAAGCTGGTCATTCCCGGTGTTTGCAAACATGCCTTCAATTGGCGGAGGTCCCTCCTTTGCCTTCTTTGCCCTGATGATGGTTTTTCACTTTTTCTTCGCCTGGAAAGTCCTTCCTGAAACCAAAGGGAAATCACTGGAAGAAATTCAGGAAGAAATGGGAACTAAAAAAAGTTAATGTACGCTTTCAATCAAACTGAAAATGAAAATCAAAAACAACCAAATTCTGTGTATTGGTGAAATCCTTTGGGATAATCTTCCCTCAGGAGCAAAACCGGGCGGCGCACCCATGAATGTGGCTCTCCACCTCAAGCGGGTAGGACAACAGGTTTCTGTTGCCAGTAAAATTGGAAACGATGAACAAGGCAAAAAGCTATTGAAATTCCTGAGAAATTCTGGATTAAATACTGATTTGGTACAGGTTGACGAGAGTTTACCCACCAGCGAAGTACTGGTTCATCTGGATATAAATAATAATGCCACCTACGAAATCTGTGAACCGGTTGCCTGGGATAATCTTGAGTTGACCGAATCATTGATGAAAAAAGCAGTAGAGTCGGGACTTATTATCTACGGGACTTTGGCATCGCGCAGACCTGAATCGAGAAACACTATTTTAAGCTTGCTTGAAAATGGCGCTGTAAAGCTGATTGATGTTAACCTTCGGAAACCATACGATTCCCGCGAAATTGTGGAGTTGCTTCTTTCAAAATCGGACATCGTAAAATTGAATGACGATGAACTGGCCGTTCTGGCCAGATGGCACAATCAGTTTAGTTTCGACGAAAAAAATATGGTGGCATGGTTTGCCGAACATTATAATTCGAAAATGGTAATTGTAACCAAAGGCGATAAAGGCGCAATCCTTTTTACAGACGGAAAATTCCACGAACATCCCGGTTTTAAAGTGGAAACTGTCGACACAGTAGGATCCGGCGATGCTTTTCTGGCAGGTTTTATTGCTGCCATTTTTGAGGAAAAAAACAACGAAAAAGCGCTCGAATACGCCTGTGCCACTGGCGCTTTTGTAGCTAGTAAAGCGGGAGCAACACCCGAATATCAAAAGAAGGACATTTTTAAAATGCTTGATGTTTGAGAATCAACCAAATTGTTATTCAATATTAATCCAATGAAATGATACTATTTAAAAAGTGGCTGATTTTTGTCCTATTTTTCAATGGGCTTCTAGCTTCCACACCTTCGAAAAAAACAAATCCGGTATATTATACCGAAAAATACCGGCCTCAATATCATTTCACCCCGCAGAATGGTTGGATGAACGACCCGAATGGGATGGTTTTTTATGCCGGAGAATACCATCTGTTTTACCAGTATTACCCCGACAGCACGGTTTGGGGACCGATGCACTGGGGCCACGCCATTAGCAAAGATTTGGTTCACTGGGAGAATCTGCCTATTGCGCTTTATCCCGATTCGCTGGGATTAATTTTCTCCGGAAGCGCTGTCGTCGACTGGAAAAATACAAGCGGATTTGGTTCAGCTGAGAATCCGCCGCTGGTTGCTATTTTCACTTATCACAACATGGATCGTGAAAAAAGTGGCCGTGTCGATGTCGAAAATCAGGGAATTGCCTACAGTTTAGACAAAGGCAGAACCTGGGCGAAATACGAAAAAAACCCGGTTTTATTGAATCCTGGAAGCCGCGATTTTCGTGATCCCCATGTGTTTTGGTACGAAGGCACTCAAAAATGGAATCTGATTCTTTCATCGCATGATAGAGTAAAAATCTATTCCTCCGGAAATTTAAAAGACTGGCATCCCGAAAGTGAATTTGGCATCGATGCCGGAGCTCATGGCGGTGTTTGGGAATGTCCGGATTTATTTCCGCTAAAAGTGGACGGCGGCGATCAAACCAAATGGGTGATGATTGTGAACATGAACCCCGGCGGGCCTAACGGCGGTTCAGGAACCCAGTATTTTGTGGGCGATTACGATGGCCACGAATTTACCGCTGCGTCAAAAGAAACCAGTTGGTTGGATTATGGCCGCGATAATTACGCCGGAGTAACCTGGTCGGATGTGCCCAAAGAAGACAGCCGTCGGCTGTTTTTGGGATGGATGAGCAATTGGAATTATGCGCAGGTTGTACCGACTCATCCCTGGCGAAGCGCCATGACTCTTCCCCGCGAATTAAAACTGGATGAGGCTGATGGCAAATTCCGGGTAAAGTCGGTTCCGGTTCAGGAAATAAATCAGTTGCGCTATCAGGCTTCTAAAATCATATTCGAGTCGGGAACAATTTCAGGAGTGAAGCAACTGGATACAAAAGCTATTAATTTGAATCAATGCGAAATTGTTTTCAATCTGGAGCCCGTAATGAATGTGCCTGATTCCTTTGGAATTATTCTCGAAAACACGCTTGGAGAAGCGGTGAAAATAGGATATTCAGGTAAAAGCCAGCAGTTTTTTGCCGACCGCACCAAATCTGGCAATATAAATTTTGCAGATAATTTTGCAGGAATTGATACTGCTCCTTACCGCATTGGGAAGGACATTCAGCTTCATCTGTTTATCGATGCAGCTTCGATTGAGTTGTTTGTTGATGAAGGGAAATTGGTGATGACCGAATTGGTGTTTCCTTCGGAGAATTTTAAAAGATTAAAGATTTTTGCTTCCGGTGGTGAGATTTCACTTAAGAACGCCAAAATAGTTGGGATACAGAGGATTTGGTAGTTTCAGAAGGGGATTGGTTTTACTACTCCCCTTTTTTATTTTGCAGGTACTCGGTGGGCGACATTTTAAATTGCTCCCTGAAACACCGGGTGTAATACGATGGCGATGAAAAGCCTACTTCATAGGCGATTTCAGCGATGGTTTTACCGCTGTTCCGGAGCAATTCGAGCGATTTTTTTAGCTTCACCATGATCACAAATTCGCTCACCGACATATCGGTCAGCTTTTTGATTTTTCTGTAAAGATGAACTCTCGAAATACCAATTTTTTCGCCCAGTTCTTCCACGCTCAGGTCTTCTTTCCCGATGTTTTGCTCAATAAGTTGTGTCAGTTTGGCCAGGAACTTCTTATCTAAACGGTTTATACCGCTTTCTTCCTCCTGAAATTCGGTCATTCCACGATAATGTTCCCTGATTTTCGAGCGCGATTCGAGCAGTTTTTTTACCCTAATCTGCAGATGCTTACTGTTAAACGGTTTCGGAATATACGAATCGGCGCCTTCTTCCAGTCCCTCGAGTTTGTGCTCCAAAGCTGCTTTGGCGGTGAGGAGAATAATCGGTATATGACAGGTTTTCAGATCAGTTTTCAATTGCCGGGTCATCTCCAATCCGTCCATCACCGGCATCATCACATCACTGATAATCAGGTCGGGTTCTTCCTCCAAAACTTTTACGAGAGCTTCTTTTCCGTTGGTAGCTTCAAAAATCAGGTATTGCTCTCCCAGGCTTATCCGGATAAATTCCCGAACATCGGCAATATCTTCAACCACTAAAATGACGGACCGTTTTTCGCCTTTCCCGGTCTGTAATTTACTGGTTGTAACTATATATTCATCTTCGGCATATTGTTTTTGAAGTCTGATTTCTGCTTTTTCCGAATCAGTCAACATTTCGTCGGTCAGCAAATGTTCGTTCCCCAAAGGCAGATTGATAAAAAAAGTGGTGCCTTTTCCTTCCTGACTTTTTACCGAAATCCGGCCTCGGTGCAATTCAATAAACTCTTTCGAAAGGTTGAGTCCAAGACCTGTTCCGAGGTACGCCAGCGATTTTCCGGCCTGATAAAAACGGTCGAATATTTTATCCAGGTCTTTCCCAGGAATACCTTTGCCCGTGTCGCTGATCTCAATTTGAACTTCATCGGAATGCAATCCTCCTGAAATTGCTGCAGATTTGGAGATCCGGATGGCAATTTTCCCTCCGTCGGAAGTGAATTTAAACGCGTTGGAAAGGATATTGAAAAAGACCTTATCGAGTTTATCCATATCGAACCAAACATTCAGGTGTGGTACGCTGTAAATTGTTTTTAATTCAATATTTCTGCTTGAGGCCAGTGACGCAAAAGATTCTTCAATCTCTTTTACAAAGCCTATCAGGTCATTTTCAGTAGCAGTTAGTCCCATTTTTTTATTGTCAAGCTTCCTGAAATCCATCAACTGATTAACGAGACGCAAAAGTCGAATAGTGTTTCGGTGCATCAATTTAAACTGATTTTGTTTCGATGCGGAAAATTCCTGATCCATCATCAGGTTTTCGAGCGGGCCTTTTATAAGGGTGAGCGGAGTCCGGAATTCGTGTGATACATTGGTGAAAAAGCGAAGTTTGGCCTGAGATACTTCTTCCAGTTGCCGGCTGACTTCAACCAACTGGTGGCTTTGATCTTTTATTTCCTGATTTTGTTTTTTGATCTTGTGATTTTTGGCTTCCAGTTTACGGTTTGCCAAAGTTTTGTTTCTAAAAGCATTGTAAACTACAAACACCAGAGCAACAATCAATAATAACAAAACAACTACAAAAATCAGGATTAGTCTTTGACTTTGATACTTTGTAATTTGAAGGTCAAGCACCGATTTCTGTGCTTCAATTTTTTGTTGCAGCGATTCAACCTGTTCAGTTTGCACCTTTAGAATTTGGGCGTTGGTGGAGTCGATAGCTATGGTACGCGAAATTATTTGTCGCTCAAAAGGTTTATTGTGTAAAATTTCATCCGCAGTTTTAATGGCTTGTTCGCTTCCGGTCGGGTACAGAAATGTGGCATCCAGTTCTTTGTTCAGTACAAATTCAATTCCGGCATCGGGCCCGGGAAGCCCGTCAACTCCCAGAAAATAGCATATGCTCTTGCGCCCCGATTCCCGAAAAACGGTATGTGCTTCGCGGGCCATTACATCGTTGTGCGCAAAAACAAGGTCAAAATCAATTCCTGAATCGATGATCTTTTGCATAACGTCATGGGCTTTATCGAAGTTCCAGTCGCCTGAAATGCATTTTGCAATTTCAATTTGAGGATAATTTTTCAAGGCGTCCTTAAACCCATTCATCCGCTCAACCGAAGGTGATGAACCGTCGAGGCCGGTAATTTCAACAATTTTGCCTTTTCCCTTTAATAAGCGGGCTGCGTATTTCCCAGCTTGCTCGCCAATCTGAAGATTGTCACCGCCAATGTACGCTGTATACGATTCGGAACTGATAAGACGGTCAATCAGAATAACCGGAATTCCTTTTTTGAACACCTTTTCAATCACCGGGGTCAGTGGTTCCGATTCGTTGGGCGAAACGATGAGCAAATCAATCCCTTCATTTAGAAATTCTTCGATTTGCCTGATTTGTGTTTCGTTGTTGTCTTTGGCATCTTTAATCGTTAATTCAATATCAGGATAAAACGCAAGCTCAATTTGCATGAGCCTGATTTGAGCCTGCCGCCATTTATCGGAGGTAGTACATTGTGAAAATCCAACTTTGAATTTCGGGTTCGAAAAGGCAGAGGTAAAAAGAATAACACATGTAAGAAGAAGGAGAATTCTATGCTTCCGGTTCCTATGCATATAGAAAGGGATATTATCTTTTTCAAATGTAAATAAAAATTGTCAAATCCGGTCTTTACCTCTCAAAATTCAACTGGAATATGGTACTCAGGTTTACGCATTAAATTGATGAGTTAAAATTTGTCAACGAGTGTTCTATTACCAATAAAATTCAAATCTCAATTATTCTGATTTGAAAGAATGTGCTATCTTCGCATGCGTTAAAAAGCCCTTATAATGAAAAACTTCAAACAACTGAACATTATCGTTGGCTGGCTTACCTTTTTGGTTGCCGCCATCACATATCTTTTAACCATTGAGCCAACTGCAAGTTTCTGGGACTGCGGTGAGTTTATTACCACTTCGTTCAAATTGGAAGTCGGCCATCCACCAGGCGCACCTTTTTTCATGATCATGGGCAGGTTGTTTAATCTCTTTGCCAGCAATCCTTCCCATGTAGCTGTTATGGTTAATTCAATGTCGGCACTGGCCAGTGCGTTCACCATACTGTTCCTTTTCTGGACAATTACACATCTGGCAAAAAAATTGGTTAAGGCCGAAGGTGAATATACTACAGGCCAAATGATTGCTATACTGGGGAGTGGAGTTGTCGGGGCTTTAGCCTATACATTTTCTGATACGTTCTGGTTTTCAGCTGTCGAAGGAGAAGTTTATGCATCATCATCACTATTTACCGCATTGGTATTTTGGGCAATCCTGAAATGGGAAAATACGGCCGATGAACCGCATGCCAACCGATGGATCATTCTGATTGCATACCTGATGGGCCTTTCAATTGGTGTTCACTTGTTGAACCTGTTGGCAATTCCGGCTATCGTATTCGTCTATTATTTCCGGAAATATAAAGTCACACGTAATGGAATTCTAATAAGCCTGGCAGTGTCATTACTAATTCTTGGAGTAGTCATGTACCTGATTATTCCCGGCGTGGTAACCATTGCCACCTGGTTCGAATTAATGTTTGTCAATGGCATGGGACTACCGTTCAATACAGGGGTAATTATCTATGCTTTGCTTCTGGTTGCCGGCCTTATTTATGGAATTATTTATACCATACAAAAAAAACTTGTTCTGTGGAATACAGCCATACTCAGTGTTTTGGTTATTCTTATCGGTTATTCTTCATTTGCGATGATTGTAATCCGGTCATCTGCCAATCCACCGATGGATCAGAATAGTCCCGACAATGTTTTCGCACTACTTGGATACCTGAACCGCGAACAATATGGCGACCGTCCACTGGTATATGGCCAGTATTACAATACTCCGCTGGACAAATATGTGGATGATAAACCTTATTATATTCAAAAAGATGGGAAATACGTGGTCGCTGATATGCGCCAAAAACCAGTCTTTGATTCAAACCTGAGTACCATTTTCCCACGCATGTATAGTCGCGAAGCCGAGCACATTGAGGCTTATAAACAATGGGCCAATATAAAAGGTCGAAGTGTACAGGTTACCGGTGAGGATGGTGAGGCCAAGACCATACAGATTCCAACCTTCGGAGAGAACCTGAAATTTTTCTTTAGATATCAGGTCAATCAAATGTACTTCAGGTATTTCATGTGGAATTTCGCTGGCCGGCAAAGCGATATTCAAAGTCAGGGAGATATCACCAATGGAAACTGGATTACCGGGATAAATTTTCTCGATTCCCAACGTTTGGGTGATCAGAATAGCCTTCCGCAGGAATTTAAAAACAACAAAGCCAGAAACACTTATTACCTTCTCCCACTGATACTCGGCATTATCGGAATCTTTTTCATGTATAACCGCGGGGTCGAGGGCAGAAAAGATTTGTGGGTAGTATTCCTCCTATTCTTCATGACAGGCCTTGCCATTGTGATTTATCTGAACCAATCGCCTCTTCAGCCACGGGAACGCGACTACGCTTACGCAGGTTCGTTCTACGCATTCACCATCTGGATTGGTATTGGTGTCCTGGCACTATATGAAGGATTGAAAAAATATGTTCCGGATACGATAAGTGCCGGCGTTGCAAGTGGATTGGCTCTATTGCTTGTCCCTGTAATTATGGGAGCCCAAAACTGGGATGATCACGATCGCTCGAACCGTTACACCTGCCGCGATTTTGGGGCCAATTATCTGAATACCTGTGCACCCAACGCAGTCATTTTTACCAACGGCGACAACGACACTTTCCCATTATGGTACAATCAGGAAGTTGAAGGAGTGCGAACTGATGTCAGGGTTTGCAACCTCAGCTATTTTCAGACCGACTGGTATGTTGATCAGATGAAAAGTAAGGCTTACGGCTCGGCACCACTACCAATCAGTTTTACCCATGATCTCTATGTTCAGGGGAAACGCGATGTGATTTACCTCATGGAAGATCCACGCCTGAAAGGATCAGTTGAACTAAAAAAAGCACTTGATTTTGTTCGGGACGAGGACAAACGGACAAAACTTGAGCAAGCCGATTATGCAGCATATATTCCATCTAAAAAACTCTTTTATGTAGTTGACAAAGCTGCTGTAATCCGAAATAAAGTGGTTGATCCCGAAGACTATGACAAAATTGTGGATACCATTAAAATTGATCTCAGCAGCAAGCATTACATCACCAAAGACGAACTGATGACTTTGGATATGATCGCCAACAACAACTGGGAACGCCCGATCTATTTTGCCATTACCATTGGCCGCGACAAATACATGAACCTTCAGGATTACTTCCAGCATGAAGGATTTGCTGACAGGTTGGTTCCTATAAAAACGCCTTCTGATGGCGCAATGAACTTTGGAAGAGTGAACACGCGGTTAATGTATAAAAATGTGATGGAGAACTTCAAGTGGGGTAACATGAACAATCCAAACGTATACATCGACGAAAACAACAGCCGGATGATGATGAATATCCGCAGTACGTTTAACCGCCTGGCCGAATCGCTTGTTGCTGAAGGGCAAAATGAAAAGGCCATCCGTGTTCTCGACCGCTGTGTTGAACTGATTCCTCATAAAATTGTACCCTATAACTATTTCTCAATGTTGATGGCCGAAACTTATTTTAAAGCCGGACAACCAGCGAAGGGAAAGGACATCATCAATACCATCATGACCGATTACAAAGAACAGCTCGATTATTTCTTTAAACTGAACAAACCTATGAGAAATTCGGTTGATGATGATATTCAGCGCTGTTTATATTTCATGCGGGAAATTACTATGATTTGTACCCGGAACAATCAACCTGAATTGTTAAAGGAAGTATCATCTTCATTTAACAGCTATCTCGAAAGATACAGTTCATTGAAATAATGAAGCGATTTGACCCGAGGGTTCGTTTACCTGGTTTCATCACTTCACTTTATAAAGATGCAGTATGGAGATTTTCTGAAAAAGAACCGGTAATTTACCTGACGTTCGATGATGGACCGATACCAGAAATAACGCCCTGGGTTCTTGATATTCTCAGGAAAGAAGATATTCGGGGAACATTTTTTTGTGTGGGTGAAAATGTGTTGAAATATCCTGAAGTTTACCAGCAAATTTTGAATGAAGGTCATTCAGTTGGCAACCACACGTTCAACCATTGGCAAGGATTAAAGAATAATGATCAGGATTTTTTCAGGAACATTGAAAAAGCTGCCGGATATATTGATTCCGACCTTTTCAGGCCACCGCATGGCTGGATGAGATACTCGCAGTACCTGTACCTGAAAAAACAATTCAGGATTATTATGTGGGATGTAATTTCCTGCGATTATGAAGTTCGGATCAGTCCCGAAAAGGTATTCAAGAACATCACTGACTTTATTCGTCCCGGTTCTGTCATAACATTTCATGATTCAATTAAAGCAAAGCATAACCTGAAAAAAACCTTGTTGCCAGCCATCCGCTGGATGAAAAAAAATGGTTATCGATTCGAAGCTATTCCTTATAATAAACGAATGAATAACAGGCAGTAAGGAACTTACTGCCTGTCAAAATTTAAAGACGATGATAAATATTTTAATTGTTGGATCAGGAGGAAGAGAACATGCCATGGCATGGAAGATCAAGCAATCGCCAAAAGTCAATCAATTGTTTATTGCCCCGGGAAATGCCGGAACTTCGCTCTTGGGAACCAATATTCCTGTGGCTGTTTCCGACTTTGAAGGTTTAAAGAAAGCAGTTATCAGTAATGATATTGACCTTATTCTTGTTGGGCCTGAAGTTCCTTTATGCGAAGGATTGCATGATTATTTCAGTGCCGACAAACAATTAAAAGATACGCTGTTTGTTGGGCCCTATCAGTTGGGAGCGCAACTCGAAGGGAGTAAAGATTTCGCCAAGGAATTCATGATGCGACATCAGATTCCTACTGCAAAGTATCTGTCAGTTACATCGGGCAACCTGTATGAAGGTCTGGCATTCCTGAAAACCATGAATTCCCCATACGTGCTGAAAGCTGATGGATTGGCTGCCGGCAAAGGCGTTTTGATTATTAACGATCTTCTTGAGGCTGAAAACTCGCTAAAAGAAATGCTTGACGGGCAATTTGGTGCAGCCAGCGCCAAAGTAGTAATTGAAGAGTTTTTGAGCGGAATTGAGTGTTCTGTTTTTGCCATTACCGACGGGAAAGACTATCGGATTTTGCCGGTAGCCAAAGATTACAAAAGAATCGGTGAAGGCGATACCGGCCTGAATACCGGAGGAATGGGTGCCATTTCACCGGTTCCGTTTGCCAACGAATTGTTCATGAAAAAGGTTGAAGACCGGATTATCCGACCAACGGTTGAAGGATTACAAAAGGATCAGATTCCATACAACGGATTTATCTTTTTTGGGTTGATCAGTTGCGCGGACGAACCGATGGTCATCGAATACAACGTCAGAATGGGTGATCCGGAAACAGAAGCGGTAATGCTGCGCATTCAATCTGATTTTGTTGATTTGCTGATTGGTGCAGCTGACGGAACTTTGGGCAAAACGATCATTGAAATCGACGAACGCACTGCGGCTGCCGTGATGCTCGTAGCAGGTGGTTATCCCGGTACTTACGAAAAAGGGAAAGTCATAACCGGCCTCAATAAAATTGAAGACAGTTTGGTTTTTCAAGCCGGGACTAAGCTGGTAGACGGAAATGTTTGTTCTGATGGCGGACGGGTTCTGGCAGTAAGTTCATACGGTAAAAACATGAATGAAGCACTCTCCCGATCATACAAAAACGCTGAGTTAATTCATTTCGAAGACCTTTATTACCGAAAGGATTTGGGTTTCGATTTGTAGAAAACGTCCTGTTTCTTTCAGTTGTCACTTAAAACCAACTGACTGGAGTCAGGAAAATAAAAAATAACGATAAATACTGAAGTAATCCCCCTGGCATGATACTTAAAGCACTAAAATCGAATCAGCCGCATTACATTATACTTATTCCATTGATTGCAATTGGTTTATGGTTTAAATCGTTCATGAATCCGGTCAATTTCTCCTTTTACCCGGGCGAAGATGCAATGATCCTATATCAACCCATTAATTTTCTTCTGGGTAAAAATACCATTGCAAGTAATATTATGGCTCTAGTATTTATTATCCTGCTTGCTTTTCTGGTTTTAAAGCTTAATGTTCAATATGCATTTATACCTGTCCGGACTTTTTTGCCGCCGACCTTATTCATTCTGACTACCAGCGGAATGCATGAGTTACATTCCATGCATCCTGTATACCCTGCAGCATTATTCCTGATTCTAACTATTGACCGTATTTTTAACACCTATGACAAGGAAGTAATTCACTCGAATGCTTTCGATGCAGGCATTTTTCTGGCTATTGGTTCGCTGTTTTACCTGAACCTGGTATTCTTCTTTCCACTTTTATGGGCGGGGTTCATCATTTTAAAACCCAAGGTAAACTGGCGCGAATATATCTTATCCACATTAGGGTTTATACTACCCTGGCTGGCAGCTTTAGCCTATTATGCAATTACTGATCGTTCAGATGAAATCATTCAACTACTTAAAGCGAATTTCACTTTGCACCAGACTTTTTTGAAAGAAAATCTTCCTGTTCAGATTTATATTGGTTATTTAATGTTATTGATTGTTCTGGGTAGTTTTTTCCTGCTAACTCAGTTCGACGGAAAAAAGATCAGTTCGCGCAGGTACTTTAAAGCATTCTTCTGGGTTTTCCTGATCCCGGCTATTCTTATTATTGCCAATCCTGCTGTTTCGCAAGAGATCATTATTCTTATAGCAATACCTGTAACCTTTTTGATTTCCAACTACCTGATCTTTATGAAACGCCAAATATGGGGCGAAGTATTCCTTTATCTTTTGTCTGCAGGAGTCATTTACCTGCAGTTTATTTAGTTTGAATCCTTTTCCCGAACTACTTAAATAATTGTAACAAAAGGAGTGTCATTGATAAACCAATAAGCGTAATTACTGCGCTCCAACCAATGATGTTGTTAATGGGTTTATTGACATATTTTCCCATGATTTTTTTGTTGTTTACCAACAAGATCATACACACCAGAACAACCGGTAAAAGCATCCCGTTAATTACCTGTGACCACAAAGAAATCAGGATTAACGGGGCATTTGGCAGCAGGATGATTGCAGCAGAAAGGACAAGAATGCCTGTATAAAGAATATAAAACTCCCTGGCTTCGTCCCATTTTTTATCAATCCCAGCCTCAAATCCGAAAGCCTCACAAACATAAAAGGCAGTTGCAAGCGGAAGTATTGTAGCTGAAAAGATAGATGCAATAAAAAGACCAAAGGCAAATACCTGCGAGGCAAGTGCTCCGGCAAGCGGTTTTAAAGCCAATGCAGCGTCCTTTGCTTCGTTAATCTGAATTCCACTTTCGTGCAATGTAGAAGCACATGCAACCATAATAAAGAATGCAACCACAACAGTAGCAATACAGCCTACCACAATATCAATCATGGTATATTTGTATTGTTTCATTTTCAACCCTTTTTCAATGACCGACGATTGCATATAAAATTGCATCCATGGCGCAATAGTTGTTCCAATAATACCAATGATCATTGAAATACTATGAGAATTTACTTCAAATTGCGGGTGGATGATGGAATGACCGATTTCTCCCCAATGCGGTTTACCCATAATAGCTGAAACGACATACATTAACAAGGATACACTGAAAAGGAGAAAAATACGTTCCGCTATTTTGTAGGTTCCTTTAACCACCATAAACCATATCAGAAAACCAACAATTGGCACCGAAATATATTTACTTACCCCAAAAACTTCCATACTACCCGCGACTCCGGCAAATTCGGTGGTCGTATTGCCAATATCAGCGATCAGCAAACCTATGAATATAAAGAAGGTAATTTTTACACCGGCATTCTCACGGATCAAATCGGCAAGACCTTTACCCGTCACAATACCCATACGGGCATTCATTTCCTGAATTACAATAAGAACAACAAATGAAGGAATAAGCGTCCATATCAAATTGTAACCGTAAACGGCAGCAGCAACCGAGTAAGTAGTAATTCCACCCGCATCGTTATCAACACTCCCGGTAATAATTCCCGGACCCAGTATGGCCAGGAATAAACCAATCTTTTGGAAAAGTGATTTTCTATTCTTAAACATTATAAAACCCCTCTTATTTATTCATCCTCCGTTTGTCCATCAAATCATCAACGACATCGTCAATGACAACCATACCCTGTAATACTTCATTCCGGTCTACAACGGGGATCGCAAGCATGTTGTATTTAGAAATAAATTCTGCAATTTCATCAATCTCCTGATCGTCGCGCAATCGTACGGGAGAAGGTTTCACAATTTTA
>Ga0079306_1001706_pt1 | contig 13803 bp, 9 predicted proteins | sample Methanotroph_Enr_FD_79181 | JGI IMG/M metagenome (GOLD analysis project Ga0079306, IMG submission 79181) | Enriched soil microbial communities from Old Woman Creek wetland in Ohio, USA - Methanotroph_Enrichment_5 | ecosystem: Environmental > Terrestrial > Soil > Wetlands | place: USA: Ohio...
CAAGAAAGACCTGGACGAGCCCGCCCGGGCCGTCTCCGACCTTACCCGCGCGCTTTCGCTGCCGCCCTCCTTCCGGGATAAATTCCGGAAGGGGAAGAACTTCGTCCCGGTAAAGAACGGCCTGGACAGGCAGGCTTACGAAGCGGTAAAGGCCCTGAACCTGAAGGGCGTGACGCTGGAGCCGATCCAGAGCCGCTATTACCCGTCCGGGGACCTCGCCCGCAGCGTGATAGGGGTGACCCGGGCCGAGCGCGGGCTTACCGGCATAGAGCTGCTTTACGACAAAGTGCTGAGCGGCCACGTGAGCAGGCGCGAGGTGGTGCGCGACGCGGCCGGCCGGATCATTTTCCAGGCCAGGGAGGAAGACTCCCGCCCCAGGGACCTGCACCTCACCATAGACAAGGACATCCAGTATTTCGCCCAGGAGGCCATCCGCAAAGCCGTAGAAAAAGCCCGGGCGGACCTGGGCATGGCCCTCGTGCAGGACCCGCAGAGCGGCCGCATCCTCGCCATGGCCGCCTGGCCGATGGACGTGGAAAAGATAGAGCCGGTGGAATGGGTCTACGAACCCGGCTCTACGTTCAAATCCGTCACGCTGGCCGCCGCGCTGGATAAAGGGATAGTGAGCGAGAGCAACACTTTCTTCTGCGAGAACGGCGCCTGGGCGTTCAGCAACAAGGTGACGCTGCACGACCACGAGAAAGAGGGCACGCTGACTCTTTCCGGCGTGATAGAACGCTCGTCCAACATCGGCACGGCCAAGATCGCGCTCAAACTGGGCGTCAGCGATTTCTATCTCTACACGAAAGCCTTCGGCTTCGGGGCGAAGTCGGGGCTGGGGTTCAGCGGGGAATCCTCCGGCATCCTGCGCCCGCTCGAGCGCTTCAAGCAGATAGACCTGGCCGTAGGCGCGTACGGCCACGGCATCGCGGCCACTCCCCTGCAGGTGATCAACGCCTACTCGGCCATCGCCAACGGCGGGAAGCTTTACGAGACGCGCCTGGTGGAGAGCATTACCGAATTCGAAGGGAAAGAGGTTTTCAACAATACGCCGGCCGTCATACGGCAGGTGATACCTCCCGGCATCTCCGGGCGGGTAAAAGCGATCCTTCGCAACGTGGTGGTCACCGGCACCGGCAAACCGGCCGACGTGCCGGGCTATTCCATAGCCGGGAAGACGGGCACCTCGGAGAAGATAGACCCGGCCACAGGCAAATACCAGCAAGGGAAAAGCGTGGCTTCCTTCGCCGGGTTCTTCCCGGTGCCCGAACCGCGGTATACCATACTCGTAGTCCTGGATAATCCCAAAGGCCGCACCTACGGCGGAGAGACGGCCGCGCCGGCCTTCAAGGAAATCGCCGGGAAGATCATAAACCTCAAAGGCATGAAGCCCGACGTCCCGCTGCCCCGGAAAGCGAAGGACGAGCCGCCGGCGCGCCCCGTCTCCGACTAGCCCCGCCCCCCGCGAACTCCGGCCTTACCCAGGCGGCCCTAAATTTTCTATCATTTAGGCATGAAACTGTCGCGCATACTCGAAAATTCAGGGATAAAACACTCCGGGGCGGACCCGGAGATCACCGCCATCATCAACGACTCCCGCCACGCCGGCCCGGGCTCGCTCTTTTTCGCGCTGCCGGGGGCTAAGACGGACGGCGCGAATTTCATGCGCCAGGCGCTGGAAAAGGGCGCCTCCGCCGTGATCTCGGGAACCGAGGTCCCGCCCGAACTGCGCGCCGCCTATCCGGCCGCCGCCTTCTTCAAGACCGCCGACCTCCCGCTCGCGCTTTCGAAAACTTCCGCTAATTTTTACGGCCGCCCTTCTTCCCGTCTCAAGGTCTTCGGCATAACGGGGACGAAGGGCAAGACCACCACCGCCTATCTGCTTGAAAGCATCCTGCGCCTGGCCGGCTCCCGGCCCGGCGTCATCGGGACCATAGATTACCGGGTGGACGGGCGGGTGCTCGCCCCGGCCGCCAACACCACGCCGCTGGCCCATACCCTGCAGGAGATGCTTTCCAAGATGGTGGCGGCCGACGCCCTCACCGCGGTGCTGGAGGTTTCCTCCCATGCCCTGGCCCTGGGCCGCGTCGAGGACGTCGAGTTCGACTGCGCCGTCTTCACCAACCTGCAGCGCGACCACCTGGACTTCCACAAGGACAGGGAAAGCTATTTCCAGGCGAAAGCCCGCCTCTTCGACCTCCTGGAGCGCTCCTCCAAACGCGAAAAATGCGCCGTGATCAACGCCGACGACGAGCGCGCCCCCTGGCTGGTGAAGAAACTGAAGGGGAAAGTGCGCACGCTGACCTTCGGCATCGAGAACTCCGCGGATCTCCGCGCCGGCGGCGTGGAAGTGCTCGAGAACATGACCCGCTTCACGCTCAAGGCCGGGCAGGAGGCCCTGCCCGTGAAGCTGCACCTGCTCGGCAGGCACAATATCTATAACGCCCTCGCGGCCATAGCCGCGGCCGTGGCCGGCGGGCTGAAACTCCGCGCGGCCGTCGACGGCGTGCAGGCGCTGGCTAACGTGCCGGGCCGGCTGGAGCGCGTGGAACTCGGCCAGGATTTCAGGGTGTTCGTGGATTACGCCCATACCGACGCGGCGCTGGAGAACGTGCTTTCCAGCCTCGGGCTGATGCCGCATAACCGCATCATAACGGTGTTCGGCTGCGGCGGCGACAGGGACAGGACCAAGCGCGCGCCCATGGGGGTCGTCTCCTGCGGCCTGAGCGACCTGGCCATCGTTACCAGCGACAATCCCCGCACCGAGGACCCGGCGCAGATCTTCTCCGACATCGAGAAAGGCATAGCCGGCAAATTCACGAATTACGAGGTGATACCGGACCGGAAAGCCGCTATAACGAAAGCTATAGCCCAGGCGAAAAAAGGCGACATCATACTGATCGCGGGCAAAGGCCACGAAACCTACCAGATCTTGAAGGACCGCACCATACACTTCAGCGACGCGGAAGCCGCCGCGGAGGCGATAAAGGGGAAACTGGATGAACCTGCAAATTGACCTCGGCCGGCTGGCCGAAGCGGTCAGGGGCAAACTGGTCAAAGGAACGCCGGGAACGCGCTTCGATTCTTTCGTCACCGACACCCGCAAACTGAAGGCCGGTGATTTTTTCTGGGCCCTGAAAGGCGCCGCTTACGACGCGCACGACTTCCTCGCGCAGACCCTGCCCCTGGGCGTCAGCGGCTGGCTGGCGCGCGAGGACGCGCTGGCGGACATGAAAGACCTGCCGCCTTCCGTGGTAGCGGTGAAGGACACGCTTAAAGCGCTGCAGGACCTGGCCGCCTGGCACAGGCAGCGCTTCCAGATACCCCTTGCGGCGATCACGGGTTCGAACGGCAAGAGCACCACCAAGGAAATGCTGAAGAGCATTTTCTCGTCCGCCGGTGAAACCTGCTCGAACGCCGGGAACCTCAACAACCAGTTCGGCCTGCCCCTGTCGCTGCTCGAGCTCGGCCCCTCGCACAAGTTCGGCGTCTTCGAGCTGGGCGCGTCCCGCCGGGGAGACATAAAAGAGATAGGGGAAGTGGCCCGCCCCACCTGCGGCATCATCACCAACATCGGCCCTTCGCACCTGGAGCATTTCGGCGACATGGAGGCCATCTTCGAGACCAAGACGGAGATCGCCGGCTGCCTGGCCCCCGGCGGCGTGCTGGTCTATAATTACGACGACAGATTTCTTTCCCGCCTGAACGGCAGGAAATTCCCGAAGCTCACCTTCGGGCGGGACCCCGAAGCCGACGTACGGATACTGGAAGGGGAAAAACTCAAGCTGGAATACGACGGCATGCTGGCCGAGATCAGCCTGCCTTATGCCGGCGGACACAACTATTACAACGCCGCCGCCGCCGCGGGAGCGGCTCTCGCGTCCGGCCTAAGCATGGAGCAGATAAAACGGGGTCTCGAGCACTACACGCCGCCGCCCATGCGCCTGCAGGAACTGAAGATCAACGGCGCGACCGTGATACTGGACGCCTATAACGCCAACCCCCAATCCGTGGCTTCGGCGCTGAAGGCGATGGGCGATAAGCCCAGGCCTCTTTACCTCATGCTTGGCGATATGAAGGAACTCGGGGAATTTTCGGCGCATTACCACACCGACCTGGGCGCCGCGCTGGCCCATATGGGCGCCGAGAAAGTTTTCCTGGCCGGTCCTGAAATGAAGGCCGCGGCCGCCGCTTACTGCAGGGCCGGGGGGTGCAGCATGGAATACGGCGAAACCCTCGAAGACTGGCTGCCGGAGGCGCGCTCGCTTATCGCCGCCGGCAAAGGCTCCTTCCTGATAAAAGCCTCCCGCTCGATGAAATTCGAGAGAATAATCGAAGGCCTGTAGATCCGCGACGCGGCCCCGCCACTATGCGCCTGATAATTATCGAAGACAATGAAAAACTGGGGAAATCCCTGAAGCGCGGCCTGGAACAGGAGGGCTATGCCGTGGACCTGGCCCTCGACGGCGAAGAAGGCTGGAGGATGCTCCTGGCCGGCCGCGAGGAATACAGCATCGCGATACTCGACCTCACGCTGCCCAAGATCGACGGAATAACCCTCTGCCGCAGCATCAGGAAAGAAGGCGTCGGCATTCCGGTCATCATGCTCACCGCGCGGGATTCCGTAGAGGACAGGATACTCGGGCTGGATTCCGGGGCGGACGACTACCTGGTGAAGCCGTTCTCGCTGGACGAACTCCTGGCCAGGCTGCGCGCCTGCCTCAGGCGCCCCAGGGAAACCCTGCCGGGAGCGCTGAAGCTCGGGGACCTGGTCCTGGACCCGGCCGCCGCCAGGGTGTCCCGGGCCGGAACGGAGATCAAGCTTACCCTGAAAGAATTCAGGCTGCTGGAATACTTCATGCGCCATCCCGGACAGGTCCTGACGAAAGAGCAGATCATAAACTGCCTCTGGGATTTCGATTTCGACGCCGGAAGCAACGTGGTGGAAGCGCATATGAAGAACCTGCGTAAGAAGGTGGACAGCGGGTATGCCGAAACATTATTTGAAACGGTTAGGGGCGTGGGCTACAGGCTTAAGGCATAACGTCTTCTTGTACGCACGGCTCAGCCTCACCAGATACTACATCCTTACGCTGGCGCTTATCGCGGCGCTGTACAGCACCGCGCTTTTCTACGCTTTAAAGGATAGCATCTCCGAGGATTTCGAGGAAACCTTCCAGAACGAGACCGTCCGCGCTGCTGCCCAGAAAAAAGCGCTGGACAAAGTGCGAGAGGAGATCCTGCTCGTGGACCTGGCCCTGCTCGGCGGCGTCGGGCTTTTGAGCTACGCGCTGGCCGGAAGAACGCTCAAGCCCGTAGCCAAGGCCCTGGAGGACCAGAAGCGCTTCAGTTCCGACGCTTCCCACGAGCTGAGGACCCCGCTCGCCGTTATGAAAATGGACCTCGAAGTGGCGCTCAAGAGCAGGGAGTTGACCGTGGAGGAAGCCCGCGCCGTTCTCAGAAGCAATCTCGAGGAAATAGACCGCATGGCGGCGCTCGTGGAAGATCTGCTGCTCGTTTCCCGCGGCCAGGCGAAAAAAATAGCTTTCGAAAAAGTGGACCTCGCGGCGCTGGCCGGCAGAGTAGTTGAAAGAATGCGTCCGCTGGCCGGAGAAAAAGGACTTTCTCTTTCCTTCCCGCCCGGGCAGGGGACAGTACGCGGCAACCCGGCCCTCCTTGAAAGGATGGCCACGAATATAATTCAGAACGCTATCTCCTATACCCCGTCGGGCGGACGGGCCGAAGTTCTGGTGGCTGCGGAAAAGAGCGGCGTCCTTTTCCGCGTAAGCGATACCGGGGCAGGGATAGCGCCGGAAAACCTGGCGCGGGTCTCCGACCGCTTCCACATGAACGGCAAGACGGAAGGAACCCGCGGCGCCGGCCTAGGGCTGTCCATGGTAAAAGAGATAGCCGGCCTCCACGGGGGGACCCTGCGCATAGAGAGCGAACTCGGGGCGGGGACAAAAGTTTTCGTGACAATTCCGGAATACCGGGCGTAACGCCCGCGCCTGCCGTTTTCCTCCACGGATCCGGCAAAAACAACTTCCTTCCCGGCATACGCCGGCCGCGCGCCTGCGGGCCTTCACGCTTTCTTCATACTGCAGGGGTAGAATGTTTCAATGAAACATAACCTCCTCACCGCCCTGCTCCTTCTGCTCCCCGCCTTAGCTGCCGCACAATGTTCCAGGTGCGTCGCCGTTTACGGCGACACCCGCACCGATAACGCCGCCCATAAACAGCTCGTAGCGGCAATGGTAAAAGTTGCGCCGAAAACAGTCTTCCATGACGGGGACATGGTGGAGAACGGCGCCAACGCCGCTGAATGGAAGACCTTCGCCGGCATCGTGGCCCCGCTGCGGGCAAAAGGCGAGCTCCTGCCGGTAATAGGCAATCACGAGACGGACAGCGTGGAGAATTATTTATCGTTCTTCGATCTCGGGCCCGACAAGCGGTGGTATGCCGCCGACAGGGCGGGGATACATTTCATAGCCCTGGACATGTTCTCTCCTTACGCCAAAGGCTCGGCACAGTACGCCTGGCTGGAGGAAGACCTGAAGGCCCATCCCGCCTCCTCCGGGCCGGTCTTCTTGCTGACCCATGTGCCGTTCTATTCCAGCGGGCACCACGCCGATGAGACCGCCGCCGTAAGGAACGCCCTCGAACCGCTGCTGGTGAAATACGGCGTGAAGGCGGTCTTCTCCGGCCATGACCACGATTACGAGCGCTCGTTCCATTCCGGCATCTACTACATTGTGACCGGAGGCGGCGGCGCTCCCCTGGGTAAGAAGGTCACCCCCAACCAGTACAGCCAGTTCTTTCTGAGCGCGCATCACTTCGTGGCAATTTCGGTCAGCTCCGGAAAAATATTGATCGAAGCCATTACCCCGGACCTGAAAGTTGCGGACAGCTTCACCATAGCCGTCAGACTGAAAAGAGCGGCTGAAAACCTGAACACGGACGTGGATCAAGAAGAGGATTAGTTCCGGAACCTGGAGCCGATAACCCCAGCGCAATGCAGGCTGGCAGCGGCTTCGGGCCCGGAGCGGAAAGCCGTATTCCAATGGCTATAGCGGTGATCGGAGGGGCGGTATTTTCCACCCTGCTCACGCTCAATGTGGTCCCTTGTTTTACAGCGTGATGTCGCGCTTCGAAAGTAACGGACCACGCACGAAACCGCCTGCCCCGTAATAAACTCACGTTGTTTTCATTTTCACGCTGTAGGATATCCATAAGGTTTTTTGGATACCCACACCATGAGAATGATCATGACTACCGCTCCGCTTAAACTGTGCTGTGTTTCCCTGTCAGCCGCGCTGCTGCTTCAGCAAAGCGCCCCTGTCTCCGCGGCTGAAAGACCGATGCCTGACCCCGTCGGCTACAGTAAGCGCCTATGGGGCGATTTTGTGGAACTGCCCCAAAAACCGGGCCGCTGGAGCAAGAACCAGTGGTACCTGGCGGGGGGGATACTCGCCGCGACCGGGGGCGCGCTTTTGATCGACGAGAATATCAGAACCTACACCGAGAAACACCGCTCCGAGACTTGGCGCAACGTAAGTTATGTCTCCACGCACTTCGGGGATTACAGGTACCAGGTCCCGCTTATTTCCGGCATATATCTGGGCGGGCTGGCTTTCGGCAGCCCAGTGATGCGTAAGATAGCCGCCGACGGGGCCGAGGCCAGCATCATAGCGGCGTTCCTGATCAACCCGACTCTGTGTTTTCTCACCGGCCGGGCCCTGCCGCAGGCGCATGAAGAAGCGAACAAATTCATCCCTTTCAGGCTCCACCGCTTCTCTTTTCCTTCAGGCCACACCTCGGCCGCCTTCGCGCTGGCCTCCGTATTGGACATCGACCTGCGGAGCACTTTCGGCTACTGGCAGACCCCCATAGTTTACGGCATGGCTGTGGCAGTGGCCCACTCCAGGATCTATGACGACAAGCATTATCTGTCGGAAGTCATCCTGGGCGGTGCTATAGGCTGGTCTATCGGAACCTGGATAGCTTCAAAAGACCGGGGCGGAAAAAAAGTGACGCCGCCCCCGGTCTCGCTCGAGCCTACAACTAACGGGGCGCGGCTGGCTTTACGGTTTTAACGATCCGATTCACTACCTTTTCCATGACCTGCGTTTTCTGATTTTCTTTTTTAGTTTTTTTTTGTAATATGACCCCGGGGGGTAATGCCGGGCAATTCCTGCACGGCTAATCGTGAATGAAATTAGCATGGCTTGCTGACTGGAAAAGCGCTTTTCTGGGGCTGGCGAGGGAATCCCTCGATTCGCCCGCCAAGGCGGCGTCGTCCGCCGCTCTTGGCGTTTTTTTCGGGATAGCGCCATTCTGGGGTTTCCAGCTGGTGCTATCGCTGCTGGCGGCCTCCCTTTTTAAAGTTAACCGGGTTATCGCCGGGGCCGCAAGCAATATCAGCGCCCCTCCTTTAATTCCTTTTATCGTCTATGCGAGCCTTAAAACGGGGGAACTGGCGCTGGGCCGTTCCGGCAGCCCGGAGATTTTCTTGGGAACGTCAAGTCTGCAGGCCGTAAAAAGCTGCGCCGCCCAATACCTGGTGGGCAGCGTTTTACTGGCTTTTCTCTGCGCCCTGGCGGCCTGGGGGCTTGTCTATATCTCAGTCCTGGTGTTCGCCGTGAAAAACGCAGATCTAAGAAACAAGCTGTGATAACCTCTTAAGCAGGCCGACGTCCTTCCGCACAGGGGTCATTCCCGCCGGTTTTCTTCGCGGCGGCCTTCGCCGGGGTTTGTCTTTTCTTCTGGCTCGAGGCCAGCAACGCCGTCTTCCGCAACGACGAGCTGCAGCACCTGCACGCGGCCAGTTCGGCGGCCGGGGGGAAACTGCCTTACAGGGATTATTTTAACAATCACGTCCCGGCGTTCCCGCTGCATCACCCAATTCACGGATTATTCATTTTAGGCTGCGAGAATATCAGGGTAGACCGTAGGTGAGAAGTCAACCTAAGGAGAATAAAATGAATATGCTTAAAAGTTGCGGCGCGGCAGTCTGCGCTATCAGTATCTGCCTGGTGTCAGCCGGGATCGTCCGCGCGGAGGACGGGGAAAAGAGCGTAAAGATGAAGGACCTGCCGGCAGCCGTCCGAAAAACGGTGCTGGAACAGAGCAAGGGCGGCAAGATCGGCGGCCTTGCCGTAGAGGTGGAGAACGGGAAGACCAGTTACGAAGCCGAGTTGAAGTTCAAGGGGCACGGGAAAGATATCATCATCGACGAGACCGGCGCCGTGATCGAGGTAGAAGAGAGGGTGGAGTTTTCAACCCTGCCCGCCGCGGTGAAAGAGCAGTTTAAAAAGAACGCGGGCAAGGGCAGGATCAGGAACGTGGAAACCCTGACCAGAACCGGGGAACCGGTAGTTTACGAAGCCCTGGTAACGACAGCGGGTAAAAAATCAGAAATTCAAGTTGCTGCCGACGGGAAACTGATCTCCGTTCAAGAGCTTAAGAGCCAGCCGAAAGAGGGCGAAAAAGAAGAAGCGGGAGAACGGAAAGCGGAAAAAGGAAAATAACACTTAACTCCACTGCTTTTTTCTATGATCCCACGGAATCCTTGCATGTTTGCCGGATATGCAGGGATTCCGCGTCACTCGGGAGCGAGCGGAATGCCCGGCAAATATATTAGGATGTAGCAAACCAGCTTGAGATTTAGTAGCGTTAAGATTCTGATAACGGATATTATGAGAACCGTAAAACGGATTTTATTTATCGCGGCAATCTTCGTTTCGCCGGCCCGCCTTTTCGCGCTGGGCCTGGAAGACTGCGTTAAAATGGCGTTATCGGCAAGCCACGCGCTGAAGTCATCCGAGCAAAAAATAAACTTCTCGCAGGCGGCCTACGGCCGCGACCGGAAAGCACGCCTCCCATCGCTTACAGTATTCGGCGAGGACGGCTATAACCGCTACCAGGCGGGCTCCGGCCTGCGGGACGGGCTGACCGGGCTGGTAGGGGCGCAGTTGTCGCTCGACCTGAAAAAAAACCTTTCCGGCTACCCGGAACTGAGCCGCCTCGAACTGGAGAAGAGCCGTCTGCAGCGGGACCTGGCCGAAAAGGACATCGTCAGGGGCGTGACCCAGGATTATTACAGGCTGTATATCCTGCTCGGCAAGCGGGCCGACTATTCCGAGGCCCGCGCCTATTTCTCCTCCCATATCGCGGATATAGAGAAATTAGAGGCCGCCGGCCTGGACCTGAAGCTTGACCGGGTACGGGCCGAAATACAGCTAAAGGCGCTGGAGCTGACGGCGCTGGAGCTGGATACGGAGATAGACGGAGTCTTGAGATCCATATCCTCCGCCGTCGGACGGGAGCTGCGCGCGGAAGACCTGGCTTTCGAAGGCGGCCCGGAGTCGCTCGGCCGCCTGCCCGGAGAGGACGGCCTCGCGGCCGTCTCCACCTGCTGCGCGGACGCCGACGGGGTTTATTCGGCGAGGCTGGCCCGGCTTGAGACCAGTTCGGCATACCAGACCTACAGGCAAAGCAGGTTCTATTACGCGCCCACCCTCCAGCTGGGCGTTACGAGGAACCTGGACATCATAGACCCGGCTACCGAACTTTACAGGACCTTCATCGCCGTGAACCTCGACGTTTTTGATTTCGGCGCGCGCGCTGAAGAAAAGAGATCCTTCCATTATGATTACGAAGCCCGCCAGGAAACCGAGCAGGAGACCCGGAAGCAGCTGCGGCTTTCCCTCGACCGGCTGGCGGCGGAGATAGACGGGGCGGCCGCGGCCTATTCGGGGCTGAAGAAGAACTACGAGGCGGCCGCCGGAAACCTGGAAACGGCCAAGCTTTACTACACCAAGGGGAAGATAAAGGAAACGGACCTGCTCAGCATCTTCTCCGAATACCTGGATGCCAAAGAGCAGGCCAGAGACACCCTGGGCCGCTACCTGGAGAAAAAGGCGGAGCTCGCTTACCTCGGGGCGGGGGCGGGAAAATGAAAAGATTCGTGGACTGGCTGGATTCCAACCGCATCGCCATCATCTTCGCCGCCGCGCTGCTGTGCGCGGCCGGCGTCTACATGTACCAGCTGCTGCCCAAGGATGTTTTTCCCAACAGCGAATTCCCGCGCTTCCAGGTAGTAGCCGACATCGGTTTCGCCTCGCTGGAAACCACCGAACTGAACGTTACCCGGCCGCTGGAGGAAGCGCTCCAGACCGCTCCGGGCGTCCTGGAAGTAAGGTCGGTCACCGAACGCGGAACCTCCACCATCGACATCTACTTGAAATGGGGCACCGACCTCAACCAGGCTTTGCAGCATATCCAGTCGAGGATAGACCAGGCCAGGGCGCAGATGCCGGCCGGTGCCGCCGTACAGACGACGAAGATGACGACCAGCGCCTACCCGATGTCCGAATACGGGGTCTGGTCCGACACGCTGACGCTAAGAGAACTTTATACCACCGTGCGCTATGCCGTCATCCCCCGGCTGATAGGCGTGGACGGCGTGGCCAGGCTCGACGTGGTCGGGGCCGAGGAACCGGAGATCTGGGTGAAGCTCGACCCCGAGAAACTGGCAGGCTTCAACCTGGACTACCAGGAGATCGCGGCCGCGGTCTCCGACGTGAACAACATCTCTTTCATCGGCACCGTGAACGGCGCCGGCAAGACCATGTTCGCCGTGGGCGGCAGCAGGCTCTCCGGCGCTGGGGATATAGGCGCGGTCGTGATAGCCAGCCGGATGGGCAGGCCCGTGCGCCTCAGCGAAGTCGCGCAGATAACCGAAGGCCGCTCCGAAGTGCGCAGGCTGGTCAGCATCAACGGCCACAAGGGGCTGTTCATCGACGTGCTAAAGCAGGGCGAGGCCGACGGCCTGCGCCTGGGCAGCGACCTGGACGCCAAGTTCGCCGGCCTGGAAAAAGAATACGCCGGAAAGCTGCATGTCACGAAGTGGGACCTCTCCGACTTCGTGCGGGAATCCATCCGCGGCATCCTTACCGACATCGTCCTCGGCGTGCTCATAATCCTGGCCATAGTCTATTACGTCATGGTCCGGTTCAGGTATTCCCTGCCGATAATGCTGATAGTGCCCGTAGTGCTGGTGACGGAATTCCCGGCGCTGAAAGTCATGGGGCTCACGGTGAACATCATGACGCTGGGGGGACTCGCGGCGGCCATCGGCATCATCGCCGACAACGCGATAGTCATCACCGAGAACTATGTCAGGTTCCGTGCTGAAAAGCAGGCCGACCCGCTGGCCTCGTCGATGCGCTACATCGCGCCGATCACGATCTGGGCCACCCTGGTCAGCATCGTGGTCTTCGTGCCGCTTACGCTGCTGAGCGGCGTGCCGGGCCTTTTCTTCAAACCCCTGGCCATGACCCTGGCCAGCACCATAATAATTTCCCTCGTGATGGCGCTCTGCCTGCTGCCGGTGCTGCTCCATTACTTCATAGACAGGAACGGCGCTGCGCACGGAGAGGAAAAAGAGCGGCTCTTGTTCTCCGCGCTCAAGGGCGGCTACCTGAAGCTGATAACCCTGGCGCTGGCGCGCCGCAAGACCGTCGCCGCGGCCGTAACCGCGCTCCTTGTCGCCGGAGTGCTGGTCTTCCTCAGGCTGCCTACCGGCTTCCTGCCGGAATGGGACGAAGGGGACATAGTCTTCGACTACCAGGCCGAGTCGGGCATGTCGCTGGAAGCCGTGGACAAGATGATGTCGAGGGTAGAGGTCATAATCGCTAAAGTCCCGGAGCTCCAGCTTTTCATCCGCAAGACCGGCACGCACCTGGGCACCCCGTTCGCGCCGCCCACCGTCGGGGAGATAGTGATACTCCTGAAGCGGGACCGGGACCGCTCCACCTTCGAGATCATGGACGACCTGCGGACCAAGGTAGAGAAAGAGTTCCCGGACCTGGATACGGATTTCCACCAGATCCTGCCGGACCGCCTGGGCGACCTGACGGGCAGCGCTAAACCCATCGTCGTAAGCGTGATAGGCAGCGACCTGGACAAGGCCTGGGCGATAGCGCGGCTGGTGAAGGACAAGCTTGAAAAGATAGACGGGCTCAACGGCGTGCTGGTGAACCTGCCGGCGGCCCAGAAAGAGATACGCGTGGTACCTGACCAGAAACGCCTTTCCCTGCTGGGGCTGAACAGCGCCGACGCTTTCCGCTACTCGGGCCTGGCGCTTTACGGCGAAACGATCACCTCCGTAGCCCGCGGCGTGCAGATGATCCCGGTGCGCGCGATGTACGCCGGGGCTTTCCGCTCGGACGCCTCCGCCCTGGGGCGCATCCCCGTCTACACGCCGAACGGCGGGGTGCTGCCGCTCGACAAGCTGATGTCGTTCGCTTCGGCGGACCAGGTCCCCGAAGTCCACCATAAGAACGGCTCCATAGTCGTCAGCGTGAACGCCGAGCTGGGCGACAGGTCCCTCGGCGACGTTATCAGGGACATCAAGGCCGCGCTCGCCGGGGTAGAGCCGGGGGATTGCAGCATAGAGCTGGAGGGGAACTATAAAGAGCAGCAGAATTCTTTCCGTGAACTCCTGACCGTACTGGTGTTTTCCGCGCTTCTCATCCTGCTCTGCCTGCTTTTCATCTTCGAGTCCTACCTCACCTCGCTGGCCGTTTTCGCCGGAACGCTCGCCTCCACCACTTTCGTGGTCTTCGGGCTTAAGCTGGCCGGCATCGAGTTCGACGTCTCTTCGTTCACCGGGATGATCACCGTCATGGGCATAGTGGTGAACAACGGCATCCTCGTCATAGCTTTCGCCGAAAGGGCCGCCCATGCCGGCCTCGCGCCGCTCGACGCGGTGCTGGAAGCCTGCACCCTGCGCTTCCGGCC
>Ga0079306_1001707_pt1 | contig 13800 bp, 14 predicted proteins | sample Methanotroph_Enr_FD_79181 | JGI IMG/M metagenome (GOLD analysis project Ga0079306, IMG submission 79181) | Enriched soil microbial communities from Old Woman Creek wetland in Ohio, USA - Methanotroph_Enrichment_5 | ecosystem: Environmental > Terrestrial > Soil > Wetlands | place: USA: Ohio...
CCATGAGTGGTCACATTGATGATCGAAGAACGGTTTTCGATCCAAAAGATATTCAATAACCTAATAGTAATAAATGCGAATGAATAAATTGCTGATGGTCGGTACTTCGATTGTGTTTTTTGCATTAGCCTTTTATTCTGTCGGTATTTATACAGAACAAAAACATTTGGTGGGTAACCGCATTTATTACCGGAGGTTTGCTGATTCTTGTTTCCAGGATGCAATAGGGTTTTGAATATGTTGCCAGTCTTATGAAATTTATAGTTATGTCATTATTATACAATAGAATAGTAGTAAAAGTCGGCAGTAATGTTTTGACCCGGGAAGACGGGATGCTTAACATTACAAGGATGGCTCATATTGTCGATCAGATCGCAACGCTCAGAAAAGCGGGGTTGCAGGTGATTCTTGTCACTTCAGGGGCTGTGGCAGCAGGACGTGCGGAGGTTGAATTACAGCGTAAGCTTGATCCTGTCTCAAGCCGTCAGTTATGGTCTGCTGTCGGCCAGGTAAAGTTGATTAACCGTTATGCCGATCTTTTCCATAAAAACGGAATTACATGCGCCCAGGTTCTCACGACAAAAGAAAATTTCAGTGACCGGCTGCATTACCTCAATATGCGCAACTGCATGACCACTTTACTTGATAATGGAGTCGTTCCCGTAGTAAATGAGAATGACACAATTTCTGTAACCGAGCTGATGTTTACCGATAACGATGAACTCTCGGGTTTGATTACCTCAATGATGGATATGGAAGCCCTGATTATTCTCACCAATGTTGACGGCGTTTATACAGGTTCACCCGATAAGCCTGAAAGCCAGCTGATTCCGTCAATAAAACCAGGCGAAACTCTTGATATTGAAGCTATATCCGGGAAGAAGTCGAACTTTGGAAGAGGAGGAATGCTCACGAAATTTCATATTGCTTCGAAACTGGCCGGACAAGGAATTTCGGTTCATATTACAAATGGAATGAAAATTAATACAATATCTGACATACTGAATGTCAACATAAATGCTGTTCACACCCATTTTATACCATCCGGAAAGAAATCTACAGGAGTGCGTAAGTGGCTTGCCCATTCTGACGATTTTGCCAGGGGGGAAGTAATTATTAATGACGGCGCCCGTGAGGTACTGCTCTCCGATAAAGCAATCAGTTTACTCCTGATCGGGATCGTCAGTGTTAAAGGATTCTTTAAGGAGGGTGATATTGTGCGTGTTAAAGACTCAAACGGCGAGCTTCTCGGCCTTGGAAAAGCCTCATACTCTTCGGATGAGGTACTTAAAGAGATGGGTGGCCGAAAGTCGAAACCGTTTATCCATTACGATTATTTATACCTGTTATAATTGATACCATGAACTTTCGCGAACACTTTCAAAATGCCTTAAGTGCAAGCCAGGAGTTAAATCTGCTGAGCGTTAGAAAAATTAACGAGGTGCTTTTAAAAATTGCAGATGCTACAGAGAAGAGCACCGGTTATATTCTTCGGGAAAACCAGAAAGACCTGGCACGAATGGAGAGTTCCGATCCCAAATATGACCGTTTAAAACTAACGGCTGATAGCTTGAGATCCATTGCGGATGATATTCGCAATGTTGCTTCATTGCCTTCACCACTTGGAAGGATTTTATCCGATACAATCAGACCTAACGGATTAAAGATTACAAAAGTAACCGTTCCATTCGGGGTGATTGGAATCGTATACGAAGCACGGCCCAATGTTACATTTGACGTCTTCTCGCTTTGCCTGAAGTCAGGAAATGCCTGTGTATTAAAAGGGGGAAGCGATGCTGTAAATTCGAACCTGGCAATCGTGAATATAATTCATAATGTATTGGAATTAAACGAAATAAATCATCTTGTTCTGACACTTCTTCCCCCGGGAAGAGAGGCCACCAAAGAATTACTGAATGCCCGGGGATATGTCGATTTACTGATTCCACGGGGTAGCCAGAGCCTTATCGACTATGTACGTGAGCATGCCACCATTCCGGTAATCGAAACAGGAGCAGGAATATGTCACACTTATTTTGATGAATTTGGTGATTTAGCCAAAGGTTCCCAGATCATAAACAATGCCAAAACACGTCGTGTAAGTGTGTGCAATGCCCTCGACTGCCTGATCATTCACAAATCACGCTTGCCTGATCTTAAGGAGATTGCAAAATTACTGGTGAAGAGCGATGTTGAGATATATGCTGACAAACCATCCTATGATGTGCTTGAAAGAAAATATCCAGATCATTTGCTTAAGCCGGCAACTGACGAATCGTTTGGAACAGAATTTCTCTCGTATAAAATGGCGATAAAAACGGTCTCTTCATTTAATGAGGCGATCGCACATATCGTTAAATATGGTTCAAAACACAGTGAAGCAATTATTTCGGAGAACAAAACGAACTGTGATTTGTTCTTAAAAATTGTTGATGCTGCTTCCGTTTATGTTAATGCCAGTACCGCTTTCACTGACGGTTCACAATTCGGGTTAGGGGCTGAAATTGGTATCAGTACCCAGAAATTACATGCCCGCGGCCCTATGGCACTTGAAGAACTGACGAGTTATAAATGGCTTATCGAAGGTAATGGCCAGGTACGACCTTAGTCAATGAAACCTTTAACTTTTAGAAGTAAAAACCTCTATCATCTAATAATATGCGACACTTTACATCAGTTTACGACCTTCCCGATCTGACGGAAGCGATAAAAACAGCCCGCGAATTAAAGCTTAACCCATATGGCTTCCAACATCTTGGTAAGAACAAAACTATGGTGCTGATCTTCTTCGATTCGAGCCTTCGGACGCGGCTGAGTACCCAGAAAGCTGCCATGAACCTTGGAATGAATACGATGGTTCTGAATGTGAATCAGGATGGATGGCGGCTCGAAAGTGAGTTAGGCGTGGTGATGGATGGCGACAAAGTTGAACATTTACGCGAAGCAATTCCGGTTATCGGACGGTATTGTGACATCATCGGGGTCAGGGCGTTTGCCCGCTTCGAAAGTAAGGAGGATGATTACACCGAAAAAATTCTTAACCAGTTTATCCGGTTTGCCGGAGTACCGGTTGTTAGTATGGAGGCGGCTACTCGTCACCCGTTGCAAAGTTTTGCCGATCACATGACAATTGAAGAGTTTAAAACCAAGGCCCGACCTAAAGTCGTGATGACCTGGGCTCCCCATCCGCGCGCACTTCCCCAGGCAGTGCCCAATTCGTTCGTCGAATGGATGCGCCAAACCGATTACGATCTGGTAGTGACTCATCCCAAAGGTTATGAACTTGATCCTGTATTCATGGGTGATCTTAAGGTGGAATATAACCAGGATAAGGCATTCGAAGGCGCCGACTTTATCTATGCCAAGAACTGGTCATCATATACCGAATATGGCAAAATTCTTTCAAAGGATATGAGCTGGACCGTTACCCCCGCGAAAATGGCACTTACTGACAACGCAAAATTTATGCATTGTCTTCCCGTTCGCCGAAATATGATCGTCTCGGATGAAGTTCTTGATGGACCTTCATCTATTGTGATTGACGAAGCAGAAAATCGCGTATATTCGGCCCAGACAATTTTAAAAATGATATTGGAAGGGTAGTATGAGAGATCATCTGATAATCATCAAAGTAGGAGGCAAGATCGTTGAGGAGGAGAATTCACTGCGGTCGTTGTTAAAAGACTTTTCGCGCATCGCAGGAGCTAAAATTCTCGTTCACGGTGGAGGGAAAACAGCAACCGCCCTCGCAGAAAAGCTCGGAATCAAGACCCAAATAGTGGATGGACGCAGGATCACGGATGCCGAGACATTGAAAATTGCAACAATGGTCTATGCCGGTTTAGTGAATAAAAATATTGTTGCCGGATTACAATCCTTCGGGAATAATGCCATCGGACTCACAGGAGCAGATATGGATATCATCAGGGCTGCCAAACGTCCGGTCGGAAAAATAGATTATGGTTATGTCGGAGATATTAACTGGGTCAATGCACAGGCTATAGCCGAGCTGTTGGGGAATGGCGCTATTCCTGTAGTCGCTCCTATCACACACGATGGCAAAGGATCGCTGCTGAATACTAACGCAGATACAATAGCCTCAGAAATAGCAACTTCGCTAAGCAGCAAATTCGAAGTGCGATTAATATTCTGTTTCGAGAAGCACGGCGTGATGATGGATGAGGCTGATGAAAAATCGATCATCCACGAAATTGACCCTATACTGTTTGAAGAACTTAAAGCTAAAGGTGCCATCACCGGTGGAATGATTCCCAAGCTCGAAAACGGATTCAATGCGCTCCGGCGTGGCGTCAGTGCCGTGGTCATTACAAATGCACAGGGCATTTCGGGAGGTTTGAGAGGAACAAGATTAGTACTCTAAATATGGTGACAGACGAAATCGTTTCCGAAAGTGTTGAGTTATTAATTGCAATGATCGAAATCCCTTCGCTGAGTAAGGAGGAAAAAGATCGGGCCGATTATTTGGAATACAAATTTACTTCCTGGGGACTTAAACCGACGCGAAGCGGCAATAACTTATGGATGCGGAATGAACAATGGGCTGAAGGAAAACCTGTTGTTTTACTGAACTCACATATTGATACGGTCCGTCCGGCAAAAGGCTGGACCTACGATCCATTTCGTGCCTCGGTTGAAGAGGATCGGATAACCGGGCTTGGCAGCAACGATGCAGGAGCTTCTGTAGTATCATTACTCGGGACATTTCGCCATTATTACAATGCAGGATATTTACCCTTTAACCTTATTTTTTGTGCAAGTGCCGAAGAGGAGATTTCAGGGAATAACGGTGTGGTGTCAATCCTTGAAAAATTAGGAAAAATTGACCTGGCCATCGTGGGCGAACCTACACAAATGCAGATTGCCATCGCTGAAAAAGGACTTTTGGTCCTCGACTGTGAGGCAAAAGGAAGGGCCGGTCATGCAGCCCGTAATGAGGGTGAAAATGCAATTTACAAAGCGATTAAAGATATCCGGATCCTCGAAGGATACCGGTTTCCACTGGAATCGGCGCTCCTGGGTCCTGTGAAGATAACTGTAACCCAGATAGAGGCCGGCCAACAGCACAATGTGGTTCCGGATTCGTGCCGTTTTGTGGTTGACGTACGCACGAATGAATATTATTCAAACGAAGACGCTTTTAAGATCATCTCCGGATTGATTCAATCCGAAGTGCATCCAAGGTCCTTCAGACTTAACTCTTCCGGAATAAGCGCCGATCATCCGTTGGTAAGGCGTGGTCTCGAAATGGGGTTGCAGGTATATGGTTCACCGACTACCTCCGATCAGGCCGTAATCCCCTACCCTTCCGTCAAAATGGGTCCCGGCGATTCTGCCCGCTCACATACGGCCAACGAATATATCCTGATTCCCGAAATCAGGGAGGGAATCGCGACCTATGTGAAACTTTTGCAAGAACTCAGGCTCTGATATTTTTAAGTTTGCACAAATTATGTTTTCGGAAACCTGAAATACTAATTCTATTGGAAATCACAAATCTAATAATGAGGAGCTAATTAAGTTAAATCCAGATGTCTATAGCCGATAAACACCAATACATGCGTGAGGCCATAAAAAAGGCTGAAGAAAATTTCATTTTAGGGAATGGAGGACCATTCGGAGCCGTTGTAGTACGCGATGGAGAAATCATTGCAATTGCCGGCAACTGCGTAACCTCGACGAACGATCCAACTGCACATGCTGAGGTTGTTGCTATACGTGAAGCATGTAAAACGATGAAAACTTTCGATCTCTCGGGTTGTGAAATTTTTGCAAGTTGTGAGCCTTGTCCCATGTGCCTGGGTGCAATTATGTGGGCGCGTATTGATAAACTATACTATGCTGCCAACAGGGCTGATGCTTCACGTGCAGGATTTGATGATGATTTTTTTTATGCCGAACTTGCTCTGCCTCCAGACAAGCGCATTTTAAAACCAACAAAGCTGCTCCAGGATGAAGCAATTAAAGTGTTTGATAAATGGATTGATACGGTTGATAAAATTCCCTATTAATTTAAAACAGATGAACGCAGTTTTTAAACCAAAGCTTTACGTGGTCCTTAAGAAGGGTTACAACTGGAAACTTTTTCAAAAAGACCTTTTGGCGGGAATTACTGTCGGAATTGTTGCTTTACCTTTGGCAATTGCCTTTGCAGTTGCATCAGGAGTTTCGCCCGATAAAGGACTTATTACCGCAGCAATTGCCGGGTTCATCATCGCAGTACTGGGTGGAAGCCGGTTTCAGATTGCCGGTCCTACAGGTGTCTTTGTGGTGATCGTTTACGGAATTGTTCAAAAGTACGGTTTCGATGGTCTGATGATCTCCACTATAATGGCCGGATTGATACTGGTCGGATTTGGACTTTTAAGGTTAGGGGCGATTATTAAATATATTCCTCATCCCCTGGTTGTAGGATTTACAAGTGGAATCGCCGTGATCATCTTCACCAGTCAGCTAAAGGATGCATTTGGCCTTCAGATGGTTCAATTACCTGATGAATTTGCAGGAAAATGGCTGACTTACTTTTCAAGCTTCGGGCAAGTTAATTTTTATGCGCTTATAATCACTGTGGCAACAATTCTTTGCGCTGTTTATTGCGGCAAAATTACTAAAAAGGTACCCGGTTCATTTATTGCAATCATCGTTGTTACATTGTTCGTTACGTTGTTGAAACTACCGGTTCAGACGATTCAGTCTGTTTTTGGCGAAATTCCTTCTACAATCTCTTTTCACCTGCCTAATTTTGAGATAAATTCACTCAGAGATTATCTCCAGCCTGCCTTTACCATAGCAATACTTGGTGCCATCCAATCACTGCTTTCTGCCGTTGTGGCTGACGGGATGACCAGCAGCACCCATCGCTCGAATACTGAATTGGTGGCGCAGGGAATAGCGAATATTGTAACACCATTTTTGGGTGGATTACCCGCTGCAGGGGCAATCGCACGTACTGCTTCAAACATTAAAAACGGTGCACGAACTCCCGTGGCTGGAATTATACATGCCATTACCTTATTGCTGATTATGCTGGCCTTCGGAAAATTGGTGATGTTTATCCCGATGGCGTGTATTGCCGGGTTATTGGTTGTCATTGCATATAATATGAGCAAATGGCGTTCATTTGCAATGATACTTAAAGGATCGAGGTATGATGTTCTTGTATTGTTAGCTTCATTTTTTCTGACTGTTTTTGTTGATCTGACTATGGCTCTGGAGGTCGGAATGGTTCTCTCGTCGCTCTTGTTTATGCAGCGAATGTCGAAATTGAGCAATATTGAATTGGTTGATATTGATACCGATATTATTGAGAATTATTCATCATTGCCAAAAGGAGTCGACGTTTACGAAATTTCAGGTCCCCTCTTTTTTGCTGCAGCCCAGTCGTACAAAGAGGCTTTAAAGGAGATTGCCGGTGACTCAAAAGTATTAATCCTGCGAATGAGGTATGTTCCCTTTATCGATTCGACCGGTATTCGTAATTTCCAGGAGGTAATCCGTGATTTCAGAATTCGCAAAGTTACAATTGTTCTGTCCGGGGTAAAACCAAATGTTCGTAAAACGCTGGTAAAATTCGGTTTGGATACTGAAATCGGGCCCGACCTGATCTGTGACAATTTCGGAGATGCCGTAAAAAAAGCTACTGAAGTATTGGAAAAAATGAGGTGGTATAAATAGGAAGAAAATAAGGTTTTTTAAACCGATTATCCCGATTGCTGAAGGTCGTCTAAGTTTATAGTGAGAGCCTGACTTCTTCAGAACCTGAACAAGTCAGGCCCTCACTAACTGAACCACTTCCTCAGTACCGCAACAAGTCAGGCCCTCACTAACTAAATCCTCCCCTATGTTGTAGCGACTTTAAAAACAATTTTCCTGACTTTCGCATCACATCGGTCATCTGCCACAGCTGTATGCAGGTCAGTCGGGAAATAGATCGCGAACATACCGGGTTCAAGTCTCGGAAAAGAGGCATCAGCAGCATAAAAACCGCAATCATTATCTTCGCTAAACGGCTCAAGTAAGCTTTGCGACTTAAGAGGTGCATAGCCCATCAGTTCTGATCCACTCACCCAATACTGAACATCAATATTTTTGCGGTGAGCTTCCAGCCTGACTCTATCCTTACATTTTTGTTCATACTCATTCACAATCATTTGGACTTTACCCCTGGTTATTTCATATTTACCAGGAGCAATGGTGCCCAGGTCGTTGTTTTTAATGTATTCAAGCGCTTGAGCTATTCCTGATCCAAGGGCGTAGTAACGTGATGCATTTTCAATTCTGTCGATAATCATACAAAGTTTTTTTACGATTGTCAAAGATACCCAATTGTTTTAATCTCCGGGAGGATTAATATGTTTAAAAAGTAAAAATGTACCAAATGAACAATTCAGATAAGTGAGGAAATAAAGTAGTAGAGCATAATAAGGGTCACCACGAATTTAACGATTATACCGGCAAAGAATCCGATAAAGGATCCGAATCCGGCCCGTAATGCATTATTCTTATTCCCTGCAATCATTTCCCCGGCCACAGCCCCGATAAAAGGCCCGATAATAAGTCCAGCGGGTGGAAAGAAGAGTCCGGCCAGGAGGCCTGCCATACATCCCCAAATCCCGTATTTACTGCCACCAAATAATTTTGTACCCCAGATCGGAATTACATAATCAAGAATAGAAACAACAATGGTAATTATTCCCCAGGAGACCAAAAACTTAGATGAGAAATCAATTTTTGAGGTGAGATGGATCGCGATCAATCCGAGGTATGCCAGGGGTGGTCCGGGTAAAACGGGAAGCAGGCAGCCAGCGATTCCTAAAATCATTAAAAGTGAACCGCTTATTATGAGAAAAATATCCATGCCTTTTGTATTTTTTGATCAAAAAAAATCCTCCCCGAATTTACGGAGAGGATTTGTATTATTCGATAGTTGAACTCTAATTTGCCGTCAAACGGGCAATATATTTATCAATAGATCTTCCTTCATTACTTTCGGCATATTTGTCCTTAATGACCTTATAAGCAGCCAGCGCTTTATCTTTAGAACCTAAAGCCTCGTAAAGATTACCGGCTTTCAGATAATAGACAGGTGATGTGAATGAATTAGGATTAAGTTCTGCAGCTTCGAGGTATAATTTAACAGCCTTCTCTTTATTTCCGAGTTCACTGTATGCATCACCGGTAGCTCCTAAAGCTACTGGTGCCACTAACAGGTCATCCGTTTTAAATTTTTCAAGATAATCAATTGCTTCCTGATATTTTCCCAGGTGCAAATTGGAGATTCCGGTATAATACCTGGCTAGTTTTCCTGATTTTGTGCTTCCATAACTGTCAATGATATCAAGAAATCCAGGATAGTTACCGTCACCGTTGATAGCAAGGTTGAAAGAATCTTTTTCGAAATATTGTTCTGCAACAAACATTTGCTCCTGGGCTTTAGCTTCTCTTGGAAGGGAGTAAAAGCGATGTGTAGCAAGTAAAATAAGAGCCACAACTACTACTGCTCCAAAAATCATCGTGATTATCTTCGAATTTGCTTCAAAAAACCGCTCGGCAGTTGTCAGTGCATGTTCAACTTCCACTAAATTCTCAATTGGTTTTGGTGTCTTTTCCGTGCTCATGTTATCGTGTCTCTAAAAATTTCATTTTTTTCAATTCGAATGCAAAAATAAGCCTTTTTACTAAACCACAGCCATTTTTAATTATAAAAATACTTTTTGCTTTTAATTGCAAAAAATCAAACGGTTAAAAAGTTAAATTTGTATCAGCTAAAATCAATTTGCCCCGATGTTTATCAGAAATCTCACTGTCGTTAATTATAAAAACCTCATTCAGGCTGACTTACAATTCTCTTCGAAGCTGAATTGTTTTATAGGGAATAATGGAGTAGGGAAAACGAATCTTCTCGATTGTCTCTTCTACCTCTCCTTTTGTAAAAGTTGCTTCAATCTCCCCGATAGTCAGAATATTCGTCACACAGAAGATTTTTTTGTGCTTCAGGGAAAATACGATTGCGGAGGTGAACCCGAAGATATTTACAGTGGTTTTAAAACGGGTCATAAAAAGATTTTCCGTCGCAATAAGAAAGAGTATGAAAGGTTATCCGATCATATCGGGTTGCTTCCGCTGGTCATGATTTCTCCTGCCGATTCGATCCTGATTCAGGGGGGTAGCGAAGAACGGCGCCGGTTTATGGATAGTGTGATCTCCCAGTACGACAGGCAATACCTTGAGTGGTTGCTGAAATACAACAGGGCGCTGCTTCAGCGTAATAATCTGTTAAAGTTTTTTGCAAATCACCCGTTCGATGCCGACAGCCTTGAGGTATGGAATGAACAACTGATCATTACCGGAGAAAAAATTTATAATAAAAGGATTGAATTCCTGAATGCACTGCTGCCCGTATTTCAGATGTATTACGACTTTATTTGCCAGGGTCACGAAAGGGTGCAACTTGAATATCAGTCGCAGTTAAAGGATACAGATTTCAGAAAACTGCTTGAAGAATCAGTTGCGAAAGATCGTATTTTACAGTACACGACAACGGGGATTCATAAGGATGATCTTGACCTGAAAATCGGAGATCACCCGATCAAAAAACTGGGATCGCAGGGACAAATTAAAACCTACCTGATTTCACTTAAATTTGCGCAGTTCGATTTCATCCGATCGGTGAATAAGGTGAAACCAATTCTGCTGCTCGATGACATTTTCGATAAACTTGACAGCGCTCGCGTGGGGCAAATTGTTAAGTTGGTGTCGGACAGTAATTTTGGTCAGATTTTTATTACGGATACCAATCGGGAACATCTCGACGGAATTATTCACGAAGTAGGTGGGGCCGATTATAAGATTTTTCTGGTTTCAGACGGACAAATCGCAATAATGTAATAATACGATTAATAACCATGAGAAGAAGTGAGGTTCAATCCCTTGGCAGTGCGATCAGGGATTATTTAAAAGAAAGAAAGTTTGAAGGTAAAATCGCAGAGATTGAGGCTGTAAACTTATGGGAATCGATCATCGGGAAACAAATAGCCAGGGCAACCTCCTCTATTTATATCAAAAATGGAACACTCTATGTCCATCTTAAATCATCCATCGTCAGGAATGAACTTTTTATGATGCGTAATGACATCATGCGGGTTATGAATCAGCGCATTGGCAGTGAGGTGGTAAAAGCAATAGTTTTGCGCTGATTTTTCGCTTAAAACAACAAACGTTCAAAGATGGAAATTGATTTTTCAAAAATACCAAATCCTTGTTTTCTCATCGAAGAAGGGTTACTGCGTAAGAATCTCCGTTTAATACAATCGGTAAAGAAACAGGCAGGGGTTGAAATCATCCTTGCATTTAAAGGCTTTTCGATGTGGAAGGTGTTTCCGATTGTAAGAGAATATATCCAAGGCGCTGCTGCCAGTGGTGCCTATGAGTCAAAGCTGGCAGCCGATGAGATGAAAGCGTTGGCTCATACCTACTCACCGGCATTCCACCCATCAGATTTTAATAAAGTGATGGAAAATTCTTCGCATATCACGTTTAATTCGCTATCACAGCTTGAGCGTTTTTTACCCGACATAAAAAACTTTTCACACAAAATCTCTGTGGGAATCAGGGTAAACCCCGAATTTTCAGAGGTTGAGACGGAACTTTATAACCCCTGTGCCCCGGGTACGAGGCTGGGCATTTTGGCCGATCAATTGGGCGATGAATTGCCGGAGGGTGTTGAAGGTTTTCATTTTCATACACTTTGTGAATCCTCAGCCTTTGACCTTGAAAAAACGCTTGCCGCCTTCGAATTAAAATTTGGCAGATTCCTGAACCAGATCAAATGGGTCAATATGGGCGGAGGACATTTGATGACAAGGAATGGGTATGATACAGAAAGACTAATCAAAATCTTAAAAGATTTCCGTCAACGATGGAACGGTATTGAGGTCATACTTGAGCCGGGCAGCGCTTTTGCATGGGAAACAGGGGTATTGGTGGCTGAAGTTGTGGATATTGTTGAAAATAAGGGAATAAAAACAGCAATACTGAATGTTTCTTTCACCGCACATATGCCCGATTGCCTGGAGATGCCTTATAAACCCCGGATTCGCGGCGCCTATCATGACCCTGTTGAGGGTAAGCCGACCTATAGAATGGGTGGGAACTCTTGTCTTGCAGGCGATTTCATCGGGTTCTGGTCATTCGATAATGAACTGAAAACGGGCGATCGGATCATTTTTGAGGATATGATCCACTATACGCTGGTCAAAAGTTCAATGTTTAACGGCGTTCCACATCCTGCTATCGGTATGTGGTGCGAAAACGACGAATTCAAGCTGTTAAGAACATTTGACTACCTTGACTATAAAAACCGGATGGACTGAGATTCCGAATCAACTAATCGTTGAACGTGGATTCGTGTTCATTGTATTTGTACCTGTGCTTCGATATAATGGCTGTTTCCTTTATAAGGTTACCCCTGCGATCCACCTCGTTTGTAACGAGGGGTTGGTTGTCAGTCGTTTGTAACGATAAATAGGTCATACCATGTCATCTGAATATTTTTAGTTTTGCAAGTGAATAAGCAGAAACCAAAAGAATGACAAATATTTAGAATGAAGAGTTACAAACTCAAAACCATAAAATAAAAACATTATATCCTACGAAGGTAAAACAGTTGAGGAATTGAAAGCTGATTTTGAGGCTGGAATTGACTTATACCTTGAAAGTTGCCAGGAGCGAGGTGTAAAACCTCAAAAACCATACAGCGGATCGCTTAATATCCGAATTCCATCAGAGTTACACAGTCAATTGGCACTAAAAGCACAAATGACCGGACGATCAATCAATGCGATTATTAAAGATCTGCTAACGAGCCAACAAGACCTGTTAAACGCGTAAACTGCTTCTCTGTTATTGATGGAGTTTTCACGTTGTTTCGATTTTGGATGATCTATTAAGAAGTAATCAGGGTCTGCTGAAAAACTCCGGTAGGAGTTTAATTTGAATAACCCCCTGTGTAGCTTGCGGAACTGGGGGGGTGGGAACAAAACAAATCCGCAACCCCGAAGTGGGTTGAACATTAATGTAATATACTGTAATTGAATGCCTTCATGGTTCCGATTCTTCTCTTTCTGTCCTCCGCCGGTTTTACCAGCGGTTATTCATATTAAATTCTTTAGCTTCGCTGACCGTTGGTTCAGGATTTTCTGGTTGAAATAAGGAAATCCCGAACCTAAGTCCGGGATTTCCTATTCTTTCAATCTGAATATCAATTAATTCAAACCCCTGTTTTTCAGCAATGGTTCAATTCCCGGCTCATGCCCGCGGAAATTGAGGTAAAGTTTCATGGCTTCATCAGTTCCGCCACGCTCAAGAATATTGGTACGGAATGATTTGGCAACTTTTGGATCGAATATATTCCCGGCTTCAACAAATGCCTGGAATGCATCACAATCCAGCACTTCTGCCCAGAGATAACTGTAATACCCGCTTGAATACTCGCCGTTACCTGAGAATGTGTGTGCAAAATAAGTCGATTTATAACGTGGAATGATTTCAGGAATAAGTCCCAGTTTATCCATTGAAGCTTTCTCAAATTTTTCAACATCAATATCACCGCCTTTTGTAATGGTGTGATAATCCATGTCAAGGATAGCAGCCGCAATATACTCAACGGTAACAAAACCCTGGTTAAACTTACCCGACTTTACGATTTTATCAACTAAAGCCTGTGGAATAATCTCGCCGGTTTTGTAATGCTTTGCATACATTTTGAGAACTTCAGGTTCTGAA
>Ga0079306_1001710_pt1 | contig 13779 bp, 13 predicted proteins | sample Methanotroph_Enr_FD_79181 | JGI IMG/M metagenome (GOLD analysis project Ga0079306, IMG submission 79181) | Enriched soil microbial communities from Old Woman Creek wetland in Ohio, USA - Methanotroph_Enrichment_5 | ecosystem: Environmental > Terrestrial > Soil > Wetlands | place: USA: Ohio...
GGAAATTAGATTAATTTTGTGTTTGGTTAAATGGTTGAATATAACCGAAAATGGGAAGTTCTGAAAGGTTGAGCAGGGAGCATGGGCAAACGAGCCAAAATGTGTGCAGGTGTTTACGAGTGTAGATCCACTAGCGGAGAAATATTATAGTATCAGTCCGTATGCATATTGTGGGGGGAATCCGGTGAGATATATAGATGTTAATGGGGAATTTATTGCCGATGCTGCAGGGAATAGAATATTTGACGGTGGAAAATGGAGTAAGAATACCCCTGCTGGTACATTAAGGATTGCAAATTCAATGTCAAAAACTCCAACAGAAAGGGCTGATTTCGATTTTATAGCAAATTCACCCTATCCTGTTACTTTAAACTTACAGTCTGGGACAAATGACAATTCAAATGCAGATGTCAATATTAAGTTTGCGGTAGTAACAGTTGATGGTGTTGTTCAAAGTTCCAAGATAAGTAAAGTAGATATAAATGTTTCAGAGGGAAATGCTGTCGCCACATTGAATAAACTAACTCAAATTAAGGATGGTAAAATTACTGTTAGTGATTTAGGTAAATCAGATCAAGCTAGATTAGATAATATGCCTAAAACCGTAGATGAAATTATTGGTCAGAAAACAACTCACGAAATTGGACATATAAGGCAATCAACAGCAGTTAATGAGAGCGATAAGAAGGAAGAGTATCCAATAAAACGTGAAATACAATCAGTTAATGAAAATTTAAATTTAATACCAACTCCTGTTGTGGGAATAAAATAATAACGCTATGAAAACCGTAAGATTTATAACTTTCCTAATACTCTCTTTTTTTTATATTGGAAATATAACTGCTCAAAAAAAAGATTTGAGTTTATATGAGAATATTAAATCATTTTACAATTTGATGGGATTTCCTATTGATAACTGTGGCAAACAAGAATTAGAATCAATTATCAATGTAAAAGACTTGACCGAGAATTTAAATACATCAGAAGTTTCCTTATATAAATTTAATTCTCCGTCAAATGATTCTCCTAGTAATATTATAATAGTTCAGAAAGACAGTATTGACATATATGATATTTTTGCAATAAATGCAATACTACGTAGGATTGTTGTTATTTCTGCAAAGTATTCGGAGATTTCAATAAATAAAAAGGATATTGCTTGGATAAAAAGCATCCTAGAACTCCATCTTTCTGCGATACAGAATGTGAGGGCAGAAGCCTGGATTGTAGAAAAGAAAGTTGGAAAATTTACTTATCATATCAAATATGATAATCTTGATAGTAGTAAAAAATAGACTGGTCTGTTTTAAATATGTTGATATGAAATAATTGTTAGAAAATCAACATATTAAGTTGAAGTGGGTATGAAACCGAGCAACAACTGAAACTGTATCGAAAATTGAAGATCATCATGCTATACCACGTGCTCTTAGAGATAATTCAGTTGTAAAAGAAGCTAGAAACGAGGGGTTTAAGTTTGATGGAAAAGAAAATAAAATTTCTGTTGATAAATTTAGTAAGCAAACCGGTGAGGGACAACATGGTAATCATCCTAGTTTTACAAAAGAAATTCAAAATAAACTTTCTAATTTTCAAAAAGAGAACCCAAGTTTTACAGGCAAAGATGCTCTGAATGTTGTGAGAAATATTGTAAAGGATGTGAAAGAGACGATTCAAAATAATCCAAATACTAAAATCAATGATTTATATAAAGCACCTACAGATAATATAAAGTCATATGTTCCTGTAATTATTGAGCCTCAAAAAAAACAATAATATAAAAACAACGATGTATTACATATTTGATCTATCAATAGATTCCAGTATAGTTGGAACGGATTTTCCTCAAGCTTATAAATTTATTAAAGAATATAATCCAAATGGAACTCATGCTATATTTGAATTATATAAATATAAAACGAGCTTTCCTAATTTTACTCCTGATTTAAGTGGGATTATGTTAGCTGGCCGAGCTAAATTAACGGACTTTATAAGCAATGCCTTTGGAGCAATAATTGTCAGTCCTAGAGGTAAAGATATTCTTCAAAAATTTAATTTGTGTTCTCATCGATTTTATCCCTGCACTTTACATAGCAGAGGGAAATCATATGATTATTTCTGGTTACAACTAATTTCTGATTACTCAGATTATGTTGATTATAAAAAAACAACATTTGTTGAGTATAACTTTACTGAAAAACGAGGTTTTATTTTAGTTGAATCGAAAGAAGAAATGTTGAGAAAAAGAGAAGAAATAAAGAAACTCTATGAGGGCACGAATTGGACAATATGGGGAGACGAAATAGTGATGAACTCAGACTTTCAAAAATCTCTTGATTTATTTATTATCTCTCGGATAGATGGGAATACCTATATAAGTGAACGTTTATATAATGAAATTGCAAAAAATAATTTAACTGGATGCGAATTAAGACCTGCCGAAAAACTATCCTTCCCCTGTTCGGTGTAGCGTAGTTGATGTTGTTCGGTGAAGCGTCTCGCTTTATTTTAGCTAAAAGCAAGGCCCTGTCCTCAAGGATATGCAATAATCATTCAATGAGCAAAGTTGGCGGCATTGTTGGTGGGATCCCCGTCGTTGCGGATGTGCTTATTGAATGAGAAAAGTTGGCGGAATGGTCGGCGGGATATGTCATCCCGCCTTCTGTATTATAAGGATTTGTAATCCGAAATAAGAAAATCTACTTTACAACCGGATATGCTACTGGATTTTAAATCCAAAGAATACAAGAACTGGGATTGCAAATCCCAGTGGCAGTCCGGAGCTTTTTAGCGTATAATGAGCATATCCGGTGGGTCGGTATTACAATACGCAATTCCCCATTGTATCTCTAATATTTCCTGGAACCTATATATATTTCACCACCATATAGACTGCGACTCCGAGCAGAAAAATAGCATAGACTTTTTTGAAAATGGAAGTTGGGAGATTCAGGGCGAGTTTGGAACCAAAAATGGAAGAGAATGGAAAAATGACCGTGATAAAAAAATAGCTGAACAAATACAAAGTGAGGTAGTAAATAGAGATAAGTCGTTAGCAAAACAAGAAGCAAGAATAAATGCTAAAATTGACAATATCAACAATAATGCAAAGCTAAGCGATGATAAAAGAAGTCAACAAATAGCGACACAGCAAAACAAACTAGAAGCAGTTAAAACAGAGAGAAACATAATTTCAACATTAGATAAAGGCATTACACAATTAGGTGCTTCAAAAACTGTTTATACCTTTAATACAGTAGAATCGGGAATAACTGCGACCTTGTCTTCTCAAAAAGATGGAACTGTAATAATTAACAATTATGGGACATTAGGCAATAGATCACATGAAACTTCTCATGCTATCCAATATGACAACCATTTAATTACATTTAACCCTTTAGGAAGTAATAATCTATTAATGAGAAATCCGTTAGGTATAGAAATTCAAGCTTATGGGACTGAATATTCAATTACGGGGGGTATAGTTCCTCTCTCTGATAATGGAACTCCAAAGTCTATATTTGGTATAACTCCTAATTGGTTATATGGATTAAAAGACTCATCAGGTACATATCTGTATAGACCTTCAAATTATAAATAACATGAGATATATAAAAATAATAGTTATATCCACTTGCTTTCTATTTTCATGTAACATCAAGCAGAGAGCTTATTCTGGAAAATATGGTATCATATATACAGGTGGAAAATACGTTCCATATGTATACAGTTTAAAGCTAAACAATGATAATACATTTGATTATTCTTACAGCTCTGGTTGGATACAAAAAATATCTAATGGAACTTGGAATATTGATTCAAGAAGTAATAAACTTCTTTTATGCAGCAATGTTGATAACGTCAAATCTATTCCAATTCTAGTGGTTGAATTATCGGATAGCATTATTAATTCCAAAGAATTTATTTTTGTCAACCCTACAAGTGATTCAACTTTATGGTCTGTTTTCATTAATGGCACTAGATACCCTATAAAATCAGATAAAGTGACTATATCCAATGATATTAAAATAGATAGTTTCTATATCGAAGGCTATAAAGATTTTACAAATATTACTCCTTACCCACTACAAGAAACGGTAAGAAGTAAGATCCATTATGTGAAAAATGCCCAAAATAATGTATTCAGCATCAGCTTCCCTAAATTTGTTGATTATTACATCTTCCATTATGAAACAATAAAAGATAGTTTTAGTATTAAAAGGAATTATATAATTTGGCAAAAAGGAGGTATTAAACTAAGAAAACTTCCAGAACCATAACTACCTACAAAACCCCTGTCCTCAAGGATATGCAATAATCATTCAATGAGCAAAGTTGGCGGCATTGTTGGTGGGATCTGTGATCCCACCTTCTGTATTCTTAGGATTTGCAATCCGAAATAAACAATTTCCTTGTAAGCGTAGGGTAGCATAGTGGCTATTCGGCGAATGGCTCCATTAGAACAGAGGATACCATATATTAATAGCGGAGGGAAATGCAATCAGGCATTTCCCTCCGCTATTATTTACAGGGCATTCCTGTTTATACCTATATATATTTCACCACCATATATACTGCGACTCCGAGCAGAAAAATGGCATAGACTTTTTTGAAAATGGAAGTTGGGAGGTTCAAGGCCAGCTTGGAACCAAAAAATGCACCTAACAAAATACCAAAGGCGATTAATCCGGCAAAAAGCAAATTGAGGTGCCCATCGTTGGCATAAACAATGACGCTGGGAAGTCCTACCGGCAACTGAAGTGCAGCGAGCGATGTGGCCGAAGCAGCCCTGGCATCGTAATGAAAGATCCTGACCAGGGCGGGTACAATAACCAAACCGCCACCTTTACCAAAAAGCCCTGCAAAAACTCCAGCACAAAGTCCCAACAGAATGAATTGCCATATCTTATGCGAAGTAATTGCTTCGGTTCCGGGCTCGGTAATGGAACCGGTTTTTTTTCGTTTCAGAAGTGCCGGGATATCGAAATAACTAACCGCTACATACAACAGAATACCGGCGTAAAGTTTGGAAAGCAGACTCACATTGACCGATACGGCCAATTCAGCACCAAAGAAGGATCCACCAAGCAAGCCAACGGAAATCCAGAGCGAATTTTTCAGATTGATATATCCGGCCTTATAATAATTGATTACCCCGAAAATACCCACCGGCAAAAGCATGGCAGCCAACGAAGTAGCATTTGCATCGAGCAGGCCCATTCCAAAAATTGCCACCAGCGCGGGAACCATAATAATTCCTCCCCCAATCCCGAATAAGCCGGACATTATTCCCGCCATAATACCCAGCAATAAAAACCCTATCTCCATAATCCTTATTTTGTAAATGAAAGCACAAAAGTACTTCTTATTGACCGATATCCGGTTCTTATGAACCAAAAAAGGAAGGCTAATGCCTTCCTTTTTATTTCTGTATGATTAAGCGGATAATAACCGCCGAACGCTTTGCATTGCGTTATTTCACGCCCACTACTTCATATCCCACATTATCCACAGCGGTTTTCAGTGTTTCATCGCTGATTTCCTTTGTAAGATTCAGTTTAGCCGAGTTGGTTTCCAAATCAACTTTGGCTTCCACGCCATCGATAGCATTCAATGCTTTTTCTACACGTGCAGAGCAATGGCCACAGCTCATTCCTTTTATTTGCAATGTTTTTTCTGACATAAAAAATTGGTTATTAGTTGTTTGTATATTATTTATTGTATTAAATTGTTTGTTTCCATTTGATTGATCGTTTTCAACCGATTGAAGCGTATTGGGCTTAAAGCGCAGCAAACGGAGCGCATTCAGCACCACAGTAACCGAACTGAGACTCATAGCAGCGGCAGCAAACATCGGATTTAGTTTCCAATTCAACATTTCATAAAAGACTCCGGCTGCCAGGGGAATTCCGATTATGTTATAGAAAAATGCCCAAAAGAGATTTTGTTTGATATTGGCCATAACGGCTTTGCTGAGCCGAAGTGTAGTCACAGCATCCAACAAATCACTACGCATCAGTACAATATCAGCCGATTCGATAGCCACATCGGTTCCAGCACCGATAGCAATACCGAGGTTGGAACGCATCAAAGCCGGTGCATCGTTAATACCATCGCCCACCATGGCCACTATTTTTCCTTCGGCCTGCAACTTGCTTATTTCTTTGTCTTTTTCATGTGGTAATACTTCGGCTATCACGGTTGAAATTCCTAGTTGGGACTGAATGGCAGCCGCAGTCCGGGCATGATCGCCGGTAAGCATAACAACATTCAAACCGAGGGCTTTCAGTTGCCTGATAGCTTCCTTACTGGTTGGTTTTAGTACATCTGCCACAGCAATAATCCCCAACACCTCTTTTTCGTTAGAAATAAACAAAGGTGTTTTTCCTTCGTTGGCAAGCTTATCTGCCAGTCCGGCAAATTCGCCCATATCCACTTTCCGTTTGGCCATCAATTTCAAATTACCGGCCTGAAAGAAACTTCCATCAATGTGAGCTTCAATTCCTTTTCCAGGAGTTGCATGGAAGTTTTCAACCTCCTTTATTGTTACTCCGTGACGTCCGGCTTCCACTAAAATAGCTTCAGCCAGCGGATGTTCCGATGGTTTTTCTAACGCGGCAGCAAATTCGAGCAATTCAGTTTCGGAAATTGTATTGCCGGTAATTATATCTGTTACAATTGGTTTCCCCTCGGTTAACGTACCTGTTTTATCCAGTACAATGGTGTCAATTTCGCGTGCCAATTGAAGCGATTCGGCTGATTTTATCAAAATGCCATGCTCGGCACCTTTTCCGGTTCCCACCATGATGGCCACCGGGGTTGCCAGACCCAACGCACACGGACAGGAAATAACCAGTACGGCTATGCCAATGGATAAGGCAAATTCAAAGTTATACCCTAAAAATATCCAAACAGCAGTTGACAAAACTGCAATGGCAATAACAACAGGAACAAAAACCGCACTGATTCTATCTGCCAGCTTTGATATGGGTGCTTTGGAAGCCGAAGCTTCTTCCACCAACTGAATAATTTGCGACAGGGTGGTATCTTTGCCCACCTTGGTAGCTTTAAGTGTAAAGAAACCGGATTTGTTGATAGAAGCAGATAAAACGCGATCGCCTTTTTCTTTAAAAACAGGTATGCTCTCACCAGTGAGTGCAGACTCATCAACCGATGAAGTTCCTGTATAAACGACTCCATCCACCGGAATTTGCTGCCCGGGGCGCACCACTACTATTTCACCAATAATTACCTCTTCCACAGGCACTTCCAGCTCAATTTTATGACGAATAACCGTTGCAAATTTGGGTGCCAGGTCCATCAACCGTTTAATGGCTTCGGAGGTGCGGCCTTTGGATTTAGCTTCGAGGTATTTCCCGAGTGTAATAAGCGTCAGGATAGTTGCAGCCGATTCAAAGTACAAATCGTGCGTAAAACGGGATATCGAAGGTAAATCAAAAGACATTACACCCACTTGAATGCGGTATAATCCGTAAAGTCCATACACAATGGCAGCCGATGAACCAATGGCAATAAGCGAGTCCATGTTTGGAGCCAGCTTAAACAGTGCTTTGAACCCGTTGGTAAAATAGCGGCGGTTGATAAAAATAATAGGCAACGCAAGCCAGAATTGGATAAAAGCGTTGAGAAAAGCATATCCGACGGTGTGCAATGCATGTGGATAAGGAAGTCCAAGCATGGGCGCCATGGAAAAGTAAAGCAAGGGAATTAAAAAACCGCATGAAATGAGCCAGCGCATTTTCATACTCTTTTGTTCTTTTAACACAAAATCAATTTTGGGCGTAGAACTAATCATTGAGCTGCTTTCATAAACATGTAAATGGGCATTATAACCTGCCTGATCTACCGAATCTTCAATTCTAGACGTACTCAAATTCAATTCATCAAATGTAACCGTCATACTGTTGGTGAGCAAATTTACATTTACAGACTTGACACCATCCAATTTACTAACGCTTTTTTGAACATGTGCCACACACGAAGCGCATGTCATTCCTGTTACATCAAATTTTTCTGTCTTCATAGCTATTTCTTTCTTCCAATCTGAAAAACATACCAGACCAGTATTAGTTCACATTCAACTTTCTTATTCGTTTCAATTTTGATAAAATAACGATTCCCCGAAATCATATATGCCTCTTTTTTCAGTAACTTTGCAGCCGAAAGTTTACAATCAACTCACTGAAACATTTTTGATTTGCAGGCTACAAGGTACATCTTCTGCTTTCAAAAACCGAATTTCATTACGAAGATTCAAAATTACTATTTTTTTTCAGCATGAACCCTGATTTTACAGACAAAGTTCCAACCATAGAACAAATAGCGGATTTGTTGACCGATATTTCCTGCGAGCTAATGTCGGCAGGCGCACACACCATGCGGATTATACAAAATGTATCTCGCATGGCCGAAACTTTTGGCTACAAAATTGATGTATCGGTATTCCAACTGAGTATCATGATGACCATAACCAGCAAAGAAGACCCGACAAAGCGGTTGACTGTTATCAAAAAAACAAGGCATTTAGTCCTAAATTTCACTATCGTTTCCGATTTGAGTGCTTTAAGCTGGGATACTTACGACCAACAGCTGGGGTACGATGAAATTAAAAAGCGGTTTCATGAAATCATCTCCCAAAAACGCATGTCGCGTTGGTTGGTACTATTTCTTGTTGCCTGTGCCAATGCCTCTTTTTGTGCTTTATTCAAAGGTGATTTCCAGGCTATCGGACTTGTATTTATTGCAACACTTGCCGGTTTTTTTGTCCGTCAGGAAATGGTAAAACGGCATATAAATCACCTGGTTATGTTTACAACCTGCGCTTTTGTGGCTTCGTTGCTTGCCGGACTGGGTTATGTACTCCATTGGGGAAACACACCGGAAATTGCACTGGCATCCAGCGTTCTCTACCTTATTCCGGGCGTTCCGCTCATAAATTCCATTCTGGATATTATTGAAGGACATATACTTACCGGAATTGCACGATTGGTAAATGCAACCAGCCTGATTGTTTGTATTGCCATCGGATTATTCACCTCAATGTTAATTCTAGGATTGGAAAAGCTATGATAACTACAGAAATGATTCGCCTGATGCTTATTGATGGTTTGTTGGCAGCCATAGCCGCCATTGGTTTTGCCGTTATTTCAAATCCATCCCGCAAAGCAATTTTTGTATCTGCATTTTTGGCTGCCATTGGGCATGCATTACGTTTCTTCCTGATAAAATCGGGATTGGAAATTTCGCTGGCAACATTTGTGGCAGCAAGTTGCATAGGGCTTTTGAGCATTCTGTTTGCACGACTGATACATTGTCCGGCAGAAGTATTTTCGTTTCCTTCGCTGCTGCCTATGATTCCTGGCCTATTTGCGTACCGCACCATTCTGAGCCTTATTAAATTCATGCAGAGTGCCGATCCTATCAAAAACCAGGGCTTTATGATGGATTTTTTCCATAATGGGCTAACTACCGTATTTATTTTGTTTGCTTTGGTGGTGGGAGTTTCGTTGCCGGTTTTACTTTTTCCAAAGTTATCTTTTTCGGTAACACGAAAATATTAGTTTGAAAACAAAAATGTGACTGAAAAATATCAATCACAACTATATCCCAATTCCCTGGTGTGCGGTTCAGCAACCGGACACCAGAGGATTGTCGTATGTAACTTGCCTAAGGTAGGTAAGCGCCCATCACGAAGATTAAAGGACATGGCCTTATGGTCTAAGGCATATTTAATGCGCGTTTCATAACTTTTTTCTATCGTATTTTATTAATTGGTTTTGCGGATAATCCATTTGCCAATTTCATATAAAGCATCGGGAGAAATTGATTGTTTTATAGCAGCATATTCTGCCGGTGAACCGGTGCTGCATTTTTTAAACAGATGGTTTAATCCCGGCAAAATTTTTACTTCTACGTTTTTGTTTCCTCCTTTATCCAAAGCATTTTTAATGGCTTCCAGGTTTATGTTTGCAGGAACCTGCAAGTCTTTTTCACCATTTAATGCCAATACAGGACATGTAACTTTTTGCAAGACCAATGCCGGATTATGTTTTACAAAAAACTTAAACCACGGGCTTGTCAGTTGTTTTACCTGTTGGTTAACTAATTCTTGTTGAGCAATTCCCAATGGCAATTTTGAATCAGAGTGATTTGTGATTTCTTCAGTCAGGATAGCCTGAACCTCAGTTTCCAATAATCCTTCATCAGTTTCATTTGCAACCAATCTGACGGCTTCTTCGTTAATAATTTTATCGTTTAGCAACTTCATTTCACCAACACCCGAAACCTGTCCGGTTAATTGCTGTTGCAACAATATTAATTCATCGCCCGGAACGCCGGTCCCGGCAAGCAACACAATGAAACTGACATCTATTGAAGCCGCAGCTACCATGGGTGCAATAATTCCACCTTCACTCTGCCCTATCAAGCCTATTTTACTTGTATTTATTTCCGGCCTGGTCTTCAGATAGCTTAAGGCAGCTTCCACATCCGTAGCAAAATCGGCAGTAGTGGAGTTTTCGAAATTACCAGTGGAAGAGCCTGTTCCACGGTCGTCGAACCGCAACACAGCAATACCATTTGAAGTCAGATAATCGGCCAGCATTTCGAAGGGTTTATATCCGAATGCTTCTGCGTTTCGGTTTTGTGGTCCGCTGCCGCTAATCAGAATTACTGCGGGCGATTTTTTTCCAGCAATTGGCAATGTAAATGTTCCAGCCAGTGTAATATTATCCTTTCGGTTTTGAAAAGTTATATCTTCGATGTAATAAGAATGAGATTCTGAAACCATTGCAGGTCTTTCAACTCTCGCTTGTTTAGTGGGTTTAATTTTTTCCTTCGTCAACACTAATGGAAATAATTCGCCGGATTGTTTCAGTAAACCTACAAAAGTATTTTCTTTACTCAAATCCGCCAGGTATTCTATGCCAGCTTCTTCAATAAAAAGTGTTAGGATTGAATCCGAGTAGCTGGTTGTTTTTACAGGTATTCCCATAGCACCCTGGTCGGGGCTATCCATAGTGGCACTATAACTTTTTCCGGTTCTAGTGATGTCGAACACAATTCTGAGTTCGCGGCCATGAATGTTTAATAATCCATTCCATCTTCCTGAGATGTTTTGTCCAAATAGATTTACCGTAGACAAAACGATTGCTAAAATTAAAACTGTCTTTTTCATTTTTGTAAATTTTTATTGGTTTTGGTTTGTTTTTTTGATTTGTCAATTTCAAACAGACAACTTTGGACTTCTGCCAGTCAAAATTATAGACATTGCCAACGCCCCCAATATTACATTCAGGTTCATCTTTTATATTTTTTAATTACGGTGTTCTTGTTTCATCATGCAATCGAAACAAAAGTAATTCGACCGAAAGTAACCCACAACTAATAGATAATAAAGCATATAAACGAAATCGTGAATGCCCGGCTTTGCCTCTTGAACTGTTTTCATGAATTAGACGGAACGAATAATCGGTTTGGATTTGCATTGAGCAAAAAAAGCAGATGGGATAAATAAAAATAACAATGCCCGTAAGAAATCAGATTCCTACGGGCATTGGTTTATCCAGATTAGATCGGTTTGTTAATTGACCAGTTTGTAAAAAGGAAGAAACAGACTTGGTTCAAATCCGATTTTCTGAGCCAGTTTAAATGAATTTGTATTTTGAAAACGGCAGGCCCAAACAGGTTCGTACCCGTTTTCGAGGCAATAATCAATCAATGCCATACAGGTATAAATGGCAAATTGCTTACCCCGAAACCTGGTGACAGACTCAATGCCGAGTTCCAGTTTTTTATCTACAATAAATGCCGAAAAAGCTGTAGAAGCGACTTCCCCTTCGTACAACAAACTAAATCCCACTGCATTTTTGTAGAAATCATCGCCATTGTTCCAAAAGTATTTCGGTACTACAGTTCCGACCATTTCTTCGAAAAGATGTTTATCGGTTCGCACAATCTGGTAGCTATTTTGCCCAAATACGCTTTTAAATTCAAAATGCTTCTCACGGTTAAATGTAAAGTTTACCCGCGTACTAAGCTCAACCTTGCCCGAATCCTTATCCGTCCGGTCTTCTTCCCTTACCATTTTATCGCCTAGCAAAACCGATAATTTTTCATTCCACGTTGCGGGATATGCCTGCAACCATTCCGTGCGTTTCCTGTCCTTGCTCTCATTCAGCGCATAACGCACAAAAGCTTCGTTGAAACTCTCGTTGTTTTCGTTGCCAAAAAGCAATGACATGCCATAAGGATGCGTAACCAAAAAGGTGGTTGGATGTTCGGCGTTATCCGCATAGATTTTCCCGTTCACATGGCCTTCCACCACTGCACGTGCAAAAAGTTGGTTAATGGGAAGTAGTGCGAGCTGTTCTGAAGCCATGTGATAATGCTGTGGGTGAAGTAGTTCCATTAAATGTAATAACTGAATAAGACTTATTTTATATTCCGGCTCAAAAGTAATCAGAATATGGCGTTTCACAATCGGTAAAATATTGTCGGGGCGTAATACCCGATAATTCACGAAAATCGTTTATCATGTGCGATTGGTCGTAGTATCCGCAGCGGTAAGCCAGTTCCGTCAGGCTTTCGCCGGGGTGCAACTGCCGCATAAAAAGAGCATTCTGAAACCGGATTATTTTCAGAAATTGCTTGGGAGGTAAACCTACAAGTTGTTTAAAAAGCCTTTCGTGTTGTTTCCGGCTCAGACACGCTGCCGAAGCCAGTTCGCCGGGAGTTATAATTCCATTCGTCCGGTTAATGAGTTCGATATTATGAAAAATCCTGTTCCAGGAATATTCCGTTTTGTGCGAAAGTTGCCTGACGAGAAACATTTCAATGTGCTTTACTTTTTCTTCGAGCGAAGGCAAGTCGTATAACTGTTCTTCCAACTCGCGGGCTACAGCCCCGATTGTATCATGCAGATCCAATGTTTCATCGGCCAGTTCATAAATCGGAATGTCGAAAAACAGCGCTGCACTGTGTGGAAAAAACTGAACGGAAAGCATCGATGTTTTCCCCGTAGGCAACACATCGAAAAAACCTGTTTGTTGCCCGCTAATGATTATGCCCGGCTGGAGTTCTTCGGTGAGTTTTCGTTTTTTTAGCCGGTCGGCAAAATGGAAAGTCAACTCAACATAACCGTTTGGCACAACACGTTGCACCGACTCCAAACCTTCTCCGGCCTCCATTTCAAGAAACCAGTAATCCTTGATGTACTGTGACAAACTTGTTGCAGGTTGTATTAAACGGTAATACATAAAACGTTTTCACGGATTTTTATATCTCAAACTTATTCGCCATACAATCCAAGGCGGTTGCCTTCGGTATCCAGAAACAGGGCAAACCAGCCGCGACCTTCAGCTTCAATTTTTGTTTTAGGGCGCACAATAGTACCTCCATTTGCTTCGATTCGTTTTATCCAGCCATCAATGTCATTTCCGGCATTCATGCTAACCAGCACACCATCTTTTGACGGATGAAAATCAGGAGCCCACGATATGGCACCGGCATCGTCGGGCAGGCAGGCCATTTTTTCAGTTTCCCAGTCCATTTTTTCGAGTTCTACTCCCAGCAGCACGCTGTAAAAGTCTACTGCACGGTCGAAATCCACTGCCGGAATTTCAACCCAATAAAAAATCTTTTTCATATGTAAATTAATAAGGGTTTTACCCCGTTAAAGTAACTTTTAATCCTATTTTTTGGTCTTTGAAAGCAAAAAGGATTTACATCCTCTCGTATCGAAAGAATGGATTGGGCTAA
>Ga0079306_1001712_pt1 | contig 13762 bp, 8 predicted proteins | sample Methanotroph_Enr_FD_79181 | JGI IMG/M metagenome (GOLD analysis project Ga0079306, IMG submission 79181) | Enriched soil microbial communities from Old Woman Creek wetland in Ohio, USA - Methanotroph_Enrichment_5 | ecosystem: Environmental > Terrestrial > Soil > Wetlands | place: USA: Ohio...
TAAGAGGCACGATATGTCAGTTGTGCTTTACAAAGCTGTTAAAAATCCCTATGTCCGAAGAGGTCTAAACTTTTACTGCTAAGGTATGTATGATTTTTGTAACGGAGATTTCTTCATCTGCTATATTTGAAACTCGCATGAAATTCATGTATTCAGACAATACTACAACTGTACAATATTTAGGATTAAGCCTTAAAGTATATCATGGGATAGTTGAAGTGAAGTGCATTTTTGTTTAGTAAGTTTGGCAACTCATTTCGGATTGCAGGGATAAGAATTGTCACGCGTTGTTTTTTCCTGGCGCGCAAAAGGTGTGACAAAAAATGCAACAGCAGGTGGAAAAGATGAAGAAACGATAAACATTTAGAATTAGACCTTGCCTGACAAATTTTTGCCAGTACGGTTCTTATATTTTGGGAGATACCCTTTTTTATTCTACTTTCGACAATGATTTAAGGCAACTGATATACCTTATATTCTACCAATAGTGAAAAAGGGTAACGAAAATAATGAATACTTGCAGTTGGTCTGGATGCAGTTCAAAGAGGGCGATAAGGAAGCTTTTGCCTTTTTTTATAACTTACACATAGACCGTTTATATCAATATGGTCAAACGCTTTGTAACGATGATGACACTGTTAAGGATGCTATTCAAGAAGTGTTTCTTGATCTTTACCTGAAAAGAGCAAATAATCATACCATCCCTGAAAATCTAAAGTACTATCTTCTTTTAGCCTTGAAACGGAATCTGGTAAAGAAACTTAAATCTAGAAGAAGATTTGAAGGAGGAGAACTGTCCGAAGACAAATTCACTGAGTTGGAATTCAGTGTTGAGTATCAGCTGATTGAATTTGAGCAGGGTGAGGAACTAAGAATAAAGCTTTCTAATGCTTTAAACAAACTTCCTAGCAAACAGAAAGAGGCTGTTTATCTTCGGTTCAGTGAGGCTATGGACTATCCTGAAATTGCAATTATTCTGGGAATTACCATAGAGTCAGTTCGAAAACAGGTTTACAGGGCACTAAAAGCAGTCAGGAAATTGCTTGATAATAAGTCAATTACAATTTTATTTCATTTTCTTCAAAAAAAAGCAAAAAAAGCTGTCCATGTTTAAGCAGAAAGTTGCCTTATAGGGTATACTTCTAACTAAGCGAATGGACAATCTAAGCAAATATCTCGAGAACATCTCCTTTATCAGCTGGGTTTTTGACCCCACTAGCGGGCTCGATCTGTATTGGAAACAATTTGGGACACAACATCCGGAGGAAATAAAAAATATCCAGATGGCTCGGAAGATTATTCTTCAATTCCGGACCGTTGCCAAATCACTTTCTGAAGAAGAGAAAATCCTTCTATTTGCTCGTGTTTTAAAACAAATAGAGGAAAAGCAAAAATCCAGAAAATTAATCCGGATTTTATACAATGTAGCAAAATATGCTGCTGTTGCAATACTCTTTTTTTCAGTAGGGGCCTTGCTTTTTTATAGACAGAATGCAATCAATCCTGCATTTTATTCATTTAATTCAGAAGAACAGGTACCTGGCAATCAGGCACAGCTCATTCGCTCGAATGGTGAAAATGTGATTCTTGGTAACCAACGTTCTATTGTCAGTTATCAAAAAAGTGGAGAGTTGGTCATTAATAAAGACACATTAAAGCCAGCAAAAACATATTCAAATATAGCTAAGTCACTTAATCAACTGATTATTCCGTATGGTAAAACTTCGGAAATTCTATTACCTGATGGAACGAAAGTCTTTTTGAATGCTGGAAGTCGTCTGGCTTATCCTGACATATTTACTGGAGATTCACGTGAGGTTTTTTTAATGGGGGAAGCCTATTTTGAAGTTAAACACGATTCAAAATATCCATTTATTGTTCAGGTAAACGATTTACGCATTAAAGATATGGGAACACGGTTCGATGTTTCAGCATATTCTTCAGATGGCAGAATTGAAACAGTTTTGACCGAAGGAAAGGTAAGTATCATGAAAAACAATTCAGGTCTCTTCTCGCAAGCGACTGAGCTCATTCCCGGGCAACTGGCTTCATTCGACAGAGAGACTAATCAAATTTCCGTAAAATCGGTTAATGTTGAGAATTATATTCTTTGGACTCAAGGTATCATCAAGTTTGAAAGTGCAGACTTCAGTCGCCTTGTGAAAAAATTGGAACGATTTTATAACATCCGGTTTCAATTTAACGATCCGATGTTAGGAACTCTGAAAATTTCAGGAAAACTTGAATTAAAAGAAGACAGGGATGAAGTTCTCGAACGGATTGCCCGAACGGCTTCAGTAAAAATTGTAAATAATGGGGATGGCTCTTATGCAATATTAAAATAAAAGAACTGGCAAGTGTTCTAGCACCTACCAGTTCCGAGTGTTAAATTTTATTATTAACGGTTCATTTAACGATTCAAATTTATGAAAAAAAAACGAGAAATTTTATTCCCATACGGGGATGAAATGAGATTACAATTCAGAAAGATGAAATTAACTGCGATTCTATTGCTTATCGTATGTGCTACTTTTGGTAACAGTTTTTCTCAGGTCCGTCTTACTGTTCGGTTCGAGAAAACCGACATCCGTGATGTTCTGCAAACCATCGAAGAAAAAACCAATTACATCTTTTTATACAAGGATGAAATCTTCGATTTTTCAAAGAAAGTATCAGCAGATTTTACTGATGCATATTTTGAGGATGTTTTAAAGTCCTTCTGTGATCAGACTAATGTTTCATATGAAGTGCGCGACCGCCAAATCATATTGACTGAAAATGAAGCATCTTCCTTATCCACAGTACAACAGCCGCAAAACAAAGATCTTAGCGGATCCATTACTGACAAAAATGGACTATCGCTCCCCGGTGTCTCTGTAGTAGTAAAAGGAACTACAACAGCAGCCATTACTGATAAGAATGGGCAATTTAAGTTAAGTGTTTCTTCTGAGGCCAAAATATTGAGATTTTCGTTTATAGGAATGAAATCACAGGAAATTTCAATTGGTAATAAAACAAATTTTAGTATTTCCCTGGAAGAAGAAACAGTGGGATTAGATGAAGTTGTCGCGATTGGCTATGGTTCTCAAAAGAAAAAGGATATAACAGGATCTGTAGTCTCAATTAAAGGAGAAGCTATTCTAAGTGGTAGTCCCGTTGATGTATTAAATGGTATTCAAGGAAAACTTGCGGGTGTAAAAATAAGTTCTGCATCGGGAGATCCAGGTGCTGGTGTTGATATTACAATAAGGGGTAAGAGTTCAATTTCAGCAGGAACGAGTCCATTATTCGTAATTGATGGTATGCCCTATGATATAAATACTAGTGAAGTTGCGTCTTCCAGTATTGGAGACAATAATTCTTCCAATCCGTTAAGTCTGATAAATCCAGCAGATATAGAATCTGTTACAGTATTAAAGGATGCTTCAGCAACCTCTATTTATGGATCGAGAGGAGCAAATGGTGTTATTCTTATTGAAACTAAAACAGGAGGAAAGGGAAAGGCAATTATCAATTTTGGCACAAGAATGGGGTTTTCTGAAACTACACGAAAAATACCTGTCCTAAATGGAAATGAATTCATTGAATATAGAAGAGATGTGGACCCCAAAGGATACCTGTTTTTTAACAACGGAGATCCAAACAAACCATTAGATCCGTATGCCTTAACTCAACATAGTTGGCAAAATGAGATTTTGAAAGCTGGATTTTTACAGAACTATGATCTCTCTCTTAGTGGAAAGATTGATGAGACTACTTATTCTGCCAGTTTTGGTTTTCTTGATAATGAAGCCATCGTGAGGAATAATGATAATCAGAGATATACGATGAGGTTAAAGCTAGATCATCAAAAAAGCAAGAAGCTACTTATCGGAGTAAGTGCCAGTGGAACCTACTCCGAATTAAATGGAGCAACCCAAAGCGGAGGTGGAAGTGACTTGTTTAACGGGATAGTCCAAAATCTGGTAATTTCTACGCCGGTCGAATTATATAATCCCTTCTTTGATCCTGGAGATACATACATTTCGCCTTCTTCGATGATTGATAATGCATATAAAAAATCAGCGACAATGGCTTTTAATTCAAATGCATATATTCATTATGCAATTACAAATGAGATTAAGCTTATACTTAGTGGAGGAGGTACCTTGTCGAGTTCAAAAGGTTCAGAATTCTATGGTAAAGAAACAAACTGGGGAGTTGGCGATAATGGGTATAGCAATATTAATGAGTCAAGAGCGTATTCAACAAGTGGTTCAGCTCAGCTGCATTATTCCAAAGTCTTAAACGAGAATCATAACTTGAACGCATTGATTGCGGCAGAAAATAATGTGTATAATTATGAGTGGTTTGGTGTAACTAAAACTAATTTTTTATCAGAATCAACGGGTGTATTTGATATCAGTAAAGGAAGTAATGCAAAGAACGCTGGCTCCTTCCGGGATAAAAACAAACGTGTTTCATTTTTTGGACGTGTAAATTATATATATAAGGAGAAACATCTTTTTACTGCAAACTTCAGAGCAGATGGATCTGATAAGTTTGGGTCTGGAAACCGTTATGGGTACTTTCCTTCAGCAGCTTATTCGTGGATGTTCATTAACGAGAAATTCATGCAAAATCAGTCCATCCTCAGCAATGCTAAATTAAGGCTAAGTTATGGATTATCTGGTAATGATCGTATCCCATCATACAGATACTTAGCACGACTTGAAAACACATATTATGATGGAGAATTAGGAATGTCGCCGAGTTCACAAGCCAATAATAACTTAAAATGGGAAACCACTTATCAATCGAATTTAGGAATTGACTTAGGGTTTCTAAAAAATAGAATCATAATTAATGCCGATTTCTACAAAAAGGAAACTCATGATATGTTGATTCCTACCCCAACACCAGGTCGAACAGGATATTCAGAACAGTGGCAAAATATCGGAAGAGTCGATAATAATGGGGTGGAAATTCAATTGTCATCAAAGAATATCATTAAAAAAGATTTTAAGTGGAGTACAGAATTTAATATTAGTCATAACAAAAGTACTGTCGTCGATTTAGGTCTTGTTAAGTTTATTCCTGTTTACATGCCTGGTGGCTGGATTCAGGATGTGGGTCGTATTACAGTTGGGAAGCCTATCGGGGAAGCCTATGGCTATGTATTTGACGGAATCTACCAAATAAGTGATTTCACATGGCAAAATAATAGTGACCAGGAAATACTTCCTGCAAATAGATCCTATCAACTTAAAGAGGGAGTTGTCTCTGTTTCTGGAGTAAATGTTAAACCTGGGTCGCACAAGTTTAAAGATTTAAGCGGTGATGGTATAATAAACCTGGATGATGACCGCCAACCAATAAGTTCGAGTGATCCATTATTCTTTGGAGGTATAACGAATACGTTTCAATATAAAAGTTTTGACTTGAATATATTCTTTGATGGCTCATACGGAAACGAAATATTTAACGAATCAAAATGGCGTTTAGAAGGTGGTGCTGGTTTATCTTACATGAATGTAACAAAAGACTTCTATTACAATCATTGGACGCCAGATAATCCGACAAATAAATTTGGTGATTATGGCGATAGGAATGCCACAGCTCTTCTTGCATCAAGCTATTATATTGAGGATGCTTCATACATAAGATTGAGTAGTGTATCGTTTGGCTATAACTTAAAAAACGATGTTCTTCGATTTCTTAATCTGAAAAGCGCACGAATCTATATTACAGGAGACAATTTATATACATGGACGAAATATTCAGGGTATGACCCAGAGGTTAATTCTGGAAATACCCTGATGAGTGGATTCGATCGCATATCTTATCCAAGATCCAGGAAAATTTTGTTTGGAGTTAATGTAACATTTTAAAGCTTAAATATCATGAAACTATATAAAGTATTTTTATTATTTACAATTGGGATTTTCTCAGTTTGCTTCAACAGTTGTACAGATTATCTCGATACGCAACCATACTCGTTCGATACGGTGGATAAGTTATATCAATCAAAAGAAGGAGCAGAGTTGGGATTAACAGGGTGTTACAATACTCTTAACGCTGAAACTGTCCAAGGAACTGCTTGGGGTGGGTCATTTGTATCTGTAATGCCTTTTATGTTTAATGGTGGCACTGACGAAGTTATAGTGCGTGATGGGTTCACAGATCCAAATTATGCACCATTTGGTAGCCTCACATATACCAGTCAAAATGCCTCGCTTAAGTCAAACTGGTTTGTGCTTTTTGTTGGCATTAACCGGGCCAATTATCTTTTGGAAAAGATTGATGGGGTAAAGATGGATGAAAAGAGAAAGGAAGAGATGAAAGGTGAAGCTCACTTTTTGAGAGGACTTTACTATTACTATTTAAGTCTTGCTTATGGTGCGTTGCCAATCTATACAACTTCTAATCACGATGCAACTGCACAAAGGGAACCTATACAAAAGGTATATGAGCTCATCATAGCTGATTTTTCAGCTGCCTATAAGACATTGCCAGGTAAAGCAGGCAAATTAGGTCGTGCAAATAAATGGTCAGCTGCAGGCTACTTAGCGAAGGTTTATTCTTATTTGGGTAGTTGTAAAATGAATAATGTAGGAGCAGATTTAAACTTCGATTTAAACAGTTTCACATGGGTCGATGCTAGCGATATGTATAATAAAGCAAAAACGGTAACTGATGATATCATAAAAAACAGTGGATTGAAACTGACAAAAAACTATGATTATCTGTTTCGTGAAACTACCGGCAAATACCAGGAGGAAGAGAGCCTGTTTTCTATATTAGGAAGTAAAAGCGTAAGCAATGGAAACTATAATCTTTTGCTTTTTTGGCAAATACCTGTTGGTGCACCTACTGCAGGAGGTGGATATGGCTGGTTAAGGCCAACCGGAGAATTGTTTTATAAGTATGATCCTTCCGATAAAAGAAGATCTCAAAATCTTGTAGATGCCTTATTTGTCACTAATCCTACTGAAAATATTGATGGAGTTAATTATTATATACCAATAGCATTAACAGATCCTTTACAAATAAATTATTGTGTTGGCAAATACAGGTATAGGGATGCTTCAGTAAAGAGTATTTCAAATGCATGGTCTGATGGGGATATAGTCTTGTTGCGATATGCTGATATTCTATTACTTAATGCAGAAGCATTATATTATACAGGGAATGAGGCAGGGGCAAGAAGCAGGCTACAAGAAGTAATAGCTCGCGTTGCAGATAATGAGACTCAGCTAGCAACATTGACATCAGCCTACCACAAAGAAGATTTTGTTACTGAATTGTTAGACTCCCGATCAAGAGAATTGTGTTTTGAAGGATGGCGTAGAATTGATTTGATAAGATTTGGAAAAATGACTATGGCTATCAATGGATTAAGTGCTACCCTTGGTATCTGGAATTCTATCGTTCCGGAAATACAAGCAAACTGGGAACCCTATAAAATATGGTTTCCAATTCCAAAATCAGAAATCGAACTTAGTCCGTTGGAACAAAATCCCGGATATAATTAATTGATTAATGCTATTACATTAAGTTGTTATATCATTCCTATTTAAATTTTAAAATAAAATGTATTATGAAAAAATATATATTGCATAATTTATGGCTGATAACATTGTTATTAGTGACTATTTCATGTAGAGACGAAAATTTCACAACACCAGTAGCAGCTACTGTACAAACTTTCAGTGTCACAGAAATAACCGGATCTACAGCCATAAGTGGAGGTGAAATTATTTCAAATGGTGGTCAAACTATATCTACAAGAGGGATATGTTGGGACACAATTGAAAGTCCAACAATTGGTGGTAGTAACATAAAGGATATTACTGGACTCGACAAATTCAGTTGTCAAATTAATGGATTATTGGGTTCTACCACATATTTTGTAAGGGCTTATGCTACTAGTAATGGTGGAATTTCTTATGGAAATAGTGTAAAATTTGAGACAAAGGTGGTACCATACCTGACTACCAATGTAGTTAAAGAAGTTACTGGTACTTCAGCAATTAGTGGCGGTGTAATCACAAAAAGCTTTGGGACACAAATTGCGCAACGGGGAGTCTGTTGGAGTACGACAGTGAACCCTTCTATTAGTGATCCAAAAACAACAGATGGTTCAGGAACTGATCCGTTCACCAGCACTATCATTAACCTTTTGCCGAGTACGACCTACCATGTACGATCTTATGCCACAACCAGTGATGGAGAAACTGGGTATGGAAACGATGTGATTTTTGATACACAGATTACTGACTACGATGGAAACGTTTATACTTCTGTTAAAATTGGGCAAGATGTCTGGATGCAACAAAGCTTCATGTGTACCCACTTTAATGATGGTACCGATATTGCTTATTATTACTACGCTGCAGATCCTGCCAATAAAGAATATGGTGCATCATATTTATGGAATGATATAATTAAACCAAATTTTGCGCCTACAGGATGGCATGTAGCAACTGATCTTGAATGGAAGGCACTTTATGATTTTGTTGGAGGCTCCGGGCTGAAGTTGAAAGAGAAAGGAACCACCCACTGGAATACTGACAACGGGACGAATGAAACAGGATTTACTGCCTTCGGAAGTGCCCATATCTATGGAGCTCAATTGAAAGCTGAAGCAACCTGGTGGACAGCTAATGAAAATACACCTACCGATGGTTTGCGTTGGTCAATATTTGATGATGGAACTATGGGCCGATTTGCAAATGACAAGAGCTTGTTCGTTCCTGTAAGATTGGTGAAGAACAAATAACCAATTTTCTGATGGGTGTGGCAAGTTTCGTGCTTTTACGCCCATCAGATATTTAAATCTTTATAATAATGGTGTTGTAATAAATGAAACCAGACCATCTGTTATAGAGAATCTTCTAATTTCTCAAATCTCAACTAAAAAAATGTTATGAAGACAATTGCCAAATACATTGTTATCATAGGTCTGTTTTTTGTTTCATGTAACAAAGAACAATATAATGAACCTAACCCCACTCAGGAATCAAATTTAAAGCAGGGAATTCATCTAAAGTCTGCTTCTCTAGTTCAAATACCATTATTAAACGATCCAACGTTTCAGTCGGGTTTTGTGGTTTTAAATCCTTTCACTGGTGTTGCTGAGGGAAACCTGCAATATACAAGTACTTATGGAAGCCCTAAATGGTACCTATCTCAATGGTATAGCACATCATCGCTAAGCGGAAGCACTCCTACACTATTGCCTTCAGGCTCCTATCAATTTGCCGATGCCAATAAAGCGGTAACCATAGGTCCATCAACTTCAAGCGATGGGCATCTGACCTTTGCAATTAATGGCTTACATGAATTTAATGGAATATACAGAGGTGCCACCGATCCATTTCCAGCCTTGCTTTTCGATCAACGTATCGCTGATCCTGATGGTTGGTTGGGAACTTCCACCCCTTTTATTGGGCAAATGTCAAGCCTCGATTTTTCTATTGATGCCTTATTGCAATATCAGGTGCGCAATCAACTTCCCGGATATAATCCTGCTATCCATGCTTTGCAATACAATTGTGTATTTCTGATCCAGAATTTGCGACAAGGGAACAGTGGGTATGGTAAAAACATGTATTTCATGAGTACACTTTATGACGACAGATATCCGGTTCCAGGTCAGAATATTATGGTCGATTTGTTTACTGGTAAGTTGATATACGATGTGGGACTTACTCCATTTTCCACCACTGGTTTAACCGTTGGAACATGGAAAACCATAAGCGGTGATCTCCTGCCATTGATTAAAAATGCCTTAAATGAGGCATGGATAAGAGGAATACTTACTGAATCAACTTCATTTGACGATTACAAGGTTTCCATGTTTACCACGGGGTTTGAGTGCCCGGGATTAAATATTGGTACCATGCAAATTAAAAATATAGTTTTAAGAGCAAATGAAACTGTTGACTACGATGGAAATACCTATCGCACTGTCAAAATTGGGAATAACACCTGGATGGCAGAGAACTTCCGTTCTACTCACTTTAACGATGGTTCACCAATAACGGTCTATTATCATCCAAACGATCCAACTCACATTTACGGTCCCTCTTATTCATGGAATGACATTGTAAAACCAGATTTTGCACCTATCGGGTGGCATGTGGCTACGGATGTAGAATGGCAGGCACTTTGGAATTTTGTTGGGGGCTCAGGATTTAAATTGAAAGAAACAGGAACCAATCATTGGAATAATGGTAATGGAACCAACGAAACCGGATTTACTGCGTTTGGAGGGGCCCATATCTATGGCGCAGCTCTGAAAGCCGAAGGAACCTGGTGGGCATCAACACAGAATAGTGCTACCGAGGGATTGCGCTGGTCTATTTTTGATAATGGAGTAATGTGGCGAGGAGCAAATGATAAGAGCATGTTCTTTACTGTAAGATTGGTGAAAAACTAATAAAAGAGAAAAGCTGTGTAAATGAATCCGGCACGACAATGTCTTTCAAAAGAAAGATTGTCGTGTCGATTCAAAATTTCATTACAAATCGCTTAAATATTGTATGTTAACAATTCAGTTTTACAATTTTTCAAATAGCTCAACTGTATTCAATGAACAAATCCACCTTTTTTTCAGTCGCAATTATTTTGTTGTTGATGTCAGTCTCCTGTAAAAAAGGAACTGACCCGGTTGTCCCTGATCCCGGACCGATCACTTACAATACCTTGTTTAAAGATAAATTCTACGCGAATGGGTTTAATGTAAGTTCTACAAATGAAGCAAATCCAAACATACAAGGCAGATTAAATTATGGTGGAACGGTTACTGCTACACCCATATGGAGAATAGGCCAATGGAATTGCATAAACAATGATTTGATGAAGGCAGGATATAGTTTCATTAATAATCAGTATGAATACAAAGTTGGCACCAACGGTAATAGAATAGCTGTAAATACTACAAATGGAACATTGACTTTAGAGTTGAATGCCAGTACAGAATATGGACTAAACGGGATTACAAGTAATCCCCGGAAACAAAACGAACCATGGCCTGCTCTTTTATGTGAGTGCGAAATACCGGAGTCGCGTATTTTGAAGATTTCGGATAAAAAAGAAATCCGAATGACAATAGACTACAAGGTGTTAAGGATCGAAGACAAAATGCCTTCAGGTACCACTAATGTTAATTTGCATTCGGCACAATTTCAGTGGTTTATAACTGTTCAGAATCGCAATACAGTATCGGCTGAATTTGGTCGTTATATCTGGTTTGGACTCGACTTCCATGACAAACGATATGATTATGCTCCTTTCTATGCTGCTCAAGATGGTGGAAAAGAAAACAATACTGGTGCATTCATTTATATGCCAGATATGAAACCACTTATGTCTAATCAGGGGAAGGCGGAAATAAATAAGAAGTTTAATGTGGATATTGATGTTCTTCCGATTATTCGCGAAGCATTTACCTTGGCACAGCAACGCAATTTTCTGACGAAAACGAAGTGGGAAGACCTTTATGTAGGAGCAACAAATATCGGGTGGGAAGTTCCTGGAACATATGATGTAGCTGTTGAGATAAATCAGTTTGACATTAAGTATCGATAGACTTTTCAGTCAGTTTCCGCATTTTATCAGGACATAATAATCAGAATTTTACTTGAATTATATCAAATAACCATTCATTATTAATGAATCCAAAATTATTGATTTAGGCTATTTGAAGATTTCGAAAATGAATTTTGGATAGGGGATTTCCGGCACTTTTGATTCTGCGATCTGAATGCGAAATTTAAGTCTAAACATTGTAAAATAGTATAAAAATGAGAATAAGAATTGTCTTTATTATAATCTATATGTTCATTTTCATAGCAGCTTTGGATGCTTCATACAGGTCGCAGAAGGAATCACTATCGGGAAAGAGAGATAGAGAAGTATTCAGGGACCGGATGTTTGCAAGGGGATTTAGTCTAACACCCATAGATCCAAAAATTGTTCAGCAAGGGGGTGGATTTGAAAAAACGAATGTGGACACACTTTATTTTGGAAAAGGGCAACAAGCACCTGTTTGGCAATTGGCTCAATGGTACAGTAAATATACTTTAGCCCATGTGACCCCTGAAATTGGAAGAGATAGTAGCATTACCTACAAGAATGAAGGGAAACGTCTTACACGATATGCCGATGGTTCATTAATGCTGGAACTTATCACCAGTAAGGAGTATGACCATCCACGAAAAAACGGAGAACCCTGGCCTCATATTTTGTTGGAACAGAAGTTTGGTGAACAAAGTCCAGCCATCGGCCAAGCCAAAGAACTGCATTTTTCGATGGAACTAAAACTGGTAAAGTGTGAAAACAAGATGAACAAAGGGACTTTCGATGGTAAATTGCATACTGCCCAATCTCCATTCTATTTTGTATTAGAAGATTGTAATAGAGATTCGAAAGGATACGGGAAATTTATCTGGTTCGGAATACCATCTTTTGATTACCGATATAAGAGTGCAAGAAATGAGGAAAAAGTATCATGGGATATTGGAACAAACACTTATATCTACAATGTTGCTGAAAATACACTTTGGGGAGATATAAGCTTCCAGGATGGAAATTGGCACAAAGCCAAAGCAGATATTCTCCCCTTAATAAGAATAGCCCTGAAAAAGATGCAGTCTAAAGGGGTATTTACGACTACCACATTGAATGATTTAAAGATCACCGGTATGAATTTCGGGTGGGAGATCCCCGGTACTTTTGATGCTGCTGTGTGTGTTAAGAATTTCAGTTTACGAGTAGTGGAATAATATATTTTACATTCAAAAAATACAGAATGATGTATAAGAAAAAAAAAGAGTTGTTTACGGGTATCTTTCTTGTGTGCTGTACAGCCCTGGTTGTAGGTCAGCCCATTAAAGGATATGAGAAATACAGCAATATTATCAAGGAAAAGATTTATAAAGACTACAAGGGCATGTATCGGGATGCCGGTGAATCGTTGAAGTATCCCTTTATAACTCCCGGTAGTGTGCAATACGCCGATGTCCTTTGGGATTGGGACTCGTGGCTCAGTAACATAGCACTGCGCCAAATACTTTCTGACATGGGTACTGCTGCCGATAAAAAGGAGGCCTCAGTTTATGAACAGGGATGTGTCCTTAATTTCCTTTCTTTCTGCGATATAGATGGTTGGATGCCCATAATGATTGGCCGGAAGTCGGACATTGGCGCACTAAAACCCAAAAACATTTACGAAGAAAATATGCACAAACCATGTCTAGCACAACATGCCGCTTTCCTCACGAAAGAAAATGGAGGTAATGCCGAATGGTTGCGCGAGAAGTTTGCCAATATGCAGTATTTTGTTGGCGGGTACAAAAACAGATATAGAAATGCTGCCACAGGTCTCTACTTTTGGCAAAATGATGTAATGATTGGTGTCGATAATGATCCATGTACCTTTTACCGTCCAGATAGAAGTTCGGCTTCAATTTTCCTGAACTGCTTAATGTATAAAGAACTGCTTGCGATGGTATATCTTGCCAACAATCTTGATTTCAATGAAATAGCCCAACAATACAAATCAGATGCAAACAATCTAAAAGAAGCTATTCAGAAAAACTGTTGGGATGAACGGGATGGTTTTTTTTATAGTGTTGACTTAAATTTAAAACCTATCAATACCGAAAAATGGGCTTATCATGGTGGAGCACCCAGAGATTGGGACTGCCTAATACAACGAATAGGTGTTTGGTCAGGATTTTTGGCCATGTGGGCTGAAATCGCCACCCCAGAACAA
>Ga0079306_1001713_pt1 | contig 13758 bp, 5 predicted proteins | sample Methanotroph_Enr_FD_79181 | JGI IMG/M metagenome (GOLD analysis project Ga0079306, IMG submission 79181) | Enriched soil microbial communities from Old Woman Creek wetland in Ohio, USA - Methanotroph_Enrichment_5 | ecosystem: Environmental > Terrestrial > Soil > Wetlands | place: USA: Ohio...
CCATCTTCACGAAGCATAAAAGCTCCAAGAGTTGAACCGAACCATACTTTTCCGTCTATATCTTTCACACAGGTGATATCGGTGCAAGGAAGTTTCCGGCGAATTTCACCATTTTGTTTTTTTAATATCTTATTGAATTCGATGTAGCCATTTTTGGTGCCAATAATGATCTTTGAGCCTTTATCGGTCAGGTCGAAGGACGTAAAATCAGTTCCGTCCAAAACTTTGTTCAGCTTTGTATCTGCTAAAGAAAAAGTGTTTAAGGATTTGCTTCCTAAAATCCAGAACAGACCGTTATCTGCTGAATACCGGATGTCGATGACCTCATCGGTCAGTTTTCCTGACCAAAGCGTTTTAGAATCTTTGATGCATTTAGTTGTACTTCCGTCGGAAACCAGGAAGGTAAAATCAGGACTTCCGGCAAATAGTTTGGCATTGAGTAATTCATGTTTCGAAAACAGGCTGCCAGCCCATGCATTACTGAAAACAGCAACCTTATCGAGGTAAATAATTTGATTATCGTAAACGGATAGGTTGGCCAATTTCTTGTTACCCATTGCCCGGTAACTTTTGTCGGGCACCAGGATTCCGGGATAAAGAAATGCACCTGCGAATGGTTTTAACAAACCATCAGACGAAAGGATCTGAATGTTTCCGTTCCGGTCGGAGAATACTTTTTTTAGGTTGGTTGCTGCATCAGGAGTGTAATATTTGATGCTGTATTCCTGCGAAAACAATACATCCTGATAAACAGTCTGTTGTTTTTTTTGTGCAGATAATCCTTCAGGATTAACCAACAGTAAGCAAAAGAATAAAATTACCAGGTTTCGTGTTTCTGACATGGTTTAGGGTTTTCTTCAAAAAAAGGTGCTGCCTGCAAAATTAACAACCTCTTTCTCAATTCTTATACTGAATAAAAAAAGAATGCCACCTCCAATAGGTGGTGGCATTCGAGATAAAAAAGTTAATTGGTTTCTAAAACTATTGCAATAACCACATTTTAGAAAATTCATCATCAACAGCTGGTGTCAAAGTTGCAACACCTTTATCATAGGCATTTTTATTCTGACCAAGCTCATTTCCCGGATAACGATAACGGAGTGGGAAAGTATAAGTAGCTAAATTGCCACTTTTGAAGATATCAGGCAACTTTGTTCTGCGCAAATCAAGATAAGCTTCGCTGGCTACAGAGAAAAGTGCAATCCATTTCTGTTCAGCAATTTTTGCCAATTTTCCGGCATTGTCACTTGGTAAAGCGATACTTGCCTGTGCCAGATAAGTAGAAATGTCGGCATCGCTTACACCCCAACGTTGCATGGAGAATTTAATTCCATTTCTGTAGTAAGTATCTGCATTTCCGGTAATATATCCTTTAACAGCAGCTTCAGCAAGATCAAACTGAACTTCATCCTTGTTCATAATCTGAGCACGAAGTAAGGCATGAGCATTCTGCTGGAACAATTGTGAATATTTAGATACCTTAAAGTTACCGTAGGCACCACCGTCAGCGGTATTATAATGACCATTACCATTTTTGAAATCACCATTCATACCGGCAATAAATCCAACGTAAACCTTGTCTTTGTCCAAAATATTTGCAACCTGTGCTGCAATTTCCGGTTTGGTTACATCGACATATTCCCATGTTGAAGTGTAAGTAAACCCATTGGCATCGGTTGTTTCAAAGCTAACGCCATCTTTTGCAGGATCAGCAGTCCATGGATTTTCAACCGGAGCAAACCAAACAGCTTCACGAGGATCGTTTAAAGCAGTTAACTTGTCGGCAAAGGTTTTGCATGGCCTTCTGCGTTCAAATTCGCCTCCGTTTCCCCAGTTATTTGCACCACCTACCCATGAATTTCCTGCAACTGTTCCAACATAAGCGATTGATGCATTTAAATCAGCAGCATCAGATAATAGCGGTGAGGCAGCAACAGCAGCAATCTTTGCACCGGCATCAGACAGTTTAGCTGAAGCATGCATCAACAAACGTAATTTCAGCGAGTTACAGAATTTTTGCCATTGAACTTTATCACCTCCGAACATCAGATCATAAGTAGGGCTAACTACATCGGTTCCACTGGAAATCAATGCACTGGCTGTGTCAAGTTCTTTTAAAAGACCGGCATAGATATCAGATTGTTTGTCGTACACAGGATATAAGATTCCTTCACGACCTTTTAAAGCTTCACTGTAATAAACATCACCGTAAAAATCGGTCATGAATGAAAACAACAGAACCCTGAATGTGGTGAAGATACCAACATGGGTTTTTGAACCTCTTGCATCGGCTAATTTAATTGAAGCATCAACCAATTTCAGAATATTCATCGCACCATACATGTCATCCGGAAGACCTTTAAATCCGCTATAGTAATTATCACCACCCTGATAATTCCGCATGGTGTACTGAACTGCACCGGGAAGCTTGGTTGCACCCCAACCCATATCCTGGTAAAAGAGTGAAGTCTTCTTAATAATTGAGGACAAAAGATAGGGATCATTCAACGACTCCACAGCATCTTTCTGCTGCTTCAAATCGTATTGCCGTAAATCATCTTTGCTACAGGAAACTACTCCCGTGAGCAAAACAATTGCGAAAATTTTGGTTATATATGATTTCATATGATATAAATTTTATTAATGTAAGCCAAATATTAAAAATCAAAAGCAAGTTTAAAGCCCATAGAACGAACACTAGGTAATGTTGCCCTTAGAATTCCCTGATTTACACCTACACCGGAGAATGCTGATTCCGGGTCTTCGTGACGACCTGAAGCATTCCACTGAAATACGTTTCTGCCAATCAATGACAAATTCACATTGTTGAGCTTAAGCTTATTTGTAACTGTTTTAGGCAATGTGTAAGTAAGCGATACCTCTCTCAATTTGAAGTTTGTTGCATCGTAAGTTCTGGTAGAAGTGAAATTCCAAATCACATCACCATAACTGTTGTATGGGAACTGATAAAACGTATTATTCGGATCGGCACCATTAACGATGTAATCAGCGTCAGTAGCATTCGCCGGATCTCCGGTGTAACTAGGATTAAGGAATACACCTTTTGCATAACTTGCATCATGAAAATCGGAACGCTGGCCATCATTATTGGTATTGATGTTTTCGTAGATACTTGAACCTTCTGCAGGCCAGGCCATACCACCTAACTCAGGAGTACGTCCACCATTCCACCAGGGGTTGTTTGGGCCTGAACTTAAAGTGGTAGCTACCCTACCGTTTGATTCCATGTATTGCTGGTTAACAGATATATATTTACCACCTTTACGTAAACTACCTACCAGGTTAAGTGTGAAATTTTTGTATCTCAAAGTAGTGTTTAACCCGAGAATGTAATCCGGGTTGTAGTTACCCAATTGTGCACGGTCAGTTTCTTTCGATGATTTTTGGAATTCACCGCCATCGCCATCCAAAAGTGCCATCCCTTTGTATTTGCCAGATTGTACCCTCAGAATAGGATTTTCTTCATAAATATTCCCGATTTCTTCACCTTCAGCAATTTTTACTTTGGTTTTTCCATCGTATGAAGCAAAAACATAACCATTCGGTGCAAATTGCGGAGACAATGTAAGAATATGTGCCTTGTAATGGGTAAAGCTTGCCGAAATATCCCAGTTCCAGTCTTTCGTCCGAACAGGATTCAGGGTCAGACCCCACTCATAACCTTCGTTCCGAACATCGCCAACGTTAGTTGTCATTCCGGTGAAACCGGTTCCTTGGACTACAGGAATACTTCCCAATTGGTTATTCTGATCTTTTACAAAATAGGTAAAATCAAACATTACTTTTTTCTTCAACAACCAAACATCAACACCAGCTTCTTTGGTAATTGATTGCATTGGTTTAATATTCGGATCAACCAAAGTTGCGTTGATATTTGCTGTTTTTACGGTACCAGACCAGTCAGGAGATTCAAAAGTATATGTGTCAATAGGTCTTAATTTTGTCAAACCGTTACCCACATTGGCTAAACCTGCACGTAATTTTAACAGGTCAAACATTTCAGGAAGTTTGAATGTTTCGGAGGCCACCCAGGCAGCAGAAACTGAAGGATAGAAATAATTGATTTTTTCTTCATTCAGATTTCCTTTCCAGTCATTACGACCGGTAACACCAAGGAAGAGTTGCTTATCCCAGGCTAGATCCAATGTTCCGTAAGCACTGTAAGATTGACCGGCACCCCAGCCATAATTTGCAGTTAATGTTCCGGGAAATGCATTAGCCATAGTAAATAATCCGGGAACAGAAAGAGCCCCGGCCGAAATAGCATAAGCATTAGAGTTCGAATAGGCGTAGTTTACCCCACCGGCAGCATTGATATCGAATTTGCCAACCGATTTCGCATAGGAAAGGATAGCATCAGAGTTGATACTCAAATCATTATTCGTTGAGGTTTGGAACATACCATCACCACTTTTTACCCTGTTGGCCAATGCCTGATTTCCAAATGACTGACGGTATTCATAATTTTCCCGTACATTTTCCATACCCGTGCGAAGCATAAATGCAAAATCTTTATTTAATTGCCAATCTAACTGCAATTTACCAAAGAAATTGTCGCGTGTAAATCGGTTGATCTTTTCGTAAGTGCTCCACCAAGGATTTTCTTCAGATCGGTCTATACCATTGTCTTTCATGATAGCACCATTCATCAGAATACCTTCAAATCCGGTCATCCAGTAATTCTTCATATCAGCAAGTGGCTGAAGGTTAGCAGGGAAATTAAACAAAAGTCTGTTTATGGTACTATTCGATCCGGCCACATTTGCTTTATTAGGTGAATACGTACGAATATAGCTTGCATTGGTAGAAATCTTTATTTTATCGGTCAATTTATAATCTGAATTGAGTGTAATTGACTTTTGGTTTGTTTGAGTATTAGGCATAACTCCCTCGTTTCCCATATTACTGAGAGACAAGCGGAATGAACCCTTGTCATAATTCCCGCTAACATTGACATTGGTAGTTACCGTACTACCTGTCCGCAGGTATGCTTTCATCCGGTTTTCGTTGGAAGAAACCATTGGGCCATTATCCCACTTTTGGGTTTTTGTATTCCAGAAATCTCCGGTATATGAACCATCAAGCTTTGGTCCCCAGGTGTCAGTATTATCATACTGCCATTCATAAGCACGTTCGCCCTGTCCAAATTCCATTTGTTGTTCTATAAACTGGTATGGTGAATCCATAGTTGCGGCTGAAGAGAATGAAACTCCAATTCCTTTCTTACCACCTTTTCCCGATTTGGTAGTTATCATTACAACGCCATTACCACCTTCAGAACCATATAATGCGCCGGCACTACCTCCTTTTAGAATGGTAATGCTTTCAACATCTTCAGGATTCAATTGAGAAAGAATGTTACCAAAGTCCACACCATTTTTCGAGGTGAATGTCTGGCTTCCTACAGGAATACCATCAATAACATACAATGGCTGTCCTTTAAGCGAAACGTTAGCATCACCTAATGATGGCATAGCGGTAGTTCCACGAATATTCACCAATACGGATGACGTTGGATCACTACTTAAACTGGTAAGATTCACACCGCTTACTTTACCGTCCAGCGATTTCATAACGTTGGTAGCTCCGCCTCTGACTAAATCTTCAGATTTAACATCACTGACTGAATAAGCCAGAGACTTCTTCGCTTTGGAAATACCCATAGCAGTAACAACTACTTCGTCAAAACTGACGGTTACTGAAGTTAGAGTAGCATCAACTACTGTTTTACCATTTAAAGGAATTTCCTGAGTTGTCATTCCGATAAAAGTAAAGACAAGTGTTGACTGAAGATTAGGAACTGAGATGTTGTACTTACCGTCTGAATCAGTAATAGCACCTTTTGTAGTGCCTTTTACCACGACAGTAGCTCCGGGAAGAAAATCGCCTTCAGAGCTCTTTACAACACCACTCACTTTAATTTGGGCGAATGCTGTGCTAGTCATAAAAGCAAACATACCCAAAAGGAGCAATTGCAAGAATTTTCTTTTCATAGATTAAAATTTATAGTTATTAATTAATGTTGGCCCCTTCCAAATGCGAAGATTAGCTCAAGAACATTCATCAGGTCAAAGATTAGAATTAGAAAAAGATAAAGCTTATGGAATTTTATTCTTCTTACATCATATATTAACATCATTTTTTGAGCTAAACCGATTTAAGAATTGAATACAGTTAAAATTCAATTACAAATAGGTTAATATTCCTTAATTTCTAAAAAAAACAATTTAATGACTTTTAAGCTTCAGAAAAGTTGAAAGCCAATGCATGAATATTTAATAATGCTTTGGCCGGATTAATAATAAGTATTGTCAAAAAAAATCAAATGTTGAAATCCAACTCTATTCAAACTTACAACAAATATTCTCACTCTGATGCTATAATATTGCAGGAAACACATCAAATATTAACCTATCAAACAGGGTTGTATAGTTTTATCTGACAAAGAGTTATTGCCTCAATCTGCAATGAGGACATTACGGAATATTTTGCTATTTTATCATCAGAATTATCCATTATTCTTTCGAAATATTGTCAACCTGCTTATTAATTTCGTACAAATATCAATTCTCATAAAACGAGTCCAAAGAAAACATATTCAAACACGGCTATTTGCATAGTTGCACGTACAATATTTCAATTAATAAACAAACCATAAACCAATGAAATTTACCTGTATTCTCATTTTTTTCTTAACCATATCTTCTGGCTGTTTTGCACAGTCAGCCGATTTTTCCAAAGCATCCATTCTTTTTTCTGAAAAGAAAAACGCTCAGGTAGCGAAAGCTATTCAGGTTTTGAGGGAGGAAGTCCGGAAACGCACTAATCTCGATCTTCCGGTCTCTGACAAAATCGTCAAACAGGCCAAAACCGTCATTATTGTTGGAGTGGAAGACAAAATGAATACGCTTCCGGAGACCTTTGCTGCTGCACTGAAAAAACTACCGGCTACCGGTAATGACGGGTATAAAATTATCCTTTCTGATAACCATACGATCATCATTGCCGGGCATGATGAACGAGGTACGCTTTATGGCGTTGGTCGTTTGCTAAGAATGATTGAAATGAGAACCGGACAAATCCTTGTTCCCGGAGATTTAAATATTTCTTCCACACCTGCATATCAGATTCGTGGTCACCAGTTGGGGTATCGCCCCAAGACTAATGCGTACGATGCCTGGACTGTTGCCCGGTATGACGGTTATATTCGTGACCTGGCTATTTTTGGAGCAAACAGCATCGAAATTATGCCGCCCCGGACAGATGATGATGCCACCAGTGTAAACATGAAACTGCCAGCCATCAAAATGATCGCCGAACAATCGAGAATCTGTAAAGAATATGGTCTGGATGTGTGGATGTGGTATCCCAACATGGGCAGCAACTATTATTCACCTGATTCAATCCGGAAAGAATTGGATGAGCGTGAAAAAGTATTCAGCGTATTGCCCAAATTGGATGCTCTTTTTGTTCCTGCAGGTGATCCCGGCGAACTCGAACCGGATGTACTTTTTAGCTGGCTGAACAAGGTGGCTGTTGTACTACATAAATATCATCCCCAAGCCAAAATATGGGTTTCGCCACAAGTTTTCAAACCCAGCAAAGAATGGTACCGGAAATTTTATGAACATGTCAACCGGCAATATTCCTGGTTTGGAGGAATTGTATATGGTCCATGGATAAAAACTCCGCTTCCTGAAGTCAAAAAACTAATCAATCCGTCGGTTGCAATTCGCCTTTATCCTGACATTACCCACAGCTACAGTTGCCAGTATCCGGTGCCGGACTGGGACCTTGCGTTTGCGATGACTTTAGGTCGCGAGTGCATTAACCCACGACCGGAAGATGAAAAATACATCCATAACTTTTATGCCCCTTTGGCAAACGGAAGTATCAGCTATTCGGAAGGAACCAATGATGATGTAAATAAATTCGTCTGGAGCGATCAGGACTGGGATCCGTCGAAGCCGGTATTGGAGACCCTTCGCGATTATGCCCGATATTTTATAGGTCCTGATTATACGGAAGGTGTGGCACAGGGATTGCTGGCGCTGGAACAGAATTTCCGTGGGTCACTTTTGTCGAATGAGCAGGTACAGCGCACCTTTCAGCAATGGCAGGATATGGAAAAGAATGCCCCTGCAAGTGTTTTGAGCAACCCGAGATTTCAAAGTGGATTGATCCGGGCTTATTTCGATGCCTATACTCAACGCAGGTTGATCTATGAAGCTTCACTCGAGCGTCAGGCGAGGAATATTCTTGAAAACTCGAAAGCTACCGGTTCAAAAACAGTCATAACCGAAGCACAAAATACACTCGCTCTGGCCTATGAAAAACCGGTTTCTCCTGAACTAAAACAACGCTGTCTGGCATTGGCCGATTCGCTATTCCGGAGTTTCGGGGCACAGCTTACCGTGGAAAAACACCATGCCATGAGTGGAAGGGGAAATTTCATCGACAACATTGACATCCCACTGAACGATGCCTTGTGGATATTGGATCAGCTCAATCAGATTGAAAAGCTAAACAGTGAACCGGATCGACTGGCAGCAATCGACCAGATTTTGCACAGGACAGATCCCGGTCCCGGAGGATTTTATGACAATTTTGGAAATCCGGAAGCATGGAAACGGGTAAAAGCTAAAAAGACATGGAAAGAAGACCCGGGAAGCCTGGAATCACCACGTGTGAGTTTTGGTGTTGGATTATCCGGAGTGGATTGGGTACACGAAATTGTTGCCAAAGGTTTTGAAGGTCAGACAACCCCTTTGGCCTGGATGAACCAGATCAACACCTTGTACGATACTCCTTTGGAAATGGAATATGACGATCTGGATCCAAATGCTGAATATACTTTGAGAATTGCCTATACCGGCCGGTTCCGTTCGAATATGAAACTCATTGCCGATGGCGTGACCATTCATGATTTTATCCGGATGGGAACCAAACCGCTGTTTGAGTTTAAACTTCCGAAGGAAATAACAAAAGACGGTAAGGTTTCATTCACCTGGACCTGCGGCGATGACAACAAAGGCGAAGGCGAACGCGGTTCGCAAGTTGCTGAAATCTGGTTGATCAGAAAGTAACAAAGTGACTGAGTACAAAAGAGACAAAGCATTGGAATACAAGATTTTTATCACTATGGCACTTCGATACTTTGTCAGTTGGGCCATTGTCGTTTAGTTAGCGAATTTCTTGGTGCTACCTTTGAGGTTTGGTGACTTAGCGGCGAAAAAAAATAGCAATAGGACACAAAAACACAAAGTTTCTCAAAGAAAACAAACAATAAAAACCTTATCTTAATGAGATTGCACTTAGGCACTCTGTAATTAAAGATTAAAAAGAAACTAAAAAACACACCGATGAGCAGAACATTTTTTCTCAGTATTTTGATTGCTTTGTTTTTTTCAGGAACAACCAGTGCGCAACCAATCACACCACAACCGGTTATCCCAGGGGAATGGATCAAAACCTGGTTGCTGTGCGGCCCCATTTCCCTTCATGAACCCAAAGACCCTACAGATTCATGGGAACATCTGGTGGGTTTTAATACAGATTATCTGACGAAAGCCGGCGGCGAGCAGAATCTTCAGGTCAAAGCCGGAGATGTTGTTAAATTTCCCGGAGGTTCAGCCCGGTGGAAACTGTACACTTCAACCGATTCCAATATTGACCTGGCGAAAGCGTTGTCGAAAGATTCTCCGGTGTTTGCATACGCTTATACCGAGGTTTTGTCAGACGAAAACAAAGTCTGGTTCATCAGTTTAGGAACCAATGACGGAGGTAAACTCCGGGTCAACGGGATGAATGTCTGGGATTATCAGCAGGCGCGTGGCATGGTGACTGATGATGATGTAATTCCGGTGCTCCTGAATAGAGGGAAAAATAAACTGCTTTTAAAAGTAGAACAAAGGGGTAACCGTTGGGAATTCTGCGCGCGGTTTCTGCCGTTTTCAACAGCAGATCTGGCCAAAAGAGGTGAACTTTTCACCCTTTCAACCGATGAAAACGGTGAGGCCGGAATTACTTCCAAATTTGCCTCTCCAGTTCTGAAACAACTGATTCAGAATCTGACTATTGAAATCGTTAATTCCCAAAACCAACCGGTTCTTAAAGAGCAACGCAACGCTGATTTCTGTGGAAAGTTAAATCTGAAATCAACAGAATATCAGGCTTATCAGGCTTCAATCCATATCCTTTTAACAAGTGGTGAAAGTATCCAACAGAAATCTTCCTTTTTTGCCGGAAAACGAATTGACTATCCGCTGTTTTCGAACGGGAAATCAAACTACCGGATAGCGCTCGGTTCTCAGGCATCGGAATCAGAAAAATGGGTGGCCAAAGAACTTCAGCATTGGTTGAAAGAAGCCAGCAGCGCTGAATTGCCCGTTCAGGATTTGAACCAACCTTTTACAGGACACCAGATCGTGATCGGCTACAATGAGTTGATCAAAGAAAAAACAGGTGCCAATGCTCCGGCTGATCTGGATGAATCGTTCCGTTATTGCAATTCCGGAGCTGATATTTTGATTTACGGCGGGAAAATGCGGGGAACCATGTACGGTGTAATGGCTTTCCTCGAAAATGAGCTGGGCTGCCGGTGGTACACTCCCACTGTCAGTGTGATTCCACAAAAGAAAGATTTCAATTTTAACTTTCTCGATCATTCGGAGAAACCCGGAATCAGAGTCCGAAATGATTTCTATTTCGAAGCATTCGATCCCATTTGGGCAGCACGGAACCGCATGAACGGCACACTCGGATTTTCAGAATCAAGGAAGCAACCCGGTGGAATGGAAAGTTACTGGGCCGTACATACATTTTACCCACTCATGCCACCGGAAGAATTTTTCGCTAAACACCCCGAATATTACAGCCTGATTGATGGAAAACGTATCCACGAGCGTGCTCAGTTGTGTCTGACCAATCCCGATGTGTTGAAAATAATGACTGAACGGATTAAAAAACGGATGCGCGAAAGTCCGGAATACCTGATCTACGACGTGTCGCAGAACGACTGGCACAATCCCTGCCAGTGCGATAGATGCCAGGCCATCGTCAAAAAAGAAGGCAGCGAATCGGGTCTGATCATCTGGTTTGTAAATCAGGTTGCCGAAGCGGTTGAAAAAGAATTTCCTGATAAATTTATCGGCACCCTGGCCTACCAGTACACCCGCACTCCGCCCAAATCAATCAGGCCGCGCAACAATGTGGTGGTCAGGCTGTGTAGTATTGAGTGCTGTTTTTCGCACGATTTCAAAACCTGTCCCGAAAACCAGTCTTTTCTGTCAGATCTGAAAAAATGGTCTGCGCTGGCGCCGCACCTGTACATCTGGGATTATGTGGTTAATTTCAGCCACTACATCATGCCCTACCCCAACTTTAATGTACTTCAATCCAACATCCAGACTTTAAGGGAAAACAACTCCATTGGAATCATGGAACAGGCCGCTTACCAGAGTCGCGGTGGCGAATTTTCTGAACTCCGTGCCTATTTGATCTCACGACTACTCTGGAATCCGGATGCTGATGTCGAAAAAGTAATCAACGATTTTATGTACGGCTACTACGGAAGGGCGGGTCAACTGGTAAGACAGTATTTCGATTTACTACAAAACCGCGTTACTCCGGAAACACATATTCATTTGGGATTATCGCCTGACGATCCGATCTTTTCGGATGATTTTGTCAATGAAGCCTGTCAGATTTTTGAAGAAGCCGCACAAGTTGCCAACAATGACGAGATCTTGCACCGTGTTGAAATGTCATCATTACCTGTTTTATACCTGAAATGCAAACGCACACCTGTACTTGCCAAATACGATGGCACTTATGCCAAATTCTGTGGGATAGTCAAACGCGAAGGCATTTCACATTATGCCGAAGCCGGAGAACCACACCGCGAGGCATTTCACAAGAGTATGGAAAATGCAAAATAAATTACAAATTTGCTATTCATCGGGTGACTCTCAGTTACCCGATGAATAATGAGAAACAATAAGATTTCACTTATCTTTAAAATCATAAAACTAAATAAACAAACAGCAACATGAACAAATTAATTAAAAGGACATCGTCGGCTTACGATTATCCACTTCTGATTAAGCAACTGTTTTTAGCTCCATTAGGAAATAATCCTGATCAGGAGATTGTCTACCGGGATCAACTGACATTGTCGTATCGCAGCTGTAAGGAGCGTGTTCACCAGCTTGCCAACGCTTTGACTTCTATCGGGGTAAAACGTGGCGACACTGTTGCCGTTATGGACTGGGACTCGCACCGGTACCTCGAAGCCTATTATGCTATTCCGATGATGGGTGCTGTACTTCATACAATCAATGTCCGTTTGTCTGCCGAACAAATGGCCTATACCATTGAACACGCTGAAGATGATGTGATTATCTGTCATGCTGACTTTATTCCATTATTGGAAACCATTAAAGGTCGTATTTCGGAAGGAAGAAAGTTTATATTGATTGATGAAGGTGAAGAAGTACCCCCGCATCATATTCATTTTGAAGGTGAATATGAAAAACTGCTTGAAGAATCATCTCCGGAATTTGATTTTCCGGAATTTGATGAAAATACCCGGGCAACCACATTTTATACAACCGGAACAACAGGTCTACCTAAAGGAGTTTATTTTTCGCACCGGCAGTTGGTTCTCCATACCCTTTCTTCTGCAGTTGCCCTTGCTTCTCCAGCGGTTCAGGGTCGTCTACACAGCGAGTCGATTTATATGCCGTTAACTCCCATGTTTCATGTTCATGCCTGGGGAATTCCATATATCGCAACATTTCTGGGGGTTAAGCAGGTATATCCGGGGAAGTATGTTCCGGCCATGTTACTGAAACTGTTAACGACCCATCTGGTAACTTTCAGCCATTGTGTGCCCACTATATTAAATATGCTTTTAAAAGATCCGTCCTCAGCAGACTATGATCTTTCAAACTGGACTTGTGTTATTGGCGGGGCAGCCCTTCCGAAAGCCCTGACTATTCAGGCTTTAGAAAGGGGCATCGACATTTTTGCCGGATACGGTATGTCAGAGACTTGTCCGGTTGTGGCACTTTCTCAGTTAACTGAAAAAGATTTGGAACTTCCTTTGGAAGAGCAGGCTGATTTAAGGTGCCGGACAGGTCGCCCGATTGGGCTGGCTCAAATCCGGGTGGTGGATGAAGAAGGTAAGAATGTTCCCCGGAACGATAAAACTGCCGGTGAAATTATTATTCGTTCGCCCTATTTAACACAAGGTTACCTGAAGGATCATGTTCATTCAGAAAAGTTGTGGGAAAGCGGATGGCTTCATACCAACGATGTGGCCTGCGTTAACCAGAGTGGCAGCATACGGATAACTGACCGGACCAAAGATGTCATCAAAGTTGGCGGCGAATGGCTCAGTTCTCTTGAAATAGAAGATGTAATTGCAAAACATGAAGGTGTTTCGGAAGTTGCAGTCATCGGATTTCCGGATGTAAGTTGGGGTGAGGTTCCTTTAGCCATCGTGGTTCCGAAGAAGGATGTGCCATTTGATGACCGGGAAATTATCCAGATGGTTAAAGCGAGTGTTGATAATGGAGTACTTCCCCGTGAGGCGATAACAATGAAAGTTCGGAGAGCTGAAGTCCTTGACAAAACCAGTGTTGGGAAAATCAATAAAGTAGCCCTTCGATCGAAATATGTTTAATCCGAAACAGAACAAAAAATGATTCAGGAATTTAATATCGAATAAATTTA
>Ga0079306_1001714_pt1 | contig 13752 bp, 9 predicted proteins | sample Methanotroph_Enr_FD_79181 | JGI IMG/M metagenome (GOLD analysis project Ga0079306, IMG submission 79181) | Enriched soil microbial communities from Old Woman Creek wetland in Ohio, USA - Methanotroph_Enrichment_5 | ecosystem: Environmental > Terrestrial > Soil > Wetlands | place: USA: Ohio...
AATACCCATGTTTTCGATTTTCCATATCCTCCGGTAAGATTAACCCACATTGGTGTGCTTACAGCATGTTGATCGAGAGAATTTACAGTTACAACGGTTGTATCAGCCTGAACAAAACCACCGTCACTTTCAACGCCATACACAAATTTATATGTCCCGGGAAAAGGAACATTGATCGTGTCTTTTACACGTATAGATTGTCCATAAGGAGTTGCCCACATTGGTGTGAGATTGGGTGTTAAACTTGTCAAGACAATATCATTTGGATTTGAACCCGACGGAATTACTGTATACTTTAATGCAGATTTATCTAACAGTGCTCCCAATTCATACTCTTTGGGTGTACAAGCTGTAAAAAGCAATGTAATCCCAAAGAAAGTATATAGTATTTTATATTTATTTTTCATATCTGTATTTTTTTAGTTATTAAAAAAATTTACCAACCGGCATTTTGTTTCAATACACCTGAAGATAAGGTAATCTGGTCGTCAGGTATTTGCTGAAACCCACGCGTAGCTTTAATATTTGCCTCTAATTTCGAAGCATCAGGTGGATTAGCAGTGCCATCCCTGAAGAGTGAAACACTTGTATTCGCAGCAATTGTAGAAGCTGCTACATTAATACCCTGACGCAATAAATCCCAGTAACGGATACCTTCGCCTACAAACTCCAACCTGCGTTCTGCTAAAATATCTGCTTTAGTTAAAGAAGTAACAGGAGAAGCAGAAGCGTCTGCACGTTGATGCACCTGATTAAAATAACTTACAGCATTTGGACTTCCCAATTCAGCAGCCATCAGCAAAACATCTGAATAACGAATGGCGAAAAAGTCCTGATATTGTCCAGTTTGAAAATTAGTAACAAGAGAAGTCCCGTTCTTATCGCATAGCATAGCGTATTTTTTCAGAAAATATCCTGTGTACTCACGACAATCGCTAGACTTAGTGTAATCAAGGTTTTCGTCAGCTACAGAAAGGATTGAAGCAAAACGGCGCGAATCAGTTGGAGCAAAAGCACTCCAAAGTTTGGGATCAACAGTGCATCCACCCCATCCAGCCTGGTAAGGGTAAATGCTTTGCGAACGTATTCCTTCCATTACCATCCAATGGTTACCTGTCTGGTCTGCAGACCAATTGTCTGTTGAAGAATATTTAATTGCAAAAACAACTTCCGGATTTGCTTCATCAGCATAAGCAACATCTTTACCTATTGAAGCTGCCGGCCACAAAGTGTTGAAATCGCTCACCAATGTATGTCCGCTATGTGCAATCACGTCTTCAACAGCAGCCAAAGCAGTTGCTGCGGTTTCTTTGCCAATGGTAGTTGTTCCATAATAGCCTGAATAGAACAGATAAGCACGGGCTAATAAAGATTCGGCAGCCCATTTGGTTACCCTTCCGCTTATCGCACTTGAGTATGGTTTTGAAGGAAGGCTATCCGCAGCATAACGTAAATCACTCATAATTTGTGCATAAGTTGCTGCCGGATCGGCTTGTGGCACATTCTCACTGGTAGGTGTTGTAAGCAAAGGAACATTTTCCCATAAACGAACCATATCTAAATAACAGTAAGCACGAATAAATTTAGCTTCTGCAGTATATTGTTGCTTCAACGCTATACTGTCGCCCCATACCACATTATCCATATGTTGAAGTAACACATTACAGCGGTAAATGGCCTGATAATAGTTCTTCCATCCCCAACTATGGAAGGAAACATCTGAAGGTGAAACTGTTTTATCAAATTCATCTATCATTTCCCATCCATATCCGTCGAAAGCTCCTGTGGCCCCGAAACTGTTATCGGAAAAAACTTCCAATTCAGCAGGGATTGCATCACTATTATAAATTAGATTAAATCCATTATAACATCCTACCAGGGCAGTATATGCATCAGAAGGTGTTTTATAATAGGATGCATTGGTTTGTGTAGCATCAGTCAATTCGGTGGTAAGAAATTTTTCACACGAATTAAACGATATCATTGCAATGAGCGCAATAATTATAATTCCGTATCCTTTTTTCATGATAATTTTTTAAATTAGAAAGTAATATTTACACCTGTCATAAATATTCTGGGGCGGGGATAAAATCCATTATCAACACCCTGCCCAAAACTATAAGCCCCACTGGCATCAGAAGCAGAAGCGCCAACTTCAGGATCCATACCAGTATATTTGGTAAACGTAATCAGATTTTCAGCGGCTACATAGATGCGGAACCGACTTAAATTTTTCCATTTTGCAATTTTTGCAAAATCATATCCGAGCGAAATATTTGAAACTCTTAAGTAGCTTCCATCGTGAACATAAAGATCTGAAAATTCTACCCAGTTCGAACTATTTTGAGTTAAACGGGGCATTGTATTTGAAGTTCCCTCACCATGCCAGCGGCTAAGAATATCGTTTGTCCAGTTAGACCATTGACCCGGACCACGATAAGACTGAACAATTTTATTACCTGCAACTCCATTGGTTACAACAGAAAAATCGAAGTTCTTATAATTGCATGAAAATGTAAAACCAAATATATGATGCGGATTCGGATCGCCGATATTTGTTTTATCATCGGCTGAAATTTTGCCATCTCCATTTAAGTCCACATATTTTAAATCACCGGGTTGAGCGTTTGGCTGAATTACTGTTCCGCTCTTACCTTTCCATGCCTGAACCTCTGCTTCATTTTGGAAAATTCCTGCAGTTTTATAACCCCAGAAATAACCGATCGGATTTCCTTCTGCAGCACGGAAAAATTCAGGACCATTAACAAATAAACTGTTTGTACCACCGTGAATTATTCCATCAGCTGTTGGGATATTATTTACTCTGTTTTGTTGATAGGCATACGAACCGGAAACAGTATAGGAGAAATCATTCCCAACCTTACTGTTATAGGATAATTGAAGTTCTATTCCTTTATTGGTAACATCTCCACCATTAATGTACGGATTTGTAGATACACCTGCAGTTGCTAATAAAGGTGCAGCAATTAACCAGTCTTTTGTGGTTTTGTTGTACAAATCAAGATTCACGTTTAATTTATTATTTAATAATCTTGCATCAAGACCAATATTGGTTTGACTCGAAGTTTCCCATTTAGTATTATCAACACCAATTGTTTTAGGATATGAACCCTGAGTTAAGGTAGTGTTAGTAGAACCAAAATTATATTGTGCGTTTGATAAGCTAATTAATGATAGGTAATTAAAAGCAGAGATACCATCATTACCGTTCGAACCCCAGGTTGCACGTACTTTTAAGAAGTCCAGCCAACTTTTACTTGATTCCATAAAAGATTCGTTACTTACTACCCAACCGGCAGAAAGTGAAGGGAAATAACCCCATTGATGCCCTTTGGAAAACATTGTGGAACCATCAGCACGGAAAATAGCAGAAGCCAAATATTTTTCTTTATAGCTGTAGTTTACACGACCGAAAAAAGAGGATTGTGCATACACTGCATTGGCATTTCCTGTCAGCTCTATACCATGAGTAAGAAGTTGCGCGGCAGCGGCAAATCTTGCATTGTATGCAGCGTCAGTTTCTCCCGGAAGTCGAGTAATAGTAGAGGGGCTACTCATCGAATATTTTGTTATAGTAGAAGTACTTAGATAGCCGCGATCAAAAGAACTGAATAAAGTGGAGCCAGTATTATTCCCACTGATCCATGTTCCCTGATATTTACGAATTGCAGTACCGGCTAACGCATCAAATTTGTGATCGTTGATGTTAAATGTATAGTTAATCGTATTATCCCAGTTCCAGGTATATCCCTGCGAACCGCCTTGACCAATTTTTTCGTAAAGGTTGAAAGCATATATCGACAGCTTATCATAGGTTGGAGTATAGCTGTGATCAGCCGAAGATGAATAATTTATACCGAATGTCGATTTTATTTTTAAATTTTTGATGGGCTGAAGTTCTGCATACACATCGCCTATCAATTTTTGAGACTTCGTATCTTTCTGATTATTGTATTGCATTAACGCATAAGGGTTAGCTTCCGTATTATTCCAGGGACCTCCATTATATACTGTCGAATTAAGACTACTCAAATAGTTCCCTTTTGCATCGTACATGGCTAATAACGGACTTGTACCCAAGGCGCCGGCAAGAGAATTACCGGAATATATTCCTCCATCCGCAATCCCTTTTTGGTCAGTAAAAGAAAAGGTTAAATGTTCACCTACTGTCAATGCCCCGTTGTACAATTTCCTGTCTGTATTTGCATGGAAATTATATCGCGTATAATCTGAAAGATCTGTACCGCCAACTATTCCACCCTGTTCAGTATAGGACAAACCCAATGAATAAGATGAAGCATCAGTTCCTCCATTAGCAGATAAATTATAATTTTGAATTGGCACATTGGTTGAAAATATTTGTTTTAACCAGTCAGTTCCGGCACCCAATGCCTTAATTTGATCCTGGGTGAAAAGAGGTGCTTTTCCTGAATTAATTGCTGCTTCATTTTGCATTGCAGCATATTGATTTGCATTCAACAAACCTACTTTACGGCCAATATTTTGATAGCCATAATATCCATCGAATGAAATTTGTCCCCCTTTGGAAGAACTCCCGCTTCTGGTTGTAATCAGTACAACACCGTTTGCCCCATTGATACCATAGATTGCACATGATGCGGCATCTTTTAAAATATCAATCGAAGCAATATCCGAATTGTTCAGATAAGTAATATCGTTTGAGATAACACCATCTACTACATAAAGTGGATTTGCATTTCCAATGGTTCCAACGCCACGGATATTTACTTTGAAACCTCCGCCAGGCTGACCCGACGTAGAGGTAACGTTAACCCCGGCGGCTTGTCCCTGAATAGCTTGCAATGCATTGGTTGTATTCCGTTTCTGAAGATCCTCTCCTTTTACCGAACTAGTTGCTCCGGTTATCAGTTTTTTCTTTTGCACCCCATATCCAACAGCGATAACCTCCTCAATACCAATAGATTCTTCAATCATCTCAACGTTAATGGTAGTCTTACTCCCAACAGGAATATCCTGCTGTTTCATGCCAACAAATGAAAACTGCAAAGTGGCATTTTCAGGCACATTCGAAATTGAATAATTCCCATTTCCATCTGTAATAGTGCCATTGGTAGTACCTTTAACTACAACCGAAACTCCAGGAAGCGATATTCCTGACGGGTCGGTGATTTTACCGGTGACCTTTTTGGCAGTCTGTCCCACTTCCAAAGTAGTGGTATTTAAGCCATTTTCATCAGTGATAATAATGTACCGGTCAACAATCTGATACTGAAAGTTAGCCGATCCCAGAATTTTATTCAGGATGGCATCAATAGTCTGATTTTCAACTTTCAGTGAAACCTTCTTATTAACATCCAGCTTGGTGCTGTTGTAGGCAAATTTATACTCCGACAGTGCTTCAATTTGCTTGAAAACACTTTCGATGGTAACATTCTTCGACTCAAAAGTCAATCTCGTTGCCTGAGAGTAGGTGACTGATGCAAAGGACATTAGCCCAAGCAAAATAAAAATGAAAGTTAGTTTCATAATTCTTAGATACTTTCGTATAGGGATAAATGATTCCCTGTACAAACTTGTTCTGTTTTTTTTCATAAATTTGACGTGTTACGTGTTAAACTATGGTTTGACATATGAAAGAGCGGTAATTCTTCGACCAATTATCGCTCTTTGTTTTTTTTTTACATATTTTTTGATTTTGGTGTTAGTATGATTTCCCCTTTGTTGTATTTATAATCAACCGACAGTGCCAGACCGATAATTTCCATCAACCGTTCAAGGCGTTCACCTTCATAAAGTTCAACAGTTAGCCGGCGGTCTTCAAATTGTTTTTCGTTGTATACTACTTTCACATTGTACCAACGCTCCATTTTCCGGACGAGGTTGCTAAACGTTTCGTTCTTAAATATAAGCTGATTATTTTTCCATCCATTGATTTCATCCTGAGGAAAGTGGCTGACAGCCAACAGATGATCCGTTTTTGAATATGCGAATGACTGCCCGGGATTTACTTCCTTTTCAACCTGATTATCAGAGTCAGGATTCAGTAACAGATTAACTTTCCCTTCAAACAAAGAGGTTTCGATCAGATTCTCGTCAGCATATGCCTTCACATTAAATTTTGTACCCAGTACTTTCACGTCTACCTCAGAAGTATGAACAATAAATGACTGATGAACATTTTTGGTGACTTCGAAAAATGCCTCGCCATCCAGATAAACATCGCGATGATTTTTACTGAAGTTACCGGGGTACTTAATTTTTGTATCTGAATTCAACCACACTTTTGTTCCGTCAGCCAGCACGATTTGCGATTTCTGACCACGTGGTGCAAAGGTTTCATTATATTGAACTGCTGACTGATAAGACTGGCTTACCCAATACAAAATCCCAATTCCGATAAGCGGAATTAAAAGAAAAGCTGCAACTTTTTGATAACCCTTCAGAATTCGGGAGAGGACGAATCCTGATTTCAGGTGATGCGTTTTCTGGTATTCCTGAATTTGATGGAAAATAGTTTCGATCAGTGTGTCTGAATCGATTTCAGTCGAATTGCCCCAATGCTGCAGTAGCCAGGTTTCAACTTCCGAATGAGTTGCAGGCTCAGAAAGCCATCTTTTTAGTTCGGCAAGTTCCTGATTTGTGCAATTTTTCTCATCAAGGAAGCGGTTCGCTATGTCGGTGATTTTTTCAGTCATTATTATTGATTTGTTAGTAATACGATGAAAAATTAAATTTCCGTGAAGGAATATTAAAAAAAAGTATCCTTAAAGTTAATTAATTTTAAAGAGTGTTGGTTATCAGATGTTTAAGAAAGCGAAAAGTGCAAGATAATCCGGGCTAGTGAAATAAAAACAAATATACAAGGATCATTATTTTCCGAAATTCCTTTCGTAAAAATGCCAGTGCATTGCGAATCTGGCTGTCAACCGTATTCTCGCTGATATTCAACCGTTCGGCGATTTGTTTATAGCTCAGTCCTTCGAAACGACTCAGGCGAAAAATCTCTCTCCTTCGTTCAGGAATTTCGTTAATCAGCTTTTGCAGTTTTTCTTCGGCATCTTCTGAGAGAGAACTTTCCTGACCATCATCAGCCATCAAATCCTGTTGGAAATGCTCACCTACAAAATAAAGTTTACGGTTTACAGCAGATTTCAGGTGATCGAGAACCAGATGTTTAGCAATGGAAAACAGGTACGATTGAAAATCTTTCTCCGGATCGATAGCTTCCTTTTTGAACCATAGTTTTACAAATACTTCCTGAACAATTTCTTCAGGATCGACCTGTGCCGGAACAATTTTGACGGCAAAACCTTTAACCTTGTTCCGGTATTTGTAGAAAAGCACCTCGAAAGCAAACGAATCACCTTCGCTAAGCTTTTTTAAGAGTTCCTTCTCGGTATGAAGAAATTTTTCCACTTGTCAGAATTTTGTAAAAAATGTTCCCGAATCACCAACAAAGTAAAGAAAATTAGTCAGGAAAAAACAAGGCTTGTCCCTGCTCTTGTTTCCCAGCTTTTTTTTAACTGCTTTTTTTGAAGGCCGATACAGTTCCGTCCGAAAAGAGGATTTTGCCTTGAAAAAAGGCTTTCGCGCGGACGGTTTCATTAACAACACTCTAACCGTCACATGAATGTGATGGACAGGAATCTCCCCCATCAGGCCTGTGTGCTGTAGGTACGAGATATCTTTGTTTCAAAATTCTCACAATGCCTTCAACTGTATTTCTCAGTTATTCAATTAGGGGCTATATGCCAATATACTGAGGGACTACGAAAGATATCTTTTCCCCCCGGTTAAGTACAGAAATCAAAGATTTTGGATGTTGACTAAAATAAAGCATCAATATCCATTTAATAGTTGTAGCTTGCTTACTTACGAATAGAAAGGGAATTCACCTATGTGTTTTTCGCCAGAAGCAAGTTTTGCCGGAGGAGTTATCATTTCTGCTATTGGGGTCGCTACTGTTAGAAAAATTCATAATCCTTCCCAACTGGTATTTGCCAGTATCCCGTTATTTTTTGGAATTCAGCAAATTACCGAAGGAGTGCTATGGTTGGCCATACCAGAAGCAGACTATATAAATATCCGGAAATTAAGCACGTATTTGTTTTTAATAATGGCGGAAGTGCTTTGGCCAATAATGATTCCTCTTTCCGTTCTATATATGGAGAAGATATATAAACGGAAAATAATTTTGTTGATTCTGCTGGTTTTAGGTGCATCATTATCAACTTATTATGCATTCTGTTTATGGACATTTCATGTGAATCCGCAAATTATGGGATACCATATTCAATACAATACTGATTTTCCTAAGTCAGTGTCCCTGTTTGCCTTTTCGGTGTACTTAATTTCTACAATCACTCCCTTTTTCATTTCGAGTATAAAAAGAACTCATCTGTTAGGCGTTTTGATGTTTTTGTCATGTTTCATTACAGCCATATTTTTCAGACAATTTCTCACTTCTGTATGGTGCTTTTTTGCGGCATTAATAAGTGGGGTTATCTACTGGATACTCAGTGATTCAAAAAGGAAATTCAATTTGGATAAGTTAATCGCATTGAAAAATGAGCTCAAATCAATTCATTTATGAGCTTATCATTCTTATTAATTAACTGACCGGATCTAATGATAAATCATGCAATTAATTTCACTGGCGGGGCATAAAAAAGGCTGTCGAAAAGAAAAACTCTTCTGACAGCCAAATCATTGTAAATAGAATAGTAAATTCAATATTTATTCCATCCGTTCGTGCCTATTGTGCATCATGCCTCTTTGACCTCTTCCCCTTTTCATATTTTCCTTAAATACATCAAACTTCAGGCGTTGTTCTTCAGTTAGCTGGGCCCGCATATCTAAACGATGTTTTACCCGTAACTTGGCCATTTCGATTTTTAATGCGCCAATTTTTTCGATGTTCTTGTTGATTGCTGCCAGGTCCGGTTTGTCAGCAGTCACCAGCGTTTTTTGATGGGCTTCGGCCTCGCCCAATTCGTTGTGCAAAGGTTGTACCTGCTTTTGAAGTGCGAGCATACTTTGCTTAAAAGCGTCCTTTTGAGCATCGGTAAGATTCAGCCCTTGCGGACCTCTTTCTTCATCCATGCGCATTTCATGGTTTGGTCCCTGAAAAGATTTTTTCTCATCTTTTTCTTTTGGCTGAGCCATTAGTAGGGTAGTGAATCCCATCAACACTGCAAACATTAAAACTTTTGTTTTCATAACCTTGATTTTTAAATTCTGTTTTCTGAAACTTTACTAAAATTTCCAGTTGGAACGATTTGAATTTAAAAGGTTTAATGCCCGATGAAGTTTTAAGATTTCTTTAACATTTTTCTTTAAATAAATACACTCATAATCAACACCGTAATAATTCCGACTACTCCAATGGTTGATTCCATGACTGTCCAGGTCTGAAAGGTTTGTTTCACGCTCAGTCCAAAATATTCCTTGAACATCCAGAATCCGGTATCATTGAAATGCGACCACATCACACTTCCGGCGCCGGTTGCCAATACCATTAACTCAGGTGAAGTTCCGGTTTGCTGCGCGATGGGAAGCATAATCGGAGCGGTGGTCAATGTTGCTACTGTGGCTGAGCCAACCGCAAGCCTGAAAATGGAAGATATCAAAAAGGCCATCAGAAGTGGGTTCATTTGCATCGAACCGGAGACTGAGCGGATATATTCAATCACATGGCTATCTTTCAGAACCTGTGAAAATGCACCCCCACCGGCAATAATCAGCATAATCATCGAAATAGCGCCAATGGCTTTGGCTGAACTGTTCATTGCATCGTCCATTTTCTTTCCGTTGTGAAGTCCAAGGGTAAAAATGGAAACCAGCACAGCTATAAAAAGTGCAATATTCGCATCACTGATGAATTTCACAAAGGTCAGAATGTATGTAATGATGCCGGATGTTTGTTCGCTGTATCCTTTGCCTGCAAAAAGCTGATGATAAAATCCGGATATATTTTCCAGTCCGAGTTTGGTTAGTTCTGCTTTTGCAAGTGGCGGACCAAACGAGATGTCAACCAAAGCTCCAAGCAACATCAGGATAATAGGAGTCACTGCACAAAGAACGCTGATTCCCAATCCGGGAAGTTCACTTTTTTTGAAGTGCCGTTCCTGAAAAAGTTCCTTTGGAGGCATTACATTAATCTTTTTATAGAAACGCGACAACCAGATTCCACCGATCAGACAGGCCGGAACCATTGGAATCAATCCGTAAAGCAATACTTTGTTGACATCGGCTTCGTAAATGAACGAAACGTAGGTTGGGGCAGGGTGCGGAGGCAAAAAACAATGGGCCACCGATAAGGCTGAAAGTAGCGGCAAGGCAAGCCAGATTGTCGGTAATTTGGTTGTCGACGCAAAAGTAAAGATCAAAGGCACCAGTACCAGAAAGCTGGCATTATACATCATGGGCAAACCTACCAGGAAACCGGTAATCAGCAAGGCATACTGAATGTTTTTCAAGCCCATAAATTCAATCATCCGGATGGTGATCGTCTGTGCGGCTCCACTCTCTTCGAGTATCTTTCCCAGCATTGCGCCAAAAGCCAGGATCAGTACGATTTTTCCCATGGTTTCTCCAATACCTTTCAGGATAGAATCCAAAATATCAATCAGATTCATACTGCTAAGCAAACCGACTGCGAAAGAGGTGATCAGTAATGCAAAAAAGGCATTCAGTTTGAATTTGCTGATCAGGACGAGAAGAATCAATATTCCGATTCCAACAATGAGTAGCGGCATGCTTGTTTGGTTAATTAGTTTGCCTTAAAGATAGAAATTTGCCGAACGGATGCAATCAGAAAATCGACATAGGTTATGTGTCGTGTTAATCACAGATGAACCTATTGACGAAATTGCAATATTCCACATGGTGAAAACAACTCAAAAGGCCGCCGATAAGTGCTATCTTTGGTTCGCTTATACCAACCAAAGCTGATAATGAAAACCATTTGTTTCCTTTTTCCTTTTTTTCTTTTTACAGGTTGTCTTCTGGCCCAAAATACTCCCCGAATAACCATGGCAGATTATATGGGTGTTAATTCAAATGTTGCTGCCTACGATAATAAATTCCTGGCAGATTTGTCGAAATGTGTGAAATGGATCAGGGAATACCATGACTGGTCTCAATACGAAGCGGCCAATAATTATTATAAATGGGACAATATCACAAAGGAACCTCAGGGTTATACATGGCCGGAACATACGGACTACATGAAGGAATGCCGCCGTTTGGGAATGAGCGTTTTGATTGATGTACTTGGAAAACCTGACTGGGCCGGAACTTCGCCCATTCCGATCACAACCGGAACAGGTTCAAATGCTTCGGACTACATTGAAAAACTCGAATTTATAGGTCAGTTAGTGGCCCGCTACGGATCAAAAAAAATAAACACTTCGCTACTCGAAACGGCTGATAAAGCAACCGGATTGAATTACATCAAATATTACGAAGACGACAACGAACCCGATTATACCTGGAAATCTCCGTTATGGACTGCTGCCAATTATGCTATATATTGCAATGCGGTACACGATGGATTTGGAGTGCAAACCGATCCAGATCATCCGCTTTTGGGAATCAAATCGGTCGATTCGGACGCCATGCATGTGATGGCGGGACTGGCATCAGCAGACACAACCTATTTGAACAAAGTTATGGTTGCTTCCGGAGGACGTATTCCTTTCGATGTACTCAATATGCATTGGTATTGCAGTGATATGACCAATGCATATTCGCCTGAAAATGAAAAGTATGGCTATGAAGTTTCATTCCGTAAATTCTTCAAATGGAAAAACCGGGTAGTACCTAACATTCCGGTGTGGATGACCGAATTTGGCTGGGATACCTATCTTTCGGCCAATAACCAGCATTCCTATACCTACGCTCCTGCGCTTCAGCAGGCTAATTACCTGATGCGTTCGTACCTGGTTTTGCTCAAAATGGGCTTTGAAAAGGCTTTTCTTTTTATGGATACCGATTCCAACAGCAAAAATATTCTTCAGTATTCATCAAGCGGATTACTTTCTGATAAGACTTCCAAATATGTCCGGAAAATCTCGTGGTACTTCTTAACAACAATGCAAAATGTGCTTGGCAAAACTGAATTTTCAAAAGTTCTTTCCTTTAAGGAACCATCGGGAAGTAATGAAATTTACAGCATGGAATTTGCTAATCCGACGACTTCGGAAAAGGTTTTGGCCTTGTGGACCCGAAAGACCGGATCGAATACTGATGACGGAACTAAATCAATTTATCAGTTAGATTTAGGATACAAGCCTGAATATGCTTATTCGGTGATTCCTGTCGATCAGGATATGGATGGCGACACCGTCAGATACAACACTTCCAACCAGACTATTGAACTTAACCTGACCGAAACCCCGCAATTTGTGGTCGTTTCTGAAAACAGTACTTCGGCAGTGTTTCAGACTTCCGGGAAAATGGATATGATTGTTTTTCCAAATCCAGCTCAGGAAGAGGTGCAGATTTCACTTTTTATTCCTGAAAAGCAAAAAGTGAACATTTCAGCCTATTCGATGGATGGGAAACTGCTAAAAGTAATTTTGGATGGAACAATTGATCCGGGAAATCATCACTATTTATTCGGGAAACAGATGAATCCCGGAACCTATATTCTGTGTGCAAAAAGTCAAAATACAACCACCTTTAGGAAAGTATTTTTGCTGAATTCAGATAAGTAATGATTTAATTGACAACCACCTTCCGGGTTATTTGTTTTTCCGGAGTTGTAACGGTGAGAAGATAAATTCCGGATTTCATATTAAAATCATTCAGGTTGAAGTGAAGTGACTGTCCGGAATATAAATTTTGATTCTGAAGTAAAGTAGCGATCAATTGTCCCTGAAGATTATACAGTTTGATCGTTGCCGGAATTTTACCGGAAATGTGGCTGGTAATTTCCAAAGTTCCCGAAGTGGGATTTGGAAATATACTCACGGCATCGGCAATTGGCTCTTTCAAGGTTTCAGCCTGAGTCGTTGCTGCCTTTTCGATGCTCACATTGTCGATATATACTTTCCCTACAAACTTGCCAAAACCAAAGCCAAACCTACAGTTGAGGTCGGTTGGCTGAGCCATTTTTTGTGTCCAGGTAAATTTCTGTTTGGTACCGGTAATATTTCTGACAACAGAATAGTAGCCGCCGTAATCTCCATAGTTTTTCGACAGGAAAACATCCATCGTATTTGGATTGTCAGCCCAGGCATCGAAGCTGATGTTATAAATGGTCTCCTGAATTAGCGGAATATTCAGTTGCTGTTCAACGATGTGCCAGTTGAGAGTACCCGGCCTGGTAATGTTTGCCACGTAAACGCTATCAATTACAGAGGCTGTTGCGGCAGCGGTTGTTGGGCTGTTGAACCACAATGCTTCCCAGCGATTAGTTCCACTGCTAAAGTCACCGTTCACTATGATTTCATTCTTTTTCACGAAAACCGGAGTGATATCCCAGTTTTTACTGACTTCAATTTGTACCGGATTCGCCGAACTCAAATGCAGCCATTTTTCGAAGGCATATCCTTCCTGAGGTTTGGCGGTCAGAGTAATCCTGGTTCCTTCAGGATAATCAGGCTGATCAGGTGTAACTTCGACTGTTCCGCCTGTTGCCGGATTGATATTCAGCGAAAACGGACCTGTTGTATCCTGTAATTGATAAACCCGAACATAATCGATGTAGAATTTATGCGGAAGTTTGGTATCGTCAATCCCTTG
>Ga0079306_1001715_pt1 | contig 13743 bp, 7 predicted proteins | sample Methanotroph_Enr_FD_79181 | JGI IMG/M metagenome (GOLD analysis project Ga0079306, IMG submission 79181) | Enriched soil microbial communities from Old Woman Creek wetland in Ohio, USA - Methanotroph_Enrichment_5 | ecosystem: Environmental > Terrestrial > Soil > Wetlands | place: USA: Ohio...
GCTCTATTTGTAAGGCAGCGGACAAGTCGTGTGAAACTTCCGGCACTACTTCATGGGGGAGGACATGAGCGAGGTTTAAGGAGCGGCACGCTGAACGTGCCCGGAATTGTTGCTTTGGGTGCCGCCTGCGCAATAGCTCAAAAAGAAATGACTAAAAACGCTGAGCAAATTGGGAATTTGAGAAATTACCTGGAAAATGAACTTCTAAAAATAGATGGTACATCCTTAAATGGGGTGATTCTTAATCGAATATACAACACTTCAAATATTTTATTTGATGGAGCAGATAGCGAAGCCATCATCATGGGATTGAGCAATCCTGAAAGCGATTTGCCTTTGATTGCCGTAAGCAATGGTAGTGCCTGTTCTTCTGCAAGCATTGAGCCTTCTCACGTTCTTACTTCTATGGGATTGGGTGAGAGGGCCGCATTTAATTGCATCCGTTTTTCTCTTGGGAAGTTTAACACTAAAGAAGAAATAGATATCGTAATTGGCGCAGTCATAAATGTTGTGAGTAGTTTAAGAGCGATGACACTTAGCTAAAAAATCAGTTAAAGTTATTACTGGACTAATTTTCTCAAATGACTTTCTCATGATTTAATTCGTTCCTGCTTCATTCTCTTCTTCATTACTATTTGAATCCAAAAGAATCCTCGTTTCACCTGCTGGTAATTCTTCAAATGATTTCAACCTTGCATTAATTTTCTTGGTTCTTGCACCTACAAGTTCATCAATATCCTCGCTGGCTTTATTAATTTTCTCCTGGGCTTTCTTTAATATATCGCCAAATTTTCCAAATTCAGTTTTAACAGCACTCAATGTTTTCTTGATCTCCCCGCTCCGTTGTTCAAGGGCCATTGTCTTGTAACCAAATGAAATGGTGGAAAGAATGGCAGATAAAGTTGTTGGACCAGTAAGAATAATCTGGTAATCTCTTTGCAAGGATTCCATTAAGGCTGGTCTACGAACGGCCTCAGCATACAAGCCTTCGATGGGTAAGAATAAAAGCCCGATTTCGGTTGTATCCGGTGGATTGATGTATTTTTCGTGGATATCTCTGGCTGCTTTCTTAATCGCATTTTCCAATGCTTTTCCTGCTATCTCTGCAGTTATTGAATCACTTGCTTCATAGGCTGCCAGCAATGTGTAGTAATCTTCGATCGGGAACTTAGAATCAATAGGCATCAGCAGAATTTTGTTATCTTGGTTTTGCTGAGGGATTTTTATTGCAAATTCTACCCTATTGTTCGTTCCCTTTTTAGTTATAATATTGATATCGTATTGTTCAGGGGCAAGGATTTGTTCCAGAATATTTGACAGCTGAATTTCTCCCAAAATACCCCTTGTTTTCACATTACTCAATACCTTTTTCAAATCTCCAACACCTACAGCTAATAGCTGCATTTCCCCTAATCCTTTGTGAACAGTCTCCAATCGCTCGCTCACAAGGTTGAACGATTGTGTTAATCTCGTTTCCAGGGTTTTCTCAAGTTTTTCATCTACAGTCCTACGCATCTCTTCCAACTTCTGTTCATTGCTCTCCTGCATGGTTTTCACTGATTTTTCCAGGGTTGTTCGTATTTCATTCAGTTTTTCACTGCTAGCAATGTTTTGAGTGTGCTGGTTTTTCTCAAACTCACCGAATTGCTCTCGTAACCTTTCCCGGTAGTCCTTTAAAGCATCGTTTAATTCTTTTTTGAAGACATCAAGATTTTCCTTTAACTCCGCCCTGCTTTCCTTAGTGTTGCTGTCAATGCTATTCTGGAAATACAATAGTTTATCCTCTATCGTTTTACGGATGGATTCAAGTTTTTCCTCGTTCGATTTAGTAAGATTGCCTAACTGATCCGAAAATGTTTGAGTGAACTTGTTTAGCTGGTCGCCAATTTCTGTTCTTAATCCTAATGCAGAATCTGAACTTTCTTTCCGGTTAGTAGCAAATTCATTCTTCAAATTGCTTTCAGCATCCTTTAGGTTTTGAGCAAGTGAACCAATTGAAAATTTTAGCTCATTCAGTTCATTGCCTGCTTCTTTCTTTCCTGCCTTGAGAGTAAGTAGGATATTTACAATCAGGAGAATAGCGAGAAAGGCAAGAATGATATAGGGCAACATGATCTTCTTAAGTTTTATTTTTTATCAATTTTCTTTTCCTCTTTTACCGGAGCCAGGAAATTATCAGCAGTTATTACATTTTTCCCCGTTTTTTCCTCTAATGCCAATCGGGCATCTTTAGCTATTCGTCCACCTTTCTTACCCGCGTTTGCGTTATGTTTCAAGCCTTTAGCATCTTCAGTTTCTGCTATCTGGCGTGTAGAAAGCTCTGCAAGCGCAGTAAAAATAAGTTCCGCTTCACTCATGTGATCGCGAAGGTTCTGTGTTTTCAGCCCTTTCAAATCCTTATGCATCTTTACTGTTAACCCTGTCCATTCCTGATGAATAACATTGGTAAGAAACGCAAACTCGTCCGGCTTCTCCACTCCGCTTTGTGACCAATAATCAGTGAGTTTGTTGCGTGTTTCCTGACCTGTCATTCGCTGCTGAATCCATTTCTCGCTCCTTCCTAGTTTTTGCCAGTTATCTCTTGCACGATTTAGACTTTGTTCCGGGTCAGCTATCTCTTTCATCCTTTCATACCCCGTTTTTGCAAGCCATTGCTTGAAGGGTTCAGCTTTGGGAGAAGGGATGGATTGAATAAGCCTCAAAAGTTGCTCTGTATCAACTACATCAGTGAGTCTCATTTTTCCATCAGCAGCCTGCATTTTCAAACCGTTACAATTTGTAACGGTTTCGTTGCCTTCATCTTTCAACCGTTTTTTCATTACCCTCCAATACACTTGAGGATTAGGACTATCTGTTAATATAGCCACAACATCTACAATAGAAAAATACCATTTTTCCTCTGCTTCGTTCCATACTGAACGGATTTGTTTATTTTCAAATAGCTTAATGTTGCTCATTTTGAAATGCTAAAATTTTAGTTGGTTGAATTTCTGAATTTTATTATTCATTCAGTCCGTTGATTGATTATTTCATCCCTGTTTTGAGCGCAAGAATGATATTAACGATCATAAGATTAGCAATTATAGCAAGGGATATACTTATAGTCAATTGCTTTTCAAGTTAATAATAATTAAATCGATTTCTATGATATTGAAGATTTTCCTTAGAGGGTAATTGTTCTGATTTTGAAGGTAAAAGAATTGGTCTGCCAGCAAACTGTTTAATAGAATAAGAAGAATATTCTTCACTCCAATTTGCAATTATAATTACTTTATAATTATCATCAATCGAAATCAACCCTCTGTCAAATGCTCGGTGGAGGTTGGGACACAAAGCAATCCCATTAGCAATTGTATCATTATAGCTTTCACTGAATGGAATGATATGACAGGCATCAACCATTGAAACAGAAATTGTTGCATCTATTTTCGTTCCTGAAATACAACAAGTATTGTTATAGATTTTGGGAATCTCTCTTTTGAATAAACTTCCACGAAGATAAATTTCTTCTTCGTTTTGTTGCTGCATTAGCAGCTCAATTTCTTTTCTGTATTCAGGAGCATCTTCACTCAATATCTTTCCTTCAATATCATCAAACATCTTTTGTTGTCTTTCAAAGGAATTAAAGAAATTGCTTTTTGTTTTTGGAAAATATTCCTCCAATAAAAATTGCTGAAGAATGCCATTATTCTTTTTCTCTTTCATCAGAAACAGTAAATCATCTTCAACCATTGCATAATCTATTGCTGCATTAAGATTTGCAAAACTTCTCATTGATGATTTTAATGTTAGAATATTTTCAAAACCCGGTTTAGGTATTAATTTCCAAAAATTATCACTCGTAAGATGATAATATGGTAAAGCAAAGCGACAATCGTGATTTGATGTTACCAACAAACTCCAATTTGTTTTGAATAAAGCGACTAATTCTGGCGTGATATAGATTCTTTGGTTTTTGTTAACTCCATTTTGAAAAGTTTGCAATAAAGAGAGCAGAAGAATTGGTTTATGGGGAGCTCTTCCATGCGCTCTGTCAATTCTTAATCTTTTGAAAACTAATAGATATTTTTGGAGTGTGTCCAATGTTAAGCGATAGCTGGTTGTTTACTATTTCGAATTTCTTGTTCAAGTCTTCTTTCAATATCCATCTGCAATCCTCTTTTCCGAATCATTAATGTTTTGGTCTTCTGCAATGCCAGTAAATCCTGGATAAATTCAACATCTTTCGGTTCCTGTACACAAGATTTCTTCAAGAGGTCCGACTCTTGTTTGTATTTCTCTTCTTGTTTACTCATATCCATATTTGTTTTATAAATGCTATTATATACTTGTGATACCTGGGTTTTGAAAAAATTATCCCTATACCAGTGGAACTGAATCAAAACCATTTCCTGATGGGTGATGAGTTCAATTCCTTCCGTTTTTTGAATTTCCTTTTGAGCAATTAAAATACGTCTTAAAATCTCAACTCTTGTTGTAAATTTGAGTGGTTCCCAAAAGTTTTCCTTTATCTCACCATTTCTTCGCCTTTTTTCTCTCCATATTTCCTGGTTATCCCTGGTTTCAATCAGAAAGTTCCTGATGTCAACCAGGGGCTGCATCCATTCTTCTCCATTATCAATCAAACCTTCCATTGATTTGTCCCTATTCACAACAGTACAGGTCCAGCAGCCAAAACGACTATGTCCACAACTTGGAGTAGTGGTATCAATCACTAATGGGCAATCACCTGCATTTGCATTGCGATAAAGTGTAACTAATTCTTTGTGAGTCCCACCCCAGGGAGGTGGAACTTGATTCAAATATTGCCACAACTCGTTAGTTGTAACATCCTTAATGGGAGCATACACATGAGCATTGGGAAGAATATGTTTGCGCAAGCGTTGCCCTTTTACTTCAAATCTTTTGAGTGAAGCAGAACGATTGGAACTTTCTGCGCTCCGGGTTCCTAATAAAAGTATAGCTGCACCATTCTCGCCAATTTTTTCCGTTATTAAGCGAGTAGTAGGATTTATTTTTAACCTCTCTGTACACCATCGATAAAATCTATTAGGTGCCGGATACCCAAGCCCAATCAACTTTACCCAAAAACTATCATCGAGGACTGGTGTAGTTTGTTCAACTATAATGGGAAAGCCATTTAAATTGGCTTCTTTCTGAATTTTAGTTAATGTTCGGTTAATGAACTTTACTATCCTTGGATTCTCAACCATTGTGTCATTACACACTACGTAAATCTTTCTGGTTAAGAGTGAAGGTTCAATTTTTTCAACGCATTCCAAACTACCTGGAGCAACATTGTGGAATCCTTACCTCCACTGAAGCCGACTATCCAAGGCCTGGTGAGATGCTCGTCGTAAAGATATTGGTCTATTATTTCGTTCTCTAGATGAGAAATATTTATTGACATGAGGCTATATTCAATTGATGGTTTAGTTGTAAGTTAAACCATAAGAATGTCTGGATGTTTTAGCAAAGTAACAATATTAACAATTTGGCTGCGTCATTTTAAAATCGAAATCTAAAACTCAAAGTTATATATTCTTTCTAAACGGCCCTAACCTCAAACATCATTTTCACAAAAGCTGAAGCAGCAGGATCATTGGGTAGATGCAATTCACAGTAAACCAATTATTTGGCGCTTCTGATTAATCCGATTTCTTTCAAGTACACTTTGTTAAAAGCTTACCAATAGTCAAAAAATCAGGGATGGAAGTTGATCAACGCATGATGATCAACCCAGACTGAATGCCACAGACAGACAGGGAATAATGATTTTAGAAGTATTCAAACTTTTACCAATCATGATTCAAAAATCCGCAATCCGCAATCACATATTCCTTCTATACCTTCCCCCAACCTCAAACAGCGCTTGCGAAATCTGTCCCAATGAGCAGTATTTTGCCGCTTCCATCAGCGATTCAAAGAGGTTATCCCCGGTTATCGAAGCAAGCTTGAGCTGCTCCATGTGCTCATGGCTTTGCTGCTGCCAGGTTGCATGAAGATTGGAAAGCATGGCTACCTGGTACTTCTTCTCCTCTTCGGTGGAACGGATCACTTCTCCCGGGATAGTGGTGGGTGAGCCTTTGGAAGAAAGGAAGGTATTCACCCCCATGATCGGGAGTTTCCCGCTATGTTTCTGGTGTTCATAATAGAGGGATTCTTCCTGGATCTTGCTTCGCTGGTACATGGTTTCCATGGCGCCCAGTACACCACCGCGTTCCGAAATGCGGTCGAATTCGGCAAGGACGGCTTCCTCCACCAACTCGGTCAGTTCTTCGATGATGAATGAACCTTGCAGTGGATTCTGGTTCCTTGCAAGTCCCAGTTCATGGTTAATGATAAGCTGGATAGCCATGGCCCTGCGGACCGAATCCTCGGTCGGGGTGGTTATCGCCTCATCATATGCATTGGTATGCAATGAGTTGCAGTTGTCATAGATGGCATACAATGCCTGGAGCGTGGTCCGGATATCATTGAAGTCAATTTCCTGGGCGTGAAGCGAACGCCCGGAAGTCTGTATATGGTATTTCAGCATCTGCGAACGGGGACCTGCCTTGTAAAGACCTTTCATTGCCTTGGCCCAGATGATCCTTGCCACCCTGCCCATCACCGAATATTCAGGATCGAGGCCATTGGAAAAGAAAAAGGAGAGATTGGGTGCGAAGCCGTCTATATCCATTCCACGGGAGGCATAATATTCAACGTAGGTAAAACCGTTGGCGAGGGTAAGGGCAAGTTGGGTGATCGGGTTGGCCCCGGCTTCGGCAATATGGTAGCCCGAAATGGAAACGGAATAGAAATTCCTTATGTTGTTGTCAATAAAGTATTGCTGCACATCCCCCATAAGTCTTAAGGAGAATTCGGTACTGAAGATACAGGTGTTCTGTGCCTGGTCCTCTTTCAGGATATCAGCCTGCAACGTCCCCCTTACCTTGCTTATGGTTTCCGTTTTGATTTTTTTATACACCTCAGCAGGCAGCACCTGGTCGCCGGTGATGCCTAGCAGCATCAGTCCAAGGCCGTTGTTCCCCTTCGGGAGCGAACCTTTTTTGCCTCCTCCTGCAAGTGTGGAATCATATTCGGGGCGGGAAATACCCTGCTGATCCCAGAGGGCTTTCAATTTCTTCTCCACTTCTTTTTCCAGTCCATGCTCTCGGATATAAAATTCGCATTGCTGGTCGATGGCGGCATTCATGAAATAAGCCAGCATGGCAGGTGCAGGACCGTTTATAGTCATGGATACGGAAGTAGCAGGATCGCACAGGTCAAAACCCGAATAAACCTTCTTGGCATCATCCAGGCAGGCAACGGAAACACCTGCATTCCCTATTTTTCCATAGATATCGGGGCGGATCTCAGGATCGGCGCCATATAAGGTGACAGAATCAAAGGCCGTTGACAGCCGTTTGGCCGGCATCCCCAGGGAAACATAATGAAAACGTTTGTTAGTCCTTTCCGGCCCGCCTTCTCCTGCGAACATGCGTGTAGGATCTTCATTTTCCCGTTTGAAAGGATATACCCCGCCGGCATAGGGAAACTCACCGGGGAGGTTTTCGCAGAGGTTCCAGTGCAGGATGTCGCCCCAGTCACGGTATTTCGGAAGGCTTATCCTTGGGATCCGCAGGTGCGAGAGGCTTTCGGAAAATGTCTGAACCTTGATTTCCTTATCCCTGACCTTGTAGGTAAATATATCCTTATGAAAAGCCTTGATCTTCTGTTCCCAACTGTCAAGGATCTTTCGGTTTGATGCATCCAGTTGCTTCTCCTCCTGGTGAAGGGAAGCCAATACTCCCTTCTGGATTTCCGGGGAAGTTGCCAGCGATTCCGCCGCTTTGTGCAGGGCATACATCCGGCTGGCCACCTCGGATTGCTCTTTTGCCCTTTGGTTATAATTCCGAACTGTATCGGTAATATCGCTAAGGTAACGGGTGCGTTTGGGCGGAATGATCCATTGGTGTGTTTTTTCGGAAGGAGGAGGATTAAAGGTGGAATCGAAAGTGACATTCACTTTTTGATTCAGGGTAACGATCAGGGCCTGGTATAACTGGTTAACCCCTTTGTCGTTAAACTGGGAGGCCATGGTACTGTATATCGGCATCTCTTCCGGGTCGGTTGAGAATAACTGTCGGTTTCGCTGGTATTGTTTCCTGACATCGCGCAATGCATCCATGGCGCCCCGCTTGTCGGATTTATTGATAGCTACAAGATCGGCGAAGTCAAGCATGTCGATTTTCTCCAGCTGGGTGGCAGCCCCGTATTCAGGGGTCATCACGTACATATGCACATCGCTGAATTCCACGATTTCCGTATCCGACTGCCCGATACCTGAGGACTCGAGGATCACGAGATCGAACCCGGCACTCCTGACAAGGCAGAGCACATCCGGGATGTATTTGGAGAGGGCCAGGTGAGCCTGCCGGGTAGCCAGGGATCGCATATATACCCTGGGAGTGTTGATGGAATTCATGCGGATACGGTCGCCGAGTAAAGCGCCCCCGGTTTTTTTCCTGCTCGGATCAACGGAAATAATGGCCAATGTTTTATCAGGGAAATCTGCAAGGAAACGTCGTACCAGTTCATCCACCAGGGATGATTTCCCGGCTCCTCCCGTTCCCGTGATTCCCACTACGGGCGTGCCGTTGGTTTTGCATTGCCCGGTAAGTTTTTGCAGTAAAGGTCTTATCTGCCGGGAATTGTTTTCAGCTGCGGATAACAGGCGGGCAAGGTTCCGGTGATCGCCTTTGCTTAGCATAATTGTAGATATGTCAACATCCTTGCCTGTCGGGTAATCAGAGAGCTCTACCACTTCGTTGATCATTCCCTGCAGACCCATGGTCCGACCATCATCGGGGGAGTAGATCCGGGTGATTCCATATTCCTGAAGTTCTTCAATTTCATGAGGTAAAATAACTCCGCCTCCCCCGGCAAATATCTTTATATGACCGCAGCCCCGTTCCTGCAATAAATCTAACATATACTTAAGGTACTCCATATGTCCCCCCTGGTAGGAAGTCATGGCTATGGACTGCGCATCTTCCTGGATGGCACAATCCACTATTTCCTGCACCGATCGGTCATGTCCCAGGTGAATCACCTCCACTCCAGTGCTTTGCAGGATCCTGCGCATGATATTGATTGCAGCATCATGACCGTCGAACAGGGAGGCTGCTGTAACTATCCTGACAGGGTTTCGGGGCTGGTATGGCGGAATGGTTTCCATTGGGGGAAGTTAGGATAAAATAACCAGGCATATTATATATGCAAATATATACATTTAAAAAATTGATACAAATTTCTCTTGCCTGCCAATAAATTATTGAAATGATACAATCATTTGGAATCGCAGCCTTTATTGAGTATATTTAACACGTAAACATATATATTGTTCCTATTGACATATTCAGTAAGAGCATTTCCGCACAGCATATTCCAGTGGGGAATATTTTGGTTATTCTGTTTCACGGCTAACGCTCAGCATTCTGCGGGTTTCGACCACTTGCTGAGAAGCGATGGTCTCTCACAAAGCAGTGTAAGCTGCATTCTAAGAGACAAGGAAGGGTTTATGTGGTTTGGGACCCAGGATGGTTTGAACCAGTTTGATGGCAAGAAATTCAGGGTATTTCAAAACCAGCCCGGGGATACCACTAGCCTTTCCAATAATTATATTGTATCCATATGCGAGGATGAGGCCGGGCTTCTCTGGGTGGGAACTATGACCGGGGGACTTAATTGTTTTGATAAGCATTCAGAGTCCTTCCGGGTTTTCCAGCATTCTGCAGCTAAAAATTCGATTTCCGAAAATACCGTCTGGACGGTCCTATCCGACGGACAGGGAGATATATGGTGCGGGACAAGCAAAGGATTGAACAGGTACACCAAAGCAAGCGGGAAATTCAAATGCTATCGGTACGATAAAAATGATCCGAACAGCATAACAACAGATATGGTTGTGAGTCTCTTCAAGGACCGGCAAGGTCGAATCTGGGCAGGGACTGTGGAAGGCATCTGCCTGGTCAACAGTGCAAAAGGTACATTCACCAGGTATAAAAACCCTGAAGAAAATGATTCTCCCGGCGTAAACATTATCTGGTCTATTTCCGAAAACCCGGATGGCAGAATTGTTACTGGTACAAACAATGGAGTTTTTATATTGGATCCTGTTACCAAAAAGTTTACCCGGATACTCGGAAAACCAGGAGGTGAAAAGGTTGTAGCATGGTCGGTTGTGGCAATGAAAACCGGGATTATTTGGGCCGGAAGTGATCGAGGGCTTTATCGGATAAATGCAAAGAGTGGCCGCCTGGAAGTTTTTCTCCATGACCCTGCTGATCCAAAAAGTATAGTTGATAATAATGTCTGGTGCCTGTTGCCTGACCCTGCGGGATTTCTGTGGGTCGGAACCAATAACGGGATCAGCAGGACCCGGACTGCGCCTGCACTTTTTCACCTGCTCAACGGGGACGCCAGGCAAGCTCTTTACCTTTCCTCGCCTAAGGTTACCGCAATTCTTGAAGATAAATCAGGTTATCTCTGGATTGGAACGGACGGGGGAGGCCTCAACTGCATCAGCCCGGACCACAAAACAAACAAAGTTTACAATACTTCAAACTCGGACCTGCAAAACAACAATGTGTGGGCACTGGCAGAGGACAAAGCAGGGGATATCTGGATCGGAAACTACCAGGGCGGACTTCATGTCTACAAGAGAAAAACAGGCATAATCCAGGCATTCCCGACCCGCACAGGTGATCCGTCAGCGCTTTCGAATAACCGGGTTCTTACGCTGCTTGCAAGCCCTGACGGTAAGATCTGGATTGGAACCCGGAGTGGAGGGCTGAGCCGGTTTGACCCGCTGACAGGGAGGTTCGAAGCGTTTCAGCATTCACCGGCGGATTCTTCCGGCATTTCAGCTAATACCATCCTCTCCCTGGCTATGGATGCGGCAGGAAGGCTTTGGATTGGGACGTATGAAGGAGGATTGAACCTGTTTTTACCGGGATCCAATAAATTCAAGTCATTCAGAAACAGGAAGGGAGATCTGAACAGCCTTTCGGATAATAATGTATGGGCAATTCTTTTTGATAAAAAAGGGCGCTTATGGCTCGGTACGCAGGGAGGGCTTAATTTTTCAGATCAACCGGGTGAAAATATACGTTTTGAGCATTTTACGACGCGGGAAGGCCTGAAGAGCAACATTATTTTCGGACTGGAAGAAGACCTGGCAGGGAATATCTGGATGAGCAATTTCAGCGGACTCACCCGGATGGACATGAAAGCTTTTGAGTCACCCGGTACAGATACAAAACAGGAGGATGGATTTATTCCGTTTCATCCTTTATTCAGCAACTTTGATACAGATCATGGATTACAAGGACTGGAATTCAGCCAGGGGGCCTATCACAAGGGAAAAAGCGGGAAACTCTATTTTGGAGGGGTGAATGGGTTGAATTATTTTACGACGGAAGAAGTAAAGGAAAGCAGTTTCAAGCCACCAGTGATAATAACTGGCCTGAAAATATTTAACAAGGAGGTTCCGGTTGCACAGCTCAAGGGAAGAGTTAGCGAAAATAAGCCGGAAATTATCCGTCAGGGGGATAAATACTACCTTCCAGAAAGTATATCTCACCTCAATGAATTGACCTTGTCGTACCGGGAAAGCGTGATTTCTTTTGAATTTGCATCGCTTGATTTTACAAGCCCGCAGAAAAACCAGTATGCCTACAAAATGGTTAATTTTGATGATGAGTGGAACTATGTCGGCACCCAGAATACAGCCACTTATACAAACCTGGATCCAGGAAAATATACCTTGCTCATCCGGGCGACCAATGCGGATGGAATCTGGAATCCAGCTGTTACTGAATTGAAAATTACCATTGTGCCTCCTTTCTGGAGGACTGCCTGGTTCATTGTTCTGTCTGCAGTACTGATTCTGCTGCTGGTTTCAGTGAGTGTTTGGCGCGCATTCATAAATCAGCGCCGGAAGGCTCAAAAGGAAAAAGAAATTATCGAATTGCAATTAAAGACCATTAAAAGCCAGATAGATCCTCATTTTGCATTTAATGCCATCAATACAATTGCTTCCTTCATTTATTCGGAGGATCCGGATGTTACTTATGATTATTTTACCCGCTTTGCCCGGATGATCCGGAATATTCTTGAAGATAATGAAAAGATTTCCAGGTTATTGACTGAGGAACTGGACTTTGTCAGAAATTATCTTGAGTTACAGAAGATGCGGTTCAAGGATAAGTTTGATTATGAGATTCTGCTGGATGAAAATATTCCGCCCGACACGACTATTCCCAAAATGATTGTTCAAACCTATGCTGAAAATGCTATCAAGCACGGGCTGATGCACCGGAAGGAGGGAGGAAAGTTAACCATCAATGTCAAAAAAGAGGACTCCAGGTTACTTGTTACTATTGAAGATAACGGGGTTGGAAGGGAAATGGCCGCCCAACTGAATCCCAACACTACTCGTCGCGGTTTGAAGATAATGGAGCAAATTATTGAACTATACGGGAAGTTATATCATACAGGAATTACACAAGACATTATAGACCTGGCTGATGTTGACGGTCGCCCCTTAGGGACACGTGTAGTGCTGACTGTTTTTATGTCCCGTAATGAAATTGGCAAAAGACGGACATTCAGGTCCCTTAAAATTCCAGGATGATGGAGAAAGAGAATTCAACTACCCAAGGTATAAGGGCGCTCATTGTTGATGATGAAGAGGAAGCACGTAACCTGCTGGAACGGCTGCTGCACAGGCTCCCCGACATCGAAGTGATTGGAAAGGCATCTTCGGCTGATGAAGCCCTTGATATGGTCATCAACTGTTTGCCTGACCTGGTATTTCTTGATGTACAGATGCCAGGCAAAAATGGCTTCCTGCTGGTTGATTACTTTAAGAAATACCTTCTGAATACCCGCGTAGTCTTCGTTACTGCTCATGCAGAATTTGCCATCAATGCTATGAAGGTGTCAGCTTTTGATTACCTTCTGAAACCTGTTTTAATGGAGCAATTAACAGATACAATACTCAGGTTTAAAGCTGAAAGGCGACTGGTTGAAAACGAACGGAAGGCTGATCGCCTGAATGAGGCAGTAAGCCGGCCATGTAAAATCAAGTTCAATACCCGGACAGGGTATGTATTGGTTGCCCCGAATGATATCATGTATTGCGAAGCGGATGTAAATTATACCTACATCTACTTTGGAAAGGATAACCGTGAGATCGTCACGGTAAACCTGGGACGGATGGAAGAGATCCTGGAGCCCTATTCATTCTACAGGATAAGCCGATCAGTGCTAATTAATCCCGCTTACCTGAGCAAAGCAGACCGTCAGAAGAAAAAATGCCTTATGGTAAAAGCTGATGAGCGCGTCTTTCTTGACATCCCTCCGAACCATATAAGGGAACTTGAGAAACTTCTCGATAGCTCCAATAATCTCCTTCCCTAAGAATATCCGATATTTCTTACCAGGGCGACATTCAATTCGCCATTGATAATGCAGGGTTCATCATGAATCCTGCATTGTTCGTTCAATAAGCTGAAAAACAGTTGATTAATTGTTTGTGTTGATGCAATTTTGTAGCCTGTAAAGCAGTTGTGACAAGTCAACATAAACTCATTCAACCATTCTTAACCTAATATTTATGCTATTATGAAACGAGCATGTTCGTTGAACACATACACGGATGAAAATCTCACATGCGAGTTCCATCCGACCTTA
>Ga0079306_1001717_pt1 | contig 13732 bp, 13 predicted proteins | sample Methanotroph_Enr_FD_79181 | JGI IMG/M metagenome (GOLD analysis project Ga0079306, IMG submission 79181) | Enriched soil microbial communities from Old Woman Creek wetland in Ohio, USA - Methanotroph_Enrichment_5 | ecosystem: Environmental > Terrestrial > Soil > Wetlands | place: USA: Ohio...
ATGTAGCTATTAATTCAACTTTGCAAATGTCTTTTCTTTAGTAATATCAAACACAAGATTTATTGTAAATTTCTTCCTTAGTTTCATTTTACCTTCATAAAGCGCATCCAGCGAATATTTGTTCTCATAGGTATGCTCTTCCCATTTTCCATCGTATTTGGCCATATTGATAATTCGTAATTTGTGCCTGCCGCGTGGTAATGTAAATGTGCACGAATTTGATCTGGATTGCGGTAACTCAGATGTTTCACACTCCAGTTTCCCGTCCACATATACCATGGTTTTATTGATGTGGTCATATCCATCAAGAATTCCGGTGAACATGGTGTTCACAGTTACAGATCCTTTCTTCTGGGCATTGACAACAAGTGTACACATGCTGAAAATCAATACAAGCAGCAGAATGTTTTTTTTCATAGAAAAGGTATTCCGGGGAATTTATTCAGAAGATTTGAAGTAGCTAAAATAGACTCTTTTTATTGATTTAAAAAATTACATCTGGTTCCTCACTTCGACGACTAAAGCAACTTTAGCATGACCGGGAAATCCTGAAGCATTTAATCCTCAAACCCTTCAAACCTTAAATTCATATTTCACTTTCGTAAGTTCCTCATTCGCCTGGATAATCTTCTTCTTGAGTTCTTCCTTAAATGCAACCAGTCTTTCATAAAGTTCCGGATCTCCTAATGATATCATTTGTGCAGCCAATATACCTGCATTACGGGCGCCATTCACGGCGACTGTAGCTACTGGAATTCCCGGGGGCATTTGTACAATGGCTAATAACGAATCCATGCCATCGAAAGAAGATCTGACAGGGACTCCTATCACCGGCAAAGCCGTAAAAGCAGCAATTACCCCAGGGAGATGAGCAGCCATACCGGCTCCTGCAATGATAACCTTAATGCCCCGGTTATGGGCATTGCTGGCAAATTCCTCCACTTTCTCAGGTGTGCGATGTGCCGATAAGGCATTCATCTCGAAAGGAATGCGTAATTCATTCAGGACCCTTGCCGCATCTTCCATTACCGGCAGATCGCTGGTGCTTCCCATAATAATACTTACCAAAGGTGTCATAAAATTTTATTTTTTGCGAAATTAATGAAAATCTTAAATTTTGGTTTGCCAATTTTCAAATGATACTACTAATTAGCCAGGTTTGATAAAAAAGCGCTCCTTTTCATCTTTTTAATTGATATTTCGCGCTTTAACCGTAATTTTGCCGCGAATACAATCATAAAACATGCCGCTATGCCAGATATCTGGAGATTGAAAGATAAAAATTTCAAAAGATTTATACTTAACGACGATATCCAGGCAAAAGTCTGTGAACTATCTGATCGCATAAATACCGACCTTGCCGGGAAAAGACCTCTGTTTGTTGTGGTTCTGAATGGTGCATTTATTTTTGCTTCCGACTTGCTGAAAAAAGTGACCATCGATTGTGAAATAGCTTTTGTAAAATTGTCATCTTACGAGGGAACTCAGAGTTCAGGCATTGTACAGCAGATTATAGGTCTGGATCTGGATATAAAAGGCCGCACGATTGTGGTTATTGAAGATATTGTGGATTCGGGTCTTACGTTGGAGCGTTTCCGGAAAACACTTGCTGAGATGGAGCCGGCCAGAGTGATGATCGCCACGTGCCTCATCAAACCCGATGCCTTTAAAATGAAATTCCCGGTTGACTATCAGTGTTTCAGTATTCCGAACGATTTTGTGGTTGGATATGGTCTTGATTATGATGGTCTTGGGCGTAATTCATCTGATATCTATAAAATTGTAGAAGAATAATTTCATTATATTTATTCTGCCATTCACCCGGATAAGAATAAACCATCTCTAAATTAATAACAAAACGGGATCTCTTTCAGGACTCCTAAAAAATAATTCTGATATGCTCAATATTGCACTCTTCGGTCCTCCAGGCGCCGGTAAAGGTACCCAGTCGCAAATGCTGATTGAAAAATATAATCTCGCATATATTTCAACCGGTGACTTGTTGCGCCAGGAAATAGCCGAAGAAACTGATCTTGGCATGCAGGTAAAAGATCTTATTGGTCGTGGCGGGTTGGTTTCCGACGAAATAATGGTGGATCTGATCGAGAAGAAAATAATAACCAGTTCAGATAAGAAAGGCATACTCTTCGATGGGTTTCCGCGAACTCTGGTTCAGGCCTATATCCTCGATGGGTTGCTGCTCAAACTGAACACTTCCCTCTCCTGTATGCTGAGCCTCGAAGTTCCTGACGAGGAACTTACCCGCAGGTTGATTGAACGCGGAAAAGTATCAGGCCGTGCTGATGATAACGAAGAAGTCATCAAATTCAGGCTGCAGGAATATAAAGAGAAAACCTCACCTGTTATAGGTTATTATCAGGAACGTCATCTGTATGTGCCGATACAAGGTGTGGGGCCAATACCTGATATTTTCAATACACTTTGCATTGCAATTGAATCTATGCTTGAAAAAGAATGGTTCAACCTTGTCGTATCAGGTCCTCCAGGTGTAGGCAAAGGAACGCAGGGTAATATGCTGGCTAAAAAACTTAATTTCTATTATATCTCAACCGGATCGTTGTTGCGTAAAGAAATTAAGGCTGGAACAGACCTTGGAATAAAGGTAAAGGAAACCTATGAAAAAGGGGATCTCGTTTCGGATGAAATTGTTATCAGGCTCATTGAGCGGGAAATCAGCGTACACAACAATGTGAATGGATTCGTTTTTAAGGGTTTTCCCCGTACCATACTTCAGTCCTATATCCTGGATGGTCTTCTGCGTCGTATGAATATGGGGATATCCTATGTGGTTGAACTCAATGCACCCACAATCGAACTCATCAAGCGTCTTGACATACGCGGGCGTTCGGAAAAAGCACGTATTTATGATGTTTCCACCGAACTTATCATTCACCGGCTCGAGGAGTATAATACCAAAACAGCTCCTGTAATGGAACTGTATAAAAAACAGAACAAACATGTAGTTGTTAATGCAATGGGAGCTACGGAGGAAATCTTTGAGCGTTTACTGGATACCGTGCAGTCGGCAATGAAGAAATCAAGATAATCCGATAGGAAAGAACTTAAAGGGCTGATAATTGTTCTTTTATGGCGGTGCATTTCAAAATTGTACCGGTTCAGGGCAGATACTTCTTTCTGACTTGAGTCGTTTAAAAACTACTTTTAAGTCAATAATTTAAAATAAAATAATGGCCAGTTCAAGTTTTGTTGATTATGTAAAGATCTATTTGCGATCGGGCCAGGGAGGTGCAGGTTCTCATCATTATCTCCGTACAAAAGGCAACCCCCGGGGTGGTCCTGATGGTGGCGACGGAGGCCGGGGAGGACACATCATCATTAAGGGTGACAAGCAATTGTGGACCATGCTTCATTTACGTTACACCAAGCACATTATAGCCAGCGATGGTGAGAGCGGTTCAAAGGCTTTGTCAACCGGTGCAAACGGTGAGGACAGGATTATAAAAGTTCCGTTGGGTACCGTAGTGCGTGATCCTGAAACAGGAGAAGTGGAATTCGAGGTAACGGCTCACGACGAAACACATATTATTGTTCCGGGTGGTCGCGGCGGACTGGGCAACGATCATTTCAAAACTTCTACCAACCAGGCTCCCAGGTTTGCACAACCCGGTGAGCCTTTCACTGAATGCTGGAAGATATTTGAACTAAAAATACTGGCTGATGTAGGCCTAGTAGGGTTCCCTAATGCAGGTAAATCAACACTTCTGTCCGTGCTCTCGGCAGCCAAACCCGAAATTGCAGATTATCCCTTTACAACCCTCAGGCCAAATCTTGGTATTGTACCATACTATGATGATAAATCCTTTGTTATGGCTGATATACCGGGGATTATCGAAGGTGCTCATGAGGGTAAAGGTCTTGGTGTGAGGTTTTTGCGCCATATCGAAAGGAACTCTGTTCTCCTCTTCATGATTCCTGCAGATAGCAAGGACATCAAAAAAGAATATAAGATCCTTCTCAATGAGTTGAAACAATTCAACCCTGAACTGCTGAATAAAGGCCGTTTGCTTGCCATCACCAAATGTGATATGCTGGATGAGGAAATGATGAAACTCTTGAAAAAAGAATTGCCGCGTGTTCCTTCGGTATTCATTTCCTCTCATACAAAACTAGGACTTACCCAGCTTAAAGAGATGCTCTGGGCTCAGCTGAATGCGTAGGATTCGACTATCTGCAGACTTTACTGATCAACATTCGATTAGATAAAAACATATATATTCCACCGATATTAAAATCAATATTGCATAACATTGTTTTTCAAATCAGATCCCATGAATAAATTTGAAAACCTGAAACCGGAATATAAAATCTGGTTCTCCTCGCTTCAGGGTGAAGGAATACTAGGTGATGGCAAGTGGAAAATATTAAAACAGATTGATGAATGTGGTTCCCTGGTAAGAGCATGTGAGCAACTCGGAATCACCTATCGCCGCACCTGGAACGATTTGCGTAAAATTGAGAAAATGCTCGGATTTAACCTGCTCGAAACAATACGTGGAGGACCAGATGGGGGTAGTACCATGCTTTCTCCTGAAGGCCGCCGGCTGGTGAAATCCTTTGATATTTTCCATCAACGTATGGATAAAATGATGAATAAAGAATTTGCCAGGTTGCTTGATGATCTCAACTCGTAAATTATACAATCATTAAATCATTTTTTAAGATGCTCAATGTTCCTAACATGGTTATGATTGGCGGCAATTCCCGTAATTCCGGCAAAACAACCATGGCTTGCAGCATTATCGGCAAGTTATCAGTAACAGAGGATGTTATAGGTTTAAAAGTAACGAGCATATGTCCGGGCGAAGATGATTTTCATGGGCATCATACTGAAGATGAATCTTCAGGTTTCTCCATTTTTGAGGAACTTAACCCCGGATCCGATAAGGATACATCCAGAATGCTCAGAGCCGGATCGAGCCATGTTTATTATATCCGTGTTTCGGAAGAATTAATTGAGAAAACTCTATTACATTTTCTGTCAACGTACATTAACAAGCAGTTAATTGTGTGCGAAAGCAGGAGCCTGCGCGGGATAATTAACCCTGGCCTGTTCCTTATGATGATGAGATTACCGGCAGTCAATAAAAGGAAAGATGTTGCAGCTTATTTAACACTTGCCGATAGGGTTTTTTATTTTGATGAAGACCAGGATGCAAGAAAACAATTTGTTGATAGTCTGAGTTTTACGGAAGGTAAATTTTCTCAGATCAATTAAATTGGAATGAAACAGGTATCTGTTCTGAAATGACAGTTTTAATTTTTAAATTTAAAATGTAATATCAATTTTTGTGTTTTAACCACAAAGGTTATGCAGCAACGAAAACTTAACAAATGAAAAAATATTTTCCTGGCCTGATTGTCATTTTTATCCTGATGCTTTTCTCTGAAGTGAAAGCTCAGCAAGTACGTTCGTTATGGATTGACGGGGTAGCAGGGCTTAACAACAATTGGATATTGAACCAGAATGCTTACGGCAACCAGGAAATGGAATATGCCACCACTTTTGGTTATACTGCCGGGGCAGGGGTGAGTTATTTTTATAACCGGCAGTGGGGCTATAACGCATCTCTACTCATCAGCAAAATGGGGCAGAATTATGCCGGATTTCAGGCTGGTGGAGAAGCCAAACGTAAAACCAAGTTAACCTACCTGGAAGTGCCGCTCTTACTGATGAGACAAATACCTTATACGAATTACCCCACATGGATTTCTTTTGGCCCTGATATTCTGATCTTGCTAAAAGCCAATCAGGAGTATAGCCGGAAAGGTGGAGCCGAATTGCCAAAACCGATTGGCATGGCATCAGGTGATGTAACGGACAGATTTAAACGAGCAGATATTGCATTGAATATTTCTATAAACCGGATGATTGATGTGAACCGATACAGTAAAACAATGTTTCTTTTCTCCATTAATTCTGCAATCGGAATCACCGATATTAATACACCGGACTGGCAAATCCCCAATACGCATGGAATTTATGGGAAGTCCCACAATTTTTATATCGGGATCAAAGCGGGTATGATGTTCAAGGTTGCCAGATTAGGTGGGGCCTACTGGTAAAAATAAAAAGACTGCCTGGTAAACAAGACAGTCTCTTTCAGTACCCGAAGCCGGAATCGAACCGGCACGGCCGCAATGGCCAAAGGATTTTAAGTCCTTCGTGTCTACCTATTTCACCATTCGGGCGCCTGAAAAAAAACCTCCGTGTTTCTACAGGAGGTCTTTTGGCTGAGCGGAAAACGAGACTCGAACTCGCGACCCCGACCTTGGCAAGGTCGTGCTCTACCAACTGAGCTACTTCCGCAGTATTGTCCGTTATGGGAGTGCAAATATACACACATTTTCTTATTCCAAAAATTTCTCTAATATTTTTTCAGTATATTTTTAATCTCATTCAGTTTCATCAAGGCCTCAACCGGGGTTAAGGTGTTAATATCCAAAGCCATGATATCATCACGGATACGTTCCAGCAGCGGATCATCCAACTGGAAGATGCTTAACTGTATATCTTCCCCCTTTTTGTCAGTTTTAACTGAGGATGTGTCAGTGTCCTGATCATCAGTAACATGTTTCTTTTCGAGTTGTGAAAGTATATTGGTAGCTCTTTGTAATACACTACCCGGCATGCCGGCCATTCGTGCAACATGAATACCGAAACTGTGCTCACTGCCGCCTGGTGTAAGCTTACGCAGAAAGATCACTTTCTTCCCGATTTCCTTTACAGCTACATGATAATTGCGGATACGGGGTTTACTCGCTGCCATTTCATTCAGCTCATGGTAATGTGTGGCAAAAAGCACCTTGGCGCGGTAAAGCGGATGATCGTGCAGGTATTCAGCTATTGCCCGGGCAATCGAAATACCATCGTATGTACTGGTACCTCGACCAATTTCATCAAGCAATATCAGACTACGGTTCGAAATATTATTCAGGATGCTGGCGGTTTCATTCATTTCGACCATAAATGTTGATTCGCCTGAAGTAATATTATCCGAAGCTCCTACACGGGTGAATATTTTATCCACCATGCCTATTTTAGCAGCTTCAGCAGGCACGAAACTGCCAATCTGAGCCATGAGTACAATCAATGCCGTTTGCCTCAGCAGGGCCGATTTACCTGACATGTTCGGCCCGGTTAGAATTATGATCTGCTGGCTGTCGTTATCAAGCAGCACATCATTGGCGATGTATTCTTCCCCTGTGGGTAAATGCTTTTCAATAACAGGGTGACGCCCGTTTTTGATTTCAACGGTATAGGAATCGTTGAGTTGGGGTTTCACATAGCGGTTCGCCTTTGCTACGCGGGCAAATGATAAGAGGCAATCGAGGCGTGCAATCAGCTGGGCGTTGAGTTGGACCGGTTGTACATATTCTGCCAGTTGCAGGATGAGTTCATTATAAAGCCTGTTTTCAATATCAAATATTTTTTCTTCGGCACCCAGGATTTTTTGCTCATATTCCTTCAGCTCTTCTGTAATATAGCGTTCAGCATTCACCAGTGTTTGCTTGCGCATCCATTCGGGCGGTACTTTCTCCTTATGCGAATTGGTAACTTCGAGGTAGTAGCCGAAAACATTGTTAAAACTGACTTTGAGCGAAGTAATGCCAGTCCGTTCAATCTCGCGTTGCTGAAGTTTAATCAGATAATCTTTTCCCGAATACGCGAGATTTCTAAGCTCATCCAATTCGTCCGATACACATGGGGCAATAACCTGTCCTTTCGAGATCATGGTCGGGGGATCATCCTGGATGGTCTGACCTATTTTATCTGCAATAAGTTCACAAGGGTTTAATTGTTCGCCCAGGCGACGGAGTGGTTCGTGTGAAGCATCCAGGCAAGCTTTTTTTATTGGAATTAATGCCTGCAGTGCACGTCGTATCTGCAATACTTCTCGAGGGTTTACCCTGCTGACAGCCACTTTTGATATGAGTCGCTCAAGGTCACCAATGGTCTTAATCTGTTGTTCAACTATTTCGGTAAAAATTTCTTGCTGAAGATAATAATCTACGATTTCATGCCGCTCGGTCACCGGGAGCCTGTCCTTCAGAGGAAGTAAAATCCAGCGCCTGAGCAGCCGTGCGCCCATCGGTGAAATGGTGTTGTCAATAGTCGAAAGAAGGGTATTTGCATTATCGTTGGGTGAATGCAATAATTCGAGGTTCCTGACTGTGAATTTATCAAGCCACACAAAATGATCTTCTTCAATACGGGATATCTTGCAGATATGCTGTACTTTATCATGTTGCGTTTCGGAAAGATAATATAATGCAATTCCTGCTGCAATGACGCCGTTTTCGAGTTCGCTGATGCCGAATCCTTTGAGTGATGCTGTTCCGAATTGTTTGAGCAGCAGATCTTTGGTAAACTCGATGGTAAAAACCCATTCATCAAAATAGGAGAAATAATACTTATCGCCGAAAGTTTCAACAAACTGCTGCCTTTTGTTTTTTTGAACAATTACCTCGGAAGGACGGAATGTCTGGAGCAACTTTTCAATATACTCATTAGAACCCTGGGCCAGCAAAAACTCACCCGTTGAGATATCCAGAAATGCAATGCCCGAAGCCTTTGGCAGAAGGTGAATACAAGCCAGGAAATTATTCTCTTTGTTTTCGAGAATTCTATCATTGTATGAAACCCCGGGAGTAACCAGTTCAGTAACTCCGCGCTTAACAATCGTTTTTGTGAGTTTAGGATCTTCCAGCTGATCGCAGATTGCGACCCTGAAGCCTGCTCTTACCAGTTTCGGAAGGTATGTATCGAGCGAATGATGCGGGAAACCGGCAAGTTCAATATAAGCTGCTGCGCCATTAGCACGGCGGGTAAGTATAATTCCCAGTATCTCCGAGGTTTTAATGGCATCAGAACCGAAGGTTTCATAAAAATCACCAACTCTGAACAATAACAAAGCATCAGGGTACTTAGCCTTGATGGTATTGTATTGCTTCATGAGTGGCGTTACCACAGCGTCTTCTTTATCTTTGCCTTTTGTCACTTCCAAATAGTATTATTTGTAACGGCAAATATAGGATTATCTGTCAGGATTTTCCCGAACTCATCCGAAGTGTTAATAAATTTAACATTTACCGGCAATTGAAAACATTTAAATTTGCCGTTTAATTCTTTAAAATGCGAAAACTCAGTATGGACGAACTGAACAGGGTCAGTGTCGAAAAATTCAATCAGCTCGATAAGCTTCCTGTTATCTGCATCCTGGACAATATCAGGAGCCAGCACAATATCGGTTCAATTTTCCGCACTTCGGATGCTTTCAGGATCAGGGAATTGTACTTGTGTGGCATCACTGCAACTCCGCCCAACCGTGAAATCAATAAGTCGGCGTTGGGAGCCACTGAGTCAGTTAAATGGCAGTACTTTGCCAATACCTGTACAGCGGTTGAGCAACTGAAAAAGTCAGGGTATAAAATTATTGCAGTCGAACAGGCCGTGGGAAGCATAGTTCTCGAAGATTATATTCCTGAAGTATCCGAAAACGTAGCTTTGGTTTTTGGAAACGAATTAACAGGAGTAAGTGACGATGTGATGGACATGGTGGATACCTGTATTGAAATACCGCAGTTCGGCACCAAGCATTCCTTTAACGTTTCGGTATCGGCAGCAATTGTTTTATACCAGTTTTATATAAACCTGAAAAAATATCTTTTTTAATGACCACGTACCATCCCGGAATAGAAGTAACCTGAATGGTATTTTGCCGGTTCCTGATAATTGATATCCACCTGTTCTCCGGGAAATAATTTCCCAAGAAAAGTCGCAAGGATAAATACTGCCTCACAGCCTGCATAATAGGCTATCTTGCTTTTACGCTGAAGTTTAACTATATTTGTATATGATTTGTTTTCAGATATTTTTTTTAAAATCTTGTTATGTGCAAATCATTACACCTGTCACATTGGGCAATAGTTATATTACTCATTATTGCGTTCCATAGCATGTGGAACCCGGCATTGGCACAGACAAAAAGTGTCAGTTCCCCTTTTAACGCACATTTATACCTGCAGCCAAATATTGGATTAAGTCAATACTTCGGCGATTGGAATAAAGAAGATTACTGGAATAAAAACCCGCAATTTGCATTCGGAGCAGCCTTGGGCTACCAGCTATTTCCTGTTTTAGGGTTTCGGGGCCAATTCATGAAAACGGATTTGTATAGCAAAAGACCGGATATGAATAGAGTATTAAGTTCCAACCTTTGGGATGGAGCAATACATCTCACGATCAATCTCAACGAGATATTTGCTGAGTACAATGAAAAGAGATTATTGAATTTCTATCTCTTTACAGGAGCGGGTATTTCTTCATTCAAGTCAAAACTTCAGGGTGTTGCGACTGACATAATTTTTTTTGAACATACTGAAAGGCAATATGCATTTTTTCTTCCGGCTGGTGCTGGTGCAGCATTCAGGTTGAGTAATTCCCTTTCCATTAATCTTGAATACGTCGATCGTACCCTGTTTGATGGAAAGATACTTGATTTTAAAGATGGTGGCAATGGCAAAACTAATAATGACCATTACAGTTATGCTTCTGCAGGGTTGCAGATTAATTTTGGTGTTAAGGATACCGATGGCGATGGCGTTAGGGACAAAGATGATCTTTGCCCGCAAACTCCAGGTAAAGTTGAGCTTGCAGGTTGCCCTGATAAAGACAATGATGGAATAGCCGATAAAGATGATGCCTGCCCGGATGTTGCCGGCAAAGCTGAATTTAAAGGTTGCCCTGATACCGATGGGGATGGCATCCCTGATAAAGAGGACGCTTGTCCTGATGCCGCAGGAAAGAAGGAACTCAATGGTTGTCCTGATAAGGATAATGACGGCGTTGCAGATAAAGATGACAAATGTCCGGATATCGCGGGTTTGAAAACACTTGCCGGCTGTCCTGACCGCGATGGTGACGGAATTGCTGACAAGGACGATGCTTGTCCGGATGTGAAAGGCCTGGCTCAATTCAAAGGCTGCCCTGACACAGATGGCGATGGCATTCCTGACAACCTGGATCATTGCCCTGATGTATCAGGTGTTGCTGCAAACTTCGGATGCCCTGGCGTTAATATTTCCGAATACTTTAAAGTAGTCTATTTTGACTTTGATAAAGCAGTCCTGGCAAACAAATTTATAAAGGATCTGGATGAAGTAGTAACTATTATGAATGAAAATACAGATTCGAAATTGTCGGTTGAAGGTTATGCTGATTCACAGGGACCTGCTGCTTATAATATGATCCTGTCTGACAGACGTGCCATCTTTGTTGTTAATTACCTGGTAAAGAAAGGGATTTCGAAAGACCGGTTAATTAAATCTTTCTTTGGCGAAAACAAGGCTGCTGCTACAAATAAAACCCGGGAAGGACGTGCCAGAAACCGTAGAGTTGAAATTAAATCAATACAATAAATTGCAAAAAAACTGATGTAAAAAAAGCTGCTAGAAATAGCAGCTTTTTTTGTTTAGTCTCCTTTGCCTTTCGGTCCGAAACAAATTGAATTTTAATTATTGGAACCAGATATTAGCTTATATACCTTTTCTTTGCTTAAATTTGAATTTGCAGACAAGTATTTTGATATAAATTATGGATGAATTCTTCAGTTTTGAAGAATATACATAGATGAATTTAAATGTTTTTCACGTTGATAATTTATTTTACATTGTAACTAATATTTTTTATTTTTGATGAAAATATTTTATTAACTCATTTCACCGTCTTAAATTATGAAAATAAAACTTACCAGGATTGTATTAATTGTAGTTCCAGTTATTTTATTAAACCTCGTTTCGATTCAATCCCAAGCCCAGGGAAAATGGAATGACGGTAAAAAGAATAGTTATGTTTACGTGCAGCCGAATATAGGCATGAGCCAGTATTTTGGAGATATCAATAAGCCTGATTTTTCTAATAAGAATTTTAAATTCGGATACGGAGGAATACTGGGCTATCAGATCAGTCCTGTTTTTGGAGTACGTGGACAGTTTGTAAAAACTAATCTTTTCGGCGAAAGAACCGATCAGAATCTAAAGTTCAAATCTGATCTCTGGGATGCGGCGCTGAATCTGACGGTGAATATCAATGAAATATTCTCAACATACAACGAAAAGAGGTTTGTAAATTTTTATCTGTTTACAGGAGCAGGAATTACTTCCTACAAGTCGACACTTGAAAATATTACGCCTGACGTTATTGTTAACCAACATACTTCCAGGCAAAAAGAGATCTTCGTTCCGATAGGGGCGGGTGCTTCGTTCCGATTGAGCCAGATTCTGGCTATAAACCTCGAATATGGGGATCATATGACTTTTAAAAGCAACGTGATCGATTTTACTGATGGCAGAAAAAAGAATGACCATTATAGTTATGCATCAGTGGGATTGCAGATCAAATTTGGCGTTAAAGATACCGATGGGGATGGCGTTAGGGATAAAGATGATCTTTGTCCTGAAACCCCCGGTAAGGTTAATCTTTCCGGTTGCCCGGATAAAGATAATGATGGTATAGCCGATAAAGATGATGCTTGTCCGGATATAGCCGGAAAGCCAGAATTTAAAGGTTGTCCTGATACCGATGGGGATGGTATTATCAACAGTGAAGATGCTTGTCCCGATGCAGCCGGTAAAAAAGAACTCAAAGGCTGTCCGGATAAAGATAACGACGGCATTGCAGATAAAGACGACAAATGTCCTGCTGTGGCTGGTTTGAAAGAACTTACCGGATGTCCGGATCGCGATGGCGATGGCATTGCTGACAACGACGATGCATGTCCGGATGTAAAAGGGCCGGCTCAATTCAATGGCTGCCCTGATACGGATGGTGACGGCATACCTGATAATAAAGATAAGTGTCCTGAAGTTGCCGGAATTGCCGCCAATGCCGGTTGTCCTGAGGAAGTTAAAGGCCCGCTGCTTGAAAAAACGGTATATTTCGATTTAAATAAAAGCATTGTTTTGCAAAAGGATATCAGCATTCTGAATGAAATCGCTGTTTTTATAAACGAACATCCCGAAGCGATAATCTCAGTTTCCGGGTTTGCCGATGAAGTTGGGTCAGAAAAGTATAACCTTCGCCTTTCAGAGGAACGTGCCGATTTTGTGATTAATTATTTGACGAAAAAAGGAATGACTTCTGTTAAAATCGAGAAATCATATTTTGGGAAAAGCAAACCAGTAGCTGATAATAAGACTGCTGAGGGACGCGCGCTCAACAGAAGGACTCTTATAACAATCACTAAATAATCAGGAATAATCTCTTCTAATGGGAGACTGTCTGCAAAGGACAGCCTCCCTTTTATTTTTGTTACATCACACTTCATCTCCCTTTGGTAAATAAGGCAGCAGGTCCAGCGATCACCGGAATATTGAATAACAGTTTACTCGCTTGTTCGTGAATTAATGCAAAGTTGATAATCAGAACGTCTCAATTCAGATATTGCCTTCATCTTTCAGAATGCTGATTTTATAAATTTCATTCAGTTGTTCAACGTAATTTATTTAAAACGGATAATTTTAATTCTTTATATTTGTTGACAGTATTTAAATTTATCTGACTTCCCCAATTTCGCGATTATGAAAATGAAACGAATCAAAAATGCATTGATTGTGGTTGCAGTTTTTGCATTCAACTTCGTTTCAATTACATCATGGGCTCAAAATAAAATTGCAAGTGAGAAAATGCAAC
>Ga0079306_1001719_pt1 | contig 13710 bp, 11 predicted proteins | sample Methanotroph_Enr_FD_79181 | JGI IMG/M metagenome (GOLD analysis project Ga0079306, IMG submission 79181) | Enriched soil microbial communities from Old Woman Creek wetland in Ohio, USA - Methanotroph_Enrichment_5 | ecosystem: Environmental > Terrestrial > Soil > Wetlands | place: USA: Ohio...
ATCTTGCCGTCGTGGTTCTCGTCGCGGGCAAAGGTGTAGGACTTGGCATACTCGCCGGGCCAGAAATCGCCGCCGACACTGTGGAAGTCGGAGTCGACGAAGGTGTAGAAGTGACGCCCTTCGCCAAGCAACGCGTCCCAGAGCCCGCCCACCTGAGCGATCATGTAATCGGCGCCGCCATAGGTGCGGGACTTGGGCGACGCGCCGCTGTAGCCGCCGCGCGAAGCCTCCTTCTGGTGGCCGGGAATTCCTTCGAAGCCAAAGACGACATCGGGTGCGGCATTGTTGAAATCGCGGATGTCGGCGATGGAATATTTCAGGGCGCGGGACGGGTGATTGAGCAGAAAATAGCTGGCTTTGGGGTAGTTGTTCTCTAACCACTTGGCCCCGGCTACCGCCTTGTCGTGGGAATTGGCAACGACTTTGCCCGTAACGCCGAGGTAACTGTCGCTGGTCGATCCGCTATCGCTGGCATCGAAGAGGTATTCATGCTGGGCAATGGCCTTGCCCCCCTGCTCTGCCGCGCCGACGATGCCGACACTGGCGTGTTCGTGGGTCGGCACGTTCCACTCGTAGCCCTGGACGATCAGCTTGTCCGGGTAGGTTGCACGCGCCTCGGCGATGATCGGATAGGAGTACTGCTCGAGCGACTGCCAGCGCCACATCTTGCCTGCCGGAGGGTTGCCGAGAAAGAGCGTATCGGTCGGCCATGCCGCTCCCTGCGGGGTACGGGCGGAAGTGCCGCCATGTTCGGAATTGGCGATCCAGCCCAAACCGAACCTGAAGGCATTGGCGAGCACGTCGGCCTCGACGTTGCTGCCGTCGGTCAGATAGGTGTGGTTGTGGAAGTCGCCGGCAAGCCAGCGGTCTGCCGATACCTGATGGTGGCCATGGTGGCGCTCTTCCTCAGCAGATGCAGTCGCGGCAACCAGCACCGAAAGCAGAACCGCCACCCCGAGCCCTCTTCGTACCTTCCATGCCTTGTCTATTTTCATCGTTTCCTCCTCCCTGAAATATCCCGGTCTTTTGCCGGGGCCGAGAGGATCATGAACCCCTTTTATTTCAATAGGCTGACAACAGATTAACAATTCGGCAACGGTAACATTAAAAACATTTTTTACAAAATCGCACAGGTAGCACTTGCCATTGCAAAAGGTTCGAGTATCTTGTATTAAAATAATTTAAGGAGGTGCTCAGCATATGCCCAACAACAATGCAAGCTATCCCGAGATGGTCGCGAAATCAACGGCGATTGTTGAGGCGTTCACACCGGAGTTGTACGCGTACCTGCTGTCTCTTATGCCCACTCCCCAAAGTTATGCCGAAAGTCACAACCGTTTCGAGGAGAGTTACGCGGCCTCTCTGAAGGGGGATCCGGAAAAAGTCAAAGCGTACGAGGCGGAGCGCCACGCGCTCGATGTCGCGATCTCGGTACTGCAGGGAGTGGCCAAAGCGGTAACCATCAAGGACCCCAAAGTGCCGAAGGCTCTCGGCGTTGGTTTCGTAACGGAGAAGGCGCCGCCCTCCACGGTTATCCTCACCGTCCCGCACGAATTTAAGGTGACGTACGACCCTCTCGGCCAGATCACCGCCGCGGTCACCAGGGTCCCTGGTGCCAAGGGATATCAGGTCTGGGCCTGCGAAGGCGACCCCAACGTCGAGTCGAATTGGAGGCTGGTCGCCTCGTCGCCAAACTGCAGAGGGATCGTAATAATGGGCCTAAACCGCGGGAAGCCCAACTGGCTGAGGATCCGGGCAATGCGAGGTACTGGTGCCGGCCCTTGGTCAAACTGCGTCACCTTGCCCACTTAGAACAACTACCGGGGGCCCCGTTCTGGAAAATCATCAGACGGGGCCTTTCGCCCCATTCCAGGCAGCCCCCTCCCCACTCGATTCAAAGCCCACGATCAACCACCCACCGCATTCCTTCAAAAATCCAGAGATTTAACGACTGTGGAATGAAAAGCGAAGAATCAATGATCCAATTCTGCGTTTTGGGGGGCCAAAGCGAAGAATTGATGGTGCAATTCTTCGCTTTCTTGGGATAAGCGGAGAATTAGCCCCCTAAAGTGAAGAATTGGAGTCCTAATTCATCGCTTTCGATGTGAAAAGCGAAGCATACCCGGTGGCGTTCTTTGCCTTCGGATCCTGATTCTCAACATCTTGTCAGCTGTTAGGACCGCGATTACCGGAAGCGTTTCCGTTATACGGGCCATCGACCTTTTCGTTGTTCGTTTTCTCTGCTGAGGCGAAAAGGCGAACCGGCGTCGTCGGTTTCAAATCAATTGAACAACCACCGCTGAATCAATCTTGTATAACGCGGCATTATTACATAAACCATCAGAGAAACCACGATGCCTGTAATAAACAGTGAATCGATATAACGGTCTTGAGGTATTCCCAGTTGGCGTAGAAGCGGCAGTATAATCAGGGGGATCGTTAGTACCAGAGGGTAAATGGCAGACCAGGTAACTAAAAACTGCTTCCAGCGCGTGGGCAACTTCGCCTTGGCGCCTTCAGGGGCGAACCAGAAATCGAGGCCGCTACGTACAAAGAAGTCATCATCTTTCGCCAGAAACGGCCTGACCTTTTCGATAAGGTGCTTTCGCTCTGGAGAACTCATCCAATTTTCGAGGTGCTCACGCGTATCAAACCGTATGACTACCGTATATGTTGCGGAGAGACCGGCAATTGGGCGGACGATCTGCCAATCCAAGTGTCCAGTGGAGGCCCTGCATTTCGGACCGATTTCATCCAGCCATCTTTCATACTCGTCGTGCTGGCCATCCCGCACGCGATGAGTAATGACAACGGTTGCGCCCTCTTTCATTGTACCGATAGGGTTAGTTTCATCAGTCAAAATATCAACCTCCAGGCGACTTTGGCATGCCCATAAGTCTAACACCCAGTGCTCTGACATTCAGCGTAGGCCAGGTATCTGCAGGGCGGCCACCTGCAGTGGCCTGAGGATAATCTTGCAACCACTCTTCTGGTGACAACTCAGTACTCTTTAGTAGAGGTACAGCTTTTTCCTGATGACCGGTGCAGCAGTTATTTGGACTTCCGGCTATGCTGGTACTTTGCACAAATAGTGATAAAAAGGTGCAATCGCCTCGAAACCGTGAATCAGGTCCGAAATCAGCTCCTTTTCCAGGCTGTTACCGATTATTTCATTATTGCTAACAAGAAAAAGACTTTTTCTGTTGTACCAGTTTCGCAACTCATCGCTGATGTCAGTTTTCAGAGGTCGTTTGTATACTTCGCCTTCAACAGTGAAAACACCTTGCTTTGGGAAAAATTCCGTTGCCGAAAGGAATTTAGCAGGGTTTATATCAAGACCCTTTCTGAATCTGTCCATGGTCTCACGGCTGGCGCAGTAAAAACCCATGCCATAACGATATGAATACGGCGAAATTTCAAAAAAGTATGCCGGGTAATTCTGCCAGTCACTTCCAGGACGTTTGAACGTAATCCAGTGGCTTGTCTTGTAGGGAGATTTGTCTTTCGAAAATCTAGTGTCCCGGTAGATTCTCGATATGGTTTTGCTTATTGCAGGTCGTGCTTCAAAATCCGGGTCGATGCTGAGCATCAACGGGCCTAATCCGGCTGCCAATGCTTGCAATGGTGTCAGAACGTTGTCCAGGTAGTCCTGTTTATGAAGTTCGAACCACCCTTTGTTGTTGTTATCGCAAAGACTTCTTAAAAACTGGAAAGTGGCAGGCGAAAACCCATTAAATTTTTCGGTCATGTTTCATCCTTGTGAAGTCACAGCGGCAGGTAGGTTGCGGAGGAACTGTCTCAGCGTTTTTTTCGGGTGATCCCCAGATCGTTTTTAACAGACTTGACGAAGCGACCGAATGCCTTGTCCTTTTTCCGCTTTTCAAGGCACGACAGATCATGGAACTCCGACTCGCGCCTGAGCTTGAGAAAGTTCTGGTAGTGTGACGGGTGGATGGTTCCGTCCTCAATTGCACTCAAAACAGCACAACCTGGTTCGTTGGAGTGAGAGCAATCACCATACCTGCATTCCGATGCTAGCGTATAGATATCGGCAAAGCTGTCACCCATACCTTCCTCAGCCCTCAAAATGCCGAATTCGCGCATTCCGGGGTTGTCTATCAACATCGCACCATTATCCAACATTATCAGTTCGCGACGCACCGTCGTGTGCCGGCCCTCGCCTGTACCGCTCACCACCTTGGTTTCGAGTATATTGCAGCCAATCAGTTGATTGATCAAGGTACTCTTGCCAACCCCAGATGAACCTAAAAGGCAGTAAGTCTTTCCGGGTTGTAGAATATCGCGTACATCGTTAACGCCTTCGCCGGTGACGCTACTGAGCGCAATTACCTGTGCATTTATTCCAGCACTTCGTATTTTTTCTACGAGTTGTTGGAGAGTTTCAGGCTCGACCAAGTCAGTCTTTGTAAGCACGATCACAGGATGTATGTGCCCGCTTCTGACCATCACCAAGTAACGCTCGAGCCTGTTGATGTTGAAATCGAAATGGCAGGACTGGACTATCAAGGCTACGTCAACATTCGAAGCAATCATCTGGTACTCGACACCATCACCTGCAGCCTTACGACCGAGAACAGATTTTCTAGGAATAACATCATGGATTATTCCGAACATGTCAGAGCTGCTGTATTGGACACATACCCAATCTCCAACACATGGGAAATCAGCGGACTGATCGGTCGTGTACAAAAAACGGCCGGCCAGTTTTGCCCGAAATTCGCCAGACCCATCAATTACAACAAATTGATCACGATCCACAGCGACGACACGGGCAACACTGTATCCTGCTGAGCCCTTTTCGTGGGCCTTCTCATCGAACCATTCATCCCAGCCAAACTGTTTCAGTTGTTCAAAAGTTGAGTGCATTTCAAGTTTCCACCTGGCGGCTTCCCGCTCTGTTGCTTCTTCCCGGTTGGACGTCTCTTATGACCAGCATTTCATTGCCACCTCTTTGAAATTCGTAGGGTACGCGCTCGATCTCTACGGCGAATCCACGTTTCGCGAGATGCTCGTTTACAAACGGAAGATGTGATGACAAGGCACCTTCGAGCGTCAGCAACGGAAACACTCGCACCTCGCGAGAGACACGCAACATTTCCTGAAGAGCCTGAAGATGAAACTCTGCGGACAAGTGGGCGCTGTACAAAAACAGGAAATGAGATGACAGGGCTAGGTCGAATGAACCGCGTTCAAAAGGCAACGCGGGCAATTCGCCTAAGACGTACCGGCCTTCTTGTTTTCCCGCATCAAAGTCTGCGAGGAAAGTTGCCATCGAGGACATGCGAATGCTTCCGAGTTGTTCTACAGTCGGAATTTCATCCCAAACGTAGTCGCGGTGATTTTCACGCAGTTGCACCATCACGGCTCCATAGGTTTCGGAGATACGACTTCCGATCTGCTCCGCATTAAAAGCGTAGATCGGATCTACCGATACGATATTTCCGCCACGTTTGGTCAATTCGGAATTAAACGCTGCGGGGCCATCACCGCACCCAAGAATACGAAGACCAAGATCGATCTCAGTTAGGCCAAACATGTTGACATATTCGTCATACGAACGTCCCCATGGCACAACTTTGTCGAGTGTAAACCCCACTGATGACCCCTTCTGTCTGCGCGTCAGGAATGCCGGTTACTCGCTCCCACGCACATCTGCACCCGCCGCCTACCTGGATTTTCATGCGGGGTTTTCTGTTTTTCGAGGTGAATAATACGGTCTTTATGAGTGGTTTTCAATAGAATACTGAGGAGGGGGTATATCCTGGAATGCGCCCTGCATCTCGATAGGGTCTTCCGCAGGAAAGAGTGTTTATTCCCAGCGGAGCACCATAATCTGATCTTCACCCACCTCAACGTGGGTGCCGAGGCGTCTTCCCTCCCAGTCGAGGGTTTCACGGAGCCAATGGATGTCCGGCAAAGCGGCGCGGGTAACCTGGAACTTCCATATCCGTGTCGGCACGAGCCTCAGGGAGACGAGCCTGCCGTTGGCCGGGTCCGTTTCAACGAAATACATCAGCCCCAGATCGCCGCGATACTGCTCGTAACCGCCGATCCCTTCGTAGTCAGCGATGAAGTCGCCGCAGCCGTAGATGATCGGCTTTTCCCGGTAGACTTCGATTCCCTTCACATGGTGTGAAGAGTGACCGTGGAGGATGTCCACACCGGCGTCGTCGATGAGCCGATGGGCGAACGATACTTGCGCTCGGGGTATCTCGAACCCCCAGTTGCCTCCCCAGTGGATCGATGCGATTACGATGTCACCCTTTGTCTTCACTTTTCGGATCCGCTCGCCTATGACCTGGACCGTACCTTCAGATAGGTCCGGGAGCAGATTGACTCCGGGGCGGACCTCCGTGGCGCTCCAGCTGGTCGGGATGCCGCTCGATGCATCGCCGAAGGAGAAGACCAGTACACGTCCCTTGCCCGGCACCGTGATCGTCGCCGGTGCCACCGCTGTCGCGAGGTCCCGACCCGCGCCCGTTCCCTTCACTCCTGCTTCCTCCAGGGTGCAGAGCGTCTCGTCGAGCCCCGGATAGCCCCAATCGAGGACATGGTTGTTCGCCAGGGCGCAGACATGAATCCCCGCAGCCGTAATGGCAGGGAAGTTTGCCGGGCTCATCCGGTAGTTTATCCCCTTGCCACGCCAGTAGGTGTCGCGCTCAGTGACGCTGGTCTCCAGATTGACCAGTTTCACGTCCGGCCGTAGCCGATCGAAAGTCGCGAGGGCATCTCCCCAGATATAACCGAAATCGACCGGCTTCGGGATGGGGCCACTTACTTTTTCAGCAAGCTCAACATAGCCACATGAGCTGGTCATGAAAGGCTCGTAGATGCGAGCGTCGACGGGGTGGGGAAGGATCTGGTCTATCCCCCGGCCGGTCATGACATCGCCGCACATGAAGACTGTGATGGTGGCGTTGTTTGCGTTGCTGTCCATGTCGGTTTCCCGCAGCATTGTTGCCGGGGCTCCGGGGGCAGGTCAACATGCTTGATTTCTCGCTATGTAAAAGGCCTGCTCCCAGGCATCTCCTGTGGTCGTTCCCCGCGCAGATGATGAGTTTCAACCTTGCAATGTGTATTTTAATCCTCAAGGGGATGGGCTTCAAAGCGGATTCTGGGGGAGGACTTTTTTTTGGGGGGGGGAGGCGTTCTACAAAATAAAAAAGGCCAGGTCATATGACCTGGCCGTTATTTTTGTTTGGAGCGGGAAACGGGGTTCGAACCCGCGACTTCAACCTTGGCAAGGTTGCACTCTACCACTGAGTTATTCCCGCTCAACGAGTCCTGACTTATAGCAAATCGATCCCGGGCAGTCAAGCAAAAGTGTTACTACCTTCCCAAAAAATTTCGTTGTCCATTTCCCCCTAAAAAATCCTTCCCCCGACTACTTGCCGCCCAACACCCGCTTCACGGCTTCGTAGATTTCCCGCGGCACGAAAGGTTTCTTCAGGATCGCCTTGGCGCCGACATCCATAGCCGCCTGGGTATCGCTGTCATAGTCAGAGGCGCTGGCGATCAGCACGTTGGCGCTCTTGGTGAGGGCCACCATCTCACGGGTTGCCTCGATGCCGTTTTTCTCCGGCATGTATATATCCATGATGACTATGTGCGGACGCAGCGCGACGAACTGCTTCACTGCCTGATCGCCGTTCTCAGCTTCGCCGACAATGGTGAAACCGATCTTCCCGATGATGTCGCGCAACACCTTGCGAAAGAAGATCTCATCGTCGACGATCAAAACCCGTACATCTACCAATGCCATGTATGCCTCCAGATACTCCTGAGGTCGATGCAACTTGTTCTGTTTATTCGGCAGGCTGGCGTTTTCTTTCAAGCTTTAAATGGCCGAAGGATATGTCAGAGAAAACTAAGAGTCAACGCTTAAAATCGGTAACCAGCATGTCGTAGTCCTACCGGTCCAATGCGAGTCAGCCAACCGACCACGTGAGAAGTAACCAACATCAAGTAACACGGGCGGCGATTGTCGGCCTAACCGACAGCCCGACTCTCTTATTATGTCATTTCTGCGCCACGCTGTGAATCTGTCGCACCCATCAGGTCCTCGGCCGGATGCGAACGCAGACGAGCCCCGTGCCAAAGGGACACGGGGCTCGTCTGTGCTGCGAGAACCGGTACGGACTACCTCATTTTGATCCTTTGGCCAGCCTGGAGCCCAAGGACTTCCGCATGGCGGCACCTGGAGAACGCCTTACGGTGGCGCTTGCCGCCGGCACCTGCTACCCGGTGCTACCTTGCAACGGTAGCCGGTACAGGAAATCGCCCGGGGTCCGCGCCTCGGTGTGCTTTCTACTGTTACTGTCCGCGTTTTTCACGGTTACTTCTACGCCCATGGTTTCCAGCTCGAGTGCCACCATGAGCAGGAGTTCTTCCATGCTATGGGTCACCTCGGGGGAGAGTTCGAGTCCGGTGCCGAGATCCTTTGGCTGCACGCCGAAGAGCAACAGCTCCTTCGGCAGAGAACCGGTCAGCCGCGCCAGGGCCAAAAGGTCGGAGATGCCCAGCTGATGAGGCGAGATCTTGCGCGAAAAGACAGCGGGAACCCGGTCACCATCGACCCGGATCACGGTTCCCGGCGGCTTGTTGCAGTTCACCGCATCGAGGATGATGAGCGCGTCGCGCCCCTCGATCTGGCCGAGCAGTTCGAGCCCCGCCGTGCCGCCATCCAGAAGTTCCACCTCGGGTGGCATCAGGAACCTTTCTTCCAGAGCCTCGAGTGCTCTTACCCCCACCCCCTCGTCTTTAAGGAGCAGGTTGCCGACGCCCAGTATAAGGATGTTCATGGAGCCCTCCAAGTGAAAATCTGATAGAAACGCGGATGACGCTGATTTCACGGATCTCCGCGGATAAACCTGCAATAGAACGCGGATGACGCTGATTTAACGGGTCTTCACGGATAAAGTCCGATAACAACTAAAGCGTTCAATCCACCGACCCCGCTTTTAGTCGTGTTTTGTCTCCAGACTTTAATCCGCGTGAATCAGTTAAACCCGCGTCATCCGCGTTCTATCGCCTTGCCTTTGCCTTGCCCCGTTTTTTCTACGCTGCCCGTACCTTGACGATCTCCCGGTTCTCCGTGTCGGTCAGGTGCACCGCACAGGCCAGGCAGGGATCGAAGGAGTGCACGGTGCGCAGCACTTCGAGCGGCTTTTCAGGATCGGCGATCGGCGTTCCCATGAGCGACGCCTCGTAGGGCCCGGGGAGGTCCTGGGCGTTGCGCGGCCCGGAGTTCCAGGTGGAAGGCACCACCGCCTGGTAGTTCTTCACCTTGGCGTCCTTGATGACGATCCAGTGCGACAACACGCCGCGCGGGGCCTCGTGGTAGCCGACCCCCTTCACCTCGCCCTTGGGAAACTCGGGACGGTTGAAGGTCCGGACATCCCCGGTGCCGATATTTTCAATAAGGAGCTGCCACTGGGTTTTCAGTGTCTCGTACAAAACGGCAGCGCGCACCGCACGGGCCGCATGGCGCCCGATGGTGGAATGCAGGGCGGTGACCGGGATCTTCTGGCCCGCCATCGACCCGACGGTGGCAAGCGCCAGGTCGGTGTACTTCCTGGTCGGCTCGTGTCCCGCCGCGTACATGCAGAGCACGTTGGCCAGTGGGCCCACTTGAGCCGGCGCGCCGTAGAAGCTCGGAGCCTTCACCCACGAATACTTGCCGTTGTCCTGGAACTCGGTGTAGTTCGGCTTGGTCTCTTCGTCCCAGGGGTGGCGGGTCCAGTCGCCCTGGTACCAGGCGTGCTTCACGCTCTCCTGGACCCCTTTTTGGAAGTACTCGTCCTGCAGGGTGCGGATCGGGTGGAATTTGGAAAGGTCGCCGCCCGGGATGTAGCCGCCGGGGTGCTGGCAGGAAATCCCCTTGCCGTCGCCCGGGAAGTCAGGCACGCTGAGGTAGTTCGTGACGCCTGCGCCGATGGCGGTCCACTCGGGATAGGCGGCGCCGATGGCGCAGACGTCCTTGAAGTAGACCTCGTTGACGAAGCGCCCCAGGTCGTCGATCAGGGTCTTCACGTAGTAGAGCCGCTCCATGGTCAGTGTAGAGGGGCTGTCCGTGTTGATGGCGTTCGCCACGCCCCCGACCGCCAGGTTCTGGATGTGCGGGGTCTTGCCGCCCAGGATGGAAACGATCATGTTCGCCTTGCGCTGCACCTCGAGCGCCTGCAGGTAGTGGGTGGTCGCCAAGAGGTTCACCTCGGGGCTCAACCGCATGGCGGGGTGCCCCCAGTAGCCGTTGGTGAAAATCCCCAGCTGTCCGCTCCCCACGAAGCTCTTCAACCTGTCCTGCGCGTCAGAAAAGATCTGGGTGCTGTGCTGCGGCCAGTTGGAGATGTTCTGGGCCAAGGCAGCCGTCTTTTTGGGGTCCGCCTTGAGCGCCGAGGTGACGTCGACCCAGTCCAGCGCCGAGAGGTGGTAAAAGTGCACCAGATGGTCCTGGATGCCGTGGGCCGCCACCATCAGGTTCCTGATGTACTGGGCGTTGAGCGGCACCTCCGTCCCCAGCGCATTCTCCACGGCCCTGACCGAGGCGATGGCGTGCACCGTGGTGCAGACTCCGCAGATCCGCTGGGTGTAGAGCCATACCTCGCGCGGGTCCTTGTCCTTCACGATGGTTTCGATGCCGCGCCACATCTGCCCCGAGGACCAGGCCTTGGTCACCTTTCCGCCGTCGATCTCGCAGTCTATCCGTAAATGTCCCTCGATCCGTGTGACCGGGTCTATCGTGATTCTCGTTGTCATACCAAGCCCTCCCTTCGATTTGGCTTACGTAATTTCCGACACACTACGCTCACCGCCCAAGTCTGCCTGACGACAGAAGGACGAGGGGGACGCAAGAGGATATTCCGTGCTTCGGCCCTTCATCCGCTTCGCGTTTCCCCCTGCGCTTCCTCCCGGGATTCACCCCTCGCCCCTCTGCTGTCAGTCCGGTACCCCGCGCCTTCAGTGATGCTGGGTGTCGGGGAAGAGGTTCAGATACTTGGCGCACAGCTTGAAACCCAGGATGGCGAACGCGATCATCCCGATGGTGAGCGTCCATTCCATGAGGGACGGGAAGTAGTCTCCCCCCGCGCGCGTGGCGAATTGCTGCACCCCGAAGATGCCTACGTTCAGGCGGTTCAAGAGCACCCCGGTGACCACCATGATGTTGACCGCGAAGATCCGGTGCATGTTGGTCCGCACGCTGGAGAAGCAGAGCAGCACGAGCGGGACGATCACCCCGACCAGCACCTCGACGAGGTACAGGTTCGCCAGGAAGCTGCCGTCCAGGGCGGCGCTGAGCCCCGGCCCCTGCACCAGGACCGCGATCTTGAGCGCCAAGTAGGCGGTCCCCACGAAGAGCACGCCGCGGGCCAGGCCGGCCAGCACGTCACGCGGAGGTTCGTGGTTGAAGACCTTGCCGGTGAGGATGGTCTCGAAGCTGACCATGGAGAGCCCCATCATGATGGCCGACAGCAGGAACAGGTAGGGGATGTGCTTGCTGTACCAAAGCGGCGAGAGCTTCTCCGGCGCGATCAGGTAGACGGCGCCCAGCGAAGACTGGTGCAAAAGCGACAAGAGCACCCCGAAGAGGACGATACCGACCATGAGGCGGCTCACGATGTTGAGCGCCCGGTTCCAGCGCATCTTTTCGAAGAGCATCGGGCTCGACTCGGTGGCGAGCGTCGAGGTGTAGAGCACCACGTGGATGGCCACGATGAACATGATCGAGTTCACCTGCCACATCACCATCGGGTGCCAGATCACGAAGGAGCGTCCGATGTCGAGGCAGATGGACATGGCCGCCAAAAGGTAGCCGAAGAAGGCGTTCAGGATGGCCGCCCGCACCACGCAGTGGTACTTCTTCCAGTTGAGGATGTAGACCGCGCCGGCGATCAGGAAGCCGCCGGCCGCCATGGCCACTCCGCCCAGGACGTCGAAGCTGATCCAAAGGCCCCAGGGCCACAGGTCGTTCAGGTTGGAGGCGGCCCCGATGCCGAACACGAGGCGGTAGACGGCGACCAGCGCAGCCAGCCCGACGAGCGCCACGAGCACCAGGGTGAACGGCGTGATGAGCTTGATCCCCAGGTATTGGGTATCCCGGTCGTCCAGAAGCTTCTGGGCCAGGTCGTTGCCCTTAACACCTATGTATCTGGTCAGATCCATCATGGCTCGTCACCCCCTTTCCCCTCGCCGCGGTGCGTGAACTTGTAGACCGCGGTCCCGCCCAAAAGGACCCCGGCGAGCACCCAGGGGATCTTGGCGATGTAGGCCCAGGTGAGGTCCGGCAGCGCCTTGTTGGGTACCTCCTTGCGGAAGCCGAGCAGCTCGAAGGAGACACCGGAGAGCATGATGTTCTGGGTCCCCCCCGCCTCGGTGAGCCCGTAGACCTGGTTCACGTAGCGGGCGACGCTACGTTGCGAGGTCTCGCGCGAACCGACCTTCTGGATGGGAAAATCGTAGCTGTCGCCCGGCTTCAGGGCGAGCCGCCGTTTGGCCTCTGCGCGCAGGTCGACCACCCGTCCGAAGATGGTGGCGCCGGTCGGGCAGAACTCGGCGCAGGCCGATATCTGCCCTTTTTTCACCCGGTGGTTGCAGAGCTGGCACTTGCGCACCTCGGGCCAGGCCGAGTCCCACTCGTAGCGCGGCACACCGAACGGGCAGGCGAGCTGGCAGTAGCGGCAGCCGATGCACTTGCTGGCGATGTAGTAGACCGCGCCGGTCTGCTCGTCCTTCCTGAAGGCCCCGGCCGGACAGACCGAGGCGCAGGCCGGGGTGATGCAGTGCAGGCACTGCTGCTTGAAGAAGGAGTAGCCGTTCACCGCGGTGTCTTTGCTCAAGGCGGTGCCGTTTTTGTAGACCTTGATGATGCTGAGCGTCTTGCCGGAGAGTTCCTGGGGCGCATCCCAGATGCCGGCGTTGCCTTCCGGCCCGGCGCTTTCGTAGGGCGGGTGCTGCATCCCCTCGCGGTAGAGGGCGCCGCCCGGTTCGCTGTTCTTGACCTTGCAGTTGACGACGCACGACTTGCAGCCGATGCAGAGCGTGGCGTCGTAGAGCAGCCCCACCGCTTCCGGGGGGAGCGTCTTCGACATGGTGGCGTGTGCGCTGGGCAGCCCGGTAGCCAGCAGCAACCCTCCGCTCGCGGCACCCTTTAAGAGATCCCGTCTGCTGATGGCCATCGCTACCCCTCCTTGCCGTGGGAGCCGGCGTCTTTGCCGTCGTCACCCTTGGTGAGCTTTTGTTCGTCCGTTTTGCCAAGCCCGGTCAAAAGCGCGGCGCCGGCCGCACCGACCACCAGGCCGCTCGCCCCCATGGCCATCGACTTGATGCCGGAGGAGACGCCCGGGGTGTTGGGGAACGCCTCGGAGAAGAATACCGGCGGGGTCATGTCCTTCACGTTGGCCAGAGCGTGCAGCGGCGCGCCGAAACCGATCCCCTTCTCGGTGCAGCCGAAGCAGGGATGCCCCACCCCGACCGGCCAGGTCCCGGCCCCGGTCTCGCCGAAGAGGACCGTCGGGCAGTTGGCGTAGGTTTCCGGCCCCTTGCAGCCGAGCTTGTAGAGGCAACCCCCCTTACGGTGCACGTCGTCGCCGAACTGCTGGGCGAAGCGGCCGGCGTCGAAGTGCGGCCTGCGCTCGCAGTTCTCGTGGATGACCCGGCTGTAGGCGAACTTGGGGCGCCCCTTCTCGTCCA
>Ga0079306_1001720_pt1 | contig 13710 bp, 12 predicted proteins | sample Methanotroph_Enr_FD_79181 | JGI IMG/M metagenome (GOLD analysis project Ga0079306, IMG submission 79181) | Enriched soil microbial communities from Old Woman Creek wetland in Ohio, USA - Methanotroph_Enrichment_5 | ecosystem: Environmental > Terrestrial > Soil > Wetlands | place: USA: Ohio...
CGTGGCCTCGGGCCTCGTGGTCTACCCCCGGATGATCGAGGCCCGCCTCTCCCAGGAACTGCCCTTCATGGCCGCCGAGGTGCTGCTCATGGAGGCCGTGAAGCGGGGCGGCGACCGCCAGGATCTGCACGAGCGCTTCCGGGTGGCGGCCCTGGAGGCGGGCCGGCGCATCAAGGCCGAGGGCCGTCCCAACGAGCTGCTGAAGCTCCTGGCCGAAGACCCCGCCTGGGCCATGACGGAGGCCGAGCTGGCCGCCCTCCTGGATGCCCGCCGCTTCACCGGCCGGGCCGGGGAGCAGGTGCGTCAGTTCCTCGCCGGCCCCGTGGCCGCCGCCCTGCAGGACCACGTTCCGGCGGACGAAGCCGCCGTCCGCGTCTGAATCCCCAAGAAAAGATCCACGACGACGAAGGCCACGACGGAGAGACGGCATGAAAGCGGTTCCTGGTGTCTTCGTGTCCTGAAGGTGGAACCGTTCTTCCTTGATTTTTGAATCTGCACGAAAGGCCATGACATGTTGAAGCTCGCGGTGATCGGTGCCCAGACCTTGCTGGGGCGCGAACTGGTGGGGGCCCTGGAGGCCAGTGATGCCTCCGTGGTGCCCCTGTCCACGGGACCCCTGACCCTCGCGGAGGAGGAGGGGGACCTGGTGATGTTCGCGCCGGATCCGGCCCTGTTGGAGGGACTGGATGTGGTGCTCGTGGCGGACACCCCCGGGCCCGGCCAGCTCGACACCTTCCACGGCCGGCTCCTGGACCTCCGGCCCGAGCCCGACGCGAAGATGGAGCCCATGCCCCTGGCCGGCCCCTGGCCCAAAGAGGCCCCGGCTCTGCGGGCCCGCCCGGCCCTGGAGCAGGTGCTGGCCCTGCTGCCGTCCCTGGTGGATCACCTGGGGGAGGTGGCGGGCACCCACCTGCGCCCCGTGGCCTGGTTGGGGGACCGGGGGCTGGACGGGCTCGTGGAACAGACCCTCTCCGTGCTCAACGGCGAGGATCCGGATCCGGCCAAGCTGGGCTACCGCCAGGCCTTCGAGGTGGTGCCGGTGCCGCCGCTGGCGGGCAAGGGCCGCCTCATGGAGATCCGGGTTCCGGTCTTCCACGGGGATCTGCTGGTGCTGCACCTGCGGGCCCAGGAGGGCCAGACCCTGGCGAAGAAGGGCGCCCCGTTGGGCGTGCGCTGGGTGGACGCCCCGCCCAGCTCCCGCGATGTGGCGGTGAGCCCGGACCTGCTGGCGCACCTGGAACCCTCGGCCGATGGCCGGAGCGCCACTCTCACCCTGGGGTTCGATCCCATCCTCTGGGGCATCCTGCGGCCGGCCATGCGGGTGCTCGGGCTGATGGAGGGCTGATGGCCAAGAAGTTCGAGGAGCCCCAGGAGCGGGGGGACTTCTTCAAGTCCCTGGGCACCCTCTTCGCCGGCTTCGTGGCCAACCGCATCGAGGAGGCCGTGACGGGGCTGGGGCCCAAGCTCCTGCGCCCCCCCGGAGCCCTCGACGAGTTCGCCTTCCTCACGGCCTGCACGCGCTGCGACAAGTGCATCCGGGCCTGCCCCGAGAACGCCATCCGCAAGGCCGGGCCCAACACGGGCCTGGCCTTGAACACACCCTACATCGAGCCTCGCGGCATTCCATGCTTCCTCTGCACGACGCTGCCGTGTGTGGCCGAGTGCCCCGATGGGGCCCTGGTCTGGCCTGAGCGTACCCGGCCTGACGGCACGGTGATGGAGGGCCCGAAGGCGACCCGCATGGGCACCGCCAAGGTGAAGTCCGGCCTCTGCGTCACCTGGGACCACGTGGAGCGCGAGGCGCGGGCCTGCCGCGTCTGTGTGGACCGCTGCCCCTACCCTGAGGAGGCCATCCGCATCGCCGAACCCGAGGCGGGCGAGGCCGTGGGTCACCCCGAGGTCATCGCCGAGGTCTGCACGGGCTGCGGCATCTGCGTCTTCGCCTGCCCCACCGCGGAGCCCGCCATTATCGTGGAGCCCCGGCGGGACTGATCACGCGATGCTGATGCCCTGCATCTCCGCCACCTCATGGGCGTTGAAACTGGAGCGGACGAGGGGGCCGGCGTAGACGGTCTGGAAACCGAAGGCCTTCGCCTTGGCGCCCAGGGTGGCGAACTCGTCGGGATGGACGTAGCGCTTCACGGGGAGCTGGTGCCGGGTGGGGCGCAGGTACTGGCCCAGGGTGAGGATGTCCACGCCGGCGCCGGCCAGGGCTTCGAAGACCGTCAACAGCTCGGCCTCGGTTTCGCCCAGGCCCAGCATCAGACCGCTCTTCGTGCGGAAGGCGGAGCCGTAGAGGGAGGTGCCCAGGGCCTTGGCGTGGCGCAGGACGGCGAGGCTCCGCTCGAAACGGCCCGCAGGGCGCACCTCGGCATAGAGGCTGGGCACGGTCTCGGTGTTGTGGTTGAACACGGCGGGGCCCGCCGCCACCACCCGGGCCACGGCGTCCAGGTCGCCCAGGAAATCCGGCACCAGCACCTCCACACCCACACCGGGGTTGCGGCGGCGGATGGCCAGGACGGTGTCGGCGAAGTGGGCGGCGCCGCCATCGGGCAAGTCGTCCCGGTTCACGCTGGTGAGCACGGCGAAGCGCAGGGCCAGGGCCGCCACGCGCTCGGCGGTCTCCTGGGGCTCGTGGGGGTTCAGGGCCCGGGGCTTGCCGCTCTGGATGCTGCAGAAACCGCAGGCGCGCGTGCAGACATCGCCCATGAGGAGAAAGGTCGCCGTGCCGTGGGTGAAGCAGTGGGTGCGGTTGGGGCAGCGGGCCTCCTCGCAGACCGTGTGCAGGTCCGAGGCCCGGAGGTCCTTCTTCATGCCGTGCAGGTCGCCGAGCTTCACCCGCTCCTTGGTGATCCACTCGGGCAGGCGGGGGTGGCCTTCCAACACCTCGCGTCCCACGCGTTTCGAAAACCGGGCCATCCACCCTCCTTTGGAAGCTCCAGTTTCCCGTAGCATCGGATGCATGTCCAAGTTGATGTTCCGCCTGCTGCGTCGTGAGCAGCGCGCCTTCCTGGCCCGTGACCGTGGGGCCTGGGGGGACCACCTGGGCCGGGTGCGGGCCTTCCTGGGGGAGGGATTCCTGGCGGCGGATCCCGCCCGACCCCTGCTGGTGCTGGGCGCGGGATCCGGGCTGGAGGTGCCCTGGACCCTGGCGCCGCCCCTGGCGGAGGGGTGGGACGCGGATCCCTGGAGCCGGGTCCGCACCTGGCTGCGCCACCTCCGCTGGGCACCCTGGACCTTCGAGGATGCCACCGGGGGGCTGGCGGACCTGGAGGCCACAGTGCGGCGGGCCCTGGAGGAACCCTGGTCCCACCGGCACCGCGATCCCCGGGCCGCCGCCCGCCGCCTGGCGGGGCTCCTTCCCTCGCTGCACCCCCATCCCGCGGCCCTGGCTGCCTGGATCGAAGGCCATCGACCCGGGACCATCCTGGCCGCCAACCTCATGGGGCAGTTCGGCGTGGTGGCCGAGGCCCTGGTCGAAGCCGCCTTCGGGAAGGCCTCCCCCTGGGAAGGGGATCCCGAGCGGCCGGATCCCCTGGCGGAGGCCCTGGAGGCGTGGACCGCCCGGGCCGTGGCCGCGTTCCTGGCGGTGCTGGCCCAGAGCGGGGCGGATCTCTGGCTGATCCATGACCGGGCCGTGGTCTTCAACGGGGGGTGCCTGGAGCTTGGACCCTGGGCCGATGCCTGGACGGGCCAGTTCCGCGCCGGGACTCCCCCCCTGGAGGCGCGGGATCCCCTGGCGGGCGTGGATGTCCTCGCCGAGTTGGCCCGGCGGCCCGGGCTGCGCATCGAAGCGAAAACGCGCTGGCTCTGGGACCTGGCCCCCGGCCAGCGGCACCTCGTGGAGGCCCTCCACGCCCGGCCCTGAACTTCAGGCGGGGCGGAAGCCGATCACGGCGCCCCGGTCCCGGAAGTCGCGCAAGAGGGTGAAGGCTTCTTCCGGCGCCACCCCCAGCTCGGACAGGGTCGGGCCGAGGGCCTGACCCTCCTGGCTTCGGGCCAGCAGGGCGGAGACGTGGGGCGTCAACTCCAGCACGCGGAAGGTCCCCTCGGGGTCGCGGTGGCAGAGGAGCCAGCTGCAGACAGGTGGCGGCTCCGGGGCTTCGACAGTGGCCGTCTGGACCGCGAAGCTGTAGGCCAGGTTCCGTGCCGCGGGATCCAGCACGGCCACCCGGTCCGCGGCGGGCTCGCGCAGGAGGCCCGGGGGCAGAGGATCGTCCGGATGGCGGAGCACATCCAGCTCCAGGGCCTCGTAGTGGGCCAGCTGGAGCAGGAAGGGCCAGCGCTCCTGCCCCCAGCGGCTGTCGGCCAGCCAGCCCACGAAGGCCGGGGCCACGTCGCGGTAGTAGGGACTGGAGACCGTGCGGCTGGCCAGGAAGGCATCGACGGCCTCCGTCCATGTGCCGGCCTCCTCCAGCAGGGTCTGGGTGATGGGGAAGGTGTCGGACAGGGGCTCCGCCAGCGCCGTGCGGACCAGGTCGCGGTAGACCAGCCACCGGTCACGGCGGGCGGCCAGGGCCAGCTGATCGTCGGGGCCAAGGCTCCGGTCCAGGGCGAAGGCGGCGGGATGCTGCCGGAAAGCGGAGGCGTCGGCCTCGAGCACCAGGTCGGTGACGGCGCGCTGGAGCCGCGTCAGGGGCGTCGTGCGTCCCTCAGGCACGGGTCACCCCCGCCAGGGCGTGGTCGTAGGCGGCCTGGAGGGCCTGCCGCTCGGCCAGGAGCACCTCCAGTTCCGGGATCTCGTTGTCCCGCTCCAGCAGCACGGGCACGGGGCGCCCGATCCTCGGCAGCACCCAGGCCATCAGGTCCACCACGGGATCCAGCACGGGGGCGCCGTGGGTATCGATGACGAGGCCCTCCTCCTCGAACCAGGTGTGGCCGGCGATGTGCATCTGGGCCACACGGTGGAGCGGCATCCCCGCGAGCCATGCCTTGGGGTCGAAGCCGTGGTTCACGCTGTTCACGTAGACGTTGTTGATGTCCAGCAGCCAGCCGCAGTCGGCGCCCTCCAGCACCTCGAGAAGGAAGTCCCGCTCGGACATCTCGGGCGCGCCCAACTCGGCGTAGTAGCTGATGTTCTCCAGCAGGAAGGGCACGGGGAGCCGTGCCTGCAGCGCCTTCACGCGGGCCACGGTGTGGCGCACGGCCTCGCGGGTGAAGGGCATGGGGAGCAGCTCGTGGGTGTGGGCGCCGCCGAAGCTGCTCCAGCAGAGGTGTTCAGAGTGCCAGGGCGTGTCCGTGGCCTTGAGGAAGGCCGCGAGGCGGTCCAGCACCTCGGGTGCCCAGGCGTCGAAGCCGCCCATGGACATGGAGAGCCCATGGGTGATCACGTCGTCCCGCTCGAGGATGTCCAGGATCATGCGGTGCCGCGCCCCGCCCTGGCCCACGACGTTCTCGGGAGCAATCTCCCAGAACGGGACCGGCGTGGCGTCGGAGGCCGCGACCTGCTCGATGTGGGGCCGCCGCAGCCCCAGTCCAACACCGCTGAACGCCATGGGATCTCTGAAAAGGGAAGGGGGGCGGGCCTCCGCCCGCCCCAGGGGAACCGGAAGGGCTCAGCCCTTCTTGCTGCTGCCACAGGAGCCCTTGCCGCAGGAGGCGTCCTTATCGCCCTTCTTCTTGGCGTCCTTGGCATCGGCCTTGTGGTCCTTGCCGCACTTGGCGTCCTTGGCACCCTTGGCATCTTTGGCGTCCTTCGCACCGCCGCAGCCGGCTTCGGTCAGGGCGGTATCGGTACGGGAGGTCACGGCGGTCGCGGCCACCAGGGGAGCGGCCCCCGCGGCCACGAAGGCGCCGGCGGCGAAAAGGGTGGCGAGGGTGGGGGTCTTGCGGTTCATCGTGATGCCTCCTGGCGGCCTCCGCCGCCGATGGGTCCATAGACCCGGTTGGGATGGGTCCCACCCGTGGATAAGGGGGGTGTGCTCATTCGGTGCGGCGGGGACTCACGTTGTGACAGGCATCACGGCGGGATTCAAAGGTTTGATGGTCCATTATTCTAATTATTGTTATTATTTATTTTAAAAGCAAACAAACAGCACTGGGTTTCCTTGGGGTCGGATCGTCGGGCAGGAATTCGCCGTGGTACAGGGGCCTCCCCAGGATTCGGCCATGGTGGCCGGAGGACCTGGGGCCATAATGGGACCCTTTGGGGTACGTGGCATGGCGTGGTTGGGATGGGCGTTGTCGGCCTTCGTCTTCATGGGGCTCGGCAACCTGGGCATGAGGGCGGCGGGACAGAGAGGACTCGAGCCTGCGGGCGTGCTCCTCTGGGTGGTGCTCGGAGAGCTGCCCCTGGCGCTGGTCTACTGGTTCGTCCGCGGTCGCCCCATGGCCCCGGCTTCCGGCGTGGCCTGGGGCCTCGGCGCCGGGCTCGTGACGGCCCTGGCCCTGATCTTCGTGAACGAGAGCTTCTCCAGGGGCGCCCGCACCGCCGTGGCCATTGGCATCATGAACGCGAACTTCGTCCTCGTGGCCCTCCTGGCCTTCCTGTTCTTCCGTGAGCACCTGCAGCCTTCCCGGCTGGTGGGGCTGGCGGCAACCCTCGCGGGCCTCTGGCTCATGGCCCGCTGATTCCCCAGGACGACGCCATGGCGAACCTTCGACGCATCCTCCTGGGCCGGCGCCTCACCAGCGAGGAGACCCACGAAACCCGGATCAGCAACCCCATCGCCTTGGCGGTGTTCAGCTCCGACGCGCTCTCCTCTGTGGCCTACGGCACCCAGGAGATCATGACGCCCCTCACCATGGCCGTGGCCATGTTCGGCGCGGGCGTGCTGGGCTGGTCCTGGTGGGTGGCCCTGGGCATCGTGGGCCTGCTGCTGGTGCTGAACATCAGCTACCGGCAGACCATCCACGCCTATCCCAGCGGTGGCGGGGCCTACCTGGTGGCCAAGGACAACCTGGGCGAGATGGCGGCGCAGACTGCGGGCGCTTCGCTGCTCATCGACTACATCCTGACCGTGGCCGTGTCGGTCTCGGCCGGCGTTTCCGCCATCACCTCCGCCTTCCCCGCGCTGGAGCCCCACCGCATCTTCCTGGCCGAGGGCATCATCGCCTTCATCGGGCTCATGAACCTCCGGGGCGTGAAGGAGAGCGGCCTGATCTTCTCGCTGCCCACCTACGGCTTCGTGCTGTGCATCCTCGGACTCCTGGCCAGGGGGTTCTGGAACGTGGCCATGGGGGATCAGGGTGCGGCCCACTTCGCGGCGCCCCACATCGACGGCACCACTCGCCTGGCGGCGGTCTGGCTCTTCGCCCGGGCCTACAGCGCGGGCTGCACGGCCCTCACGGGGGTGGAGGCCATCAGCAACGGGGTCACGGCCTTCAAGGAGCCGGTGTCCCACAACGCCTCCAAGACCATGACCTGGATGGTGGTCCTGCTGGGGACCATGTTCCTGGGCATCACCTACCTCACCAACCACTACGGCCTCACCTACCATCCGGATTCCCCGGAGACCCTGCTCTCCCAGCTCACCCACAGGGTCCTCGGGGGGGCGCAGCACGGGGTCCCGCGCCTGATCTACCTCGCCACCACCGGCTTCACCATGGCCATCCTGGCCCTGGCGGCCAACACGGCCTATGCGGATTTCCCGCGGCTGGCGGCCCTCCACGCCCGGGACGGGTTCCTGCCCCGGCAGTTCACCAGCCAGGGCGACCGCCTCGTCTTCTCGAACGGGATCCTGATCCTGTCTCTGGCTGCTGGGGTTCTCGTGGCCATGTTCGGCGCGAAGGAGGACCATCTGCTGCCCCTCTACGCCGTGGGCGTGTTCCTGGGGTTCACCATCAGCCAGACGGGCATGGTGCGGCGCTGGTTCCGGAGGAAGGGGCCGCACTGGCGCCTGAAGGCCCTCGTGAATGGGCTCGGCGCCCTGACCACGCTGCTCGTGATGCTGGTGATCGCCGTGACGCGATTCACCCACGGGGCCTGGATCGTGATCGTTCTCGTGCCCATTCTGGTGATGACCTTCTTCAACATCCACCGCCACTACATCCGGGTGAAGTCGATCCTGGCCGCCAGCCGGGCGGACTTCATCTCGCCCCGCAAGAACCGTGTGGTGGTGCTGGTTTCCGGCATCCACTCAGGGGTGGTGCAGGCCCTGAACTACGCGAAAGTCATCGCTGAGCACGGTGAGGTCGAAGCCCTCACCGTGGATTTCCCGGACGAGCATGGACGGGACAGCGCGGCCCTGGAGAAGCTCCGGTCCGATTGGCCGCGCTACTGCGAGGGCATCCCCCTCCGGGCCATCCGGAGCCCCTACCGACGGGTGGTGGAGCCGGTGGTAGAGGAGCTGGACCGCATGCGTCGCGTGGAACCCGAATACACCATCACGGTGATCCTCCCCGAGTTCGTCACGGCCCACTGGTGGGAGAACCTCCTCCACAACCAGACGGCCTGGCGCATCAAGGGGACCCTCCTCATGAAACCGAAGACGGTTGTGATCTCGATCCCCTACCACCTCGAGCCCATTCTGGAGTAGCTTCCAGGAACCGGCCGAAGCCGGGGAGCGACTGGGCATGCAGAATTTGAGACGGATCCTGCTGGGGCGCCGACTGGCCAGCGAAGAGACCCGCCACACGAAGATCAGCAATCCCATCGCCCTGGCCGTGTTCAGCTCCGACGCGCTGTCCTCGGTGGCCTACGCCACCCAGGAGATCATGGCCTCGCTCTCGAGCACGATGGGCCATGCCCTGGGGGCGGGGGCCCTGGCGGGTGCGGCGGGATACGCCATCTTCGGATGGTCGGTTCCCGTGGCGCTGGGCATCGTGGGCCTGCTGATGATCCTGGCCGTCAGCTACCGGCAGACCATCCTGGCCTACCCGGGTGGCGGCGGAGCCTACATCGTGGCCAAGGAGAACCTGGGGGACATCGCGGCCCTGACGGCCGGAGCCTCCCTTCTCCTGGACTACATCCTGACAGTGGCCGTGTCCGCTTCCTCAGGCGTGGCGGCCATCACCGCGGCCCTCCCGGCCCTGGCCGGCCACAACGTGGCCCTCACCCTGCTGGCCATCGGGTTCATCGCCCTGATGAACCTGCGCGGCATCCGGGAGAGTGGGGGCCTCTTCGCCGTGCCCACCTACGGGTTCGTGCTGAGCATCTTCCTGGTGATGATCTACGGGGTGGTGCGGCTGGTTCTGGGGGGTGGTCCGACGCCCGTGCAGGCCCAGCAGGCGGCAGAGCAGGGGAGTCACCTTGCGGGCCTGACGATGGCGTGGGTCTTCATGCGGGCCTACAGCGCGGGCTGCACGGCGCTCACGGGCGTGGAGGCCATCTCGAACGGCACCACGGCCTTCCGGGAGCCCACCGGGCCCAACGCCGCCAAGACCATGGTGTGGATGGTGGGCCTGCTGGCCACGATGTTCCTGGGCATCACCCTCCTGGCCCACCGCTATGGCGTGACCTACCACCACAGCGCGGACCCCACGATGGTGGCCGAGACCCTTCTCTCGAAGCTGAACAAGGCCATCCTGGGCGACGTTTCCCACGGGTTCGCGAAGGTGGCCTACTACACGGTCCAGGGCTTCACCTTCGCCATCCTGGTGGTGGCGGCGAACACCGCCTTCGCGGACTTCCCGAGGCTGGCGGCCCTCCAGGCGCGGGATGGCTTCCTGCCCCGGCAGTTTGCCAGCCAGGGCGATCGCCTGGTCTTCTCCAACGGCATCCTCATCCTCTTCTTCTTCTCGGGCCTCCTGGTGTGGCTGTTCCACGCCAATACGGACATGCTGCTGCCCCTTTATGCGGCTGGGGTGTTCATGGGCTTCACCGTCAGCCAGACGGGCATGGTGGTCCACTGGCTGAAGTTGCGGGGACCGCACTGGCATGTGAAGGCCGCCATCAATGGCCTGGGGGCCGTCACCGCCTTCATCGTGCTGCTGGACATCGCCATCACCAAGTTCATCCACGGGGCCTGGATCGTGATCCTCCTGGTGCCCGTGCTGGTGGTGATCCATTTCAACATCCGCCGGCACTACATCGGGGTGAAGTCCAAACTGGCCGCCAGTCGCACGGACGCCTTCCTCCCCACCAAGCACCACGCACTGGTGCTGGTGAATGGCATCCACCGGGGCGTGGTGCAGGCCCTGCTCTACGGGCGCCTCATCGCGGGGGACCGGGTGGAGGCCCTGACCGTGGACCTGGGCTCCGACGGCTACCACGAGAGCCCCGCCATGGATAAGCTGCGGGCCGACTGGATGAACTACGGCATGGGCGTGCCGCTCAGATGCCTCCACAGTCCCTACCGCAAGGTGGTGGAACCGATCCTGGAGGAGGTGGATCGCATCCGATCCGCGGAGCCGGAGCTGGCCCTCACGGTCATCCTGCCGGAGTTCGTGGCCCCCAAGTGGTGGCAGCAGTTCCTCCACAACCAGACGGCCTTCCGCATCAAGGCCTCCCTGCTGCTCAAGCCGGGAATCATCGTGACCTCCGTGCCCATGCACCTGCCGCAGTAGCTGCAGACTATCGGAGTCGGTCCGCGGGCCTCGACAGCAGTTCCTGGCCGCTCAGCAGCTCGGCGAGGGTCTGGTGCCGAGGGCTGAGCACCATGCAGAGGAAGCTCAGGGGAAAGCAGAGCACCGAGAGCAGGTGGACCAGGGAGAAGGCGATGCGGCGCTCAGGGCTGTTCTCGGCCAGGGTGACGCCGAAGACGCCCATGAGGGGGGACTGCCCCGTGAGCACCAGGGGGGCCATGAAGAAGACCCAGGACGAGGCGAAGAGATAGGGGATCACGAAGGGCCAGGCCCCGCCCAGCATCCGGAGGGGAGAGACCCCCAGGGCCCACGCGGGCAGGCCCAGGGCGGCGCCCTGGAGGAGGAAGAGGAGGGCCGCCTCGGAGGCCTCGACCTTCACCAGGGGCCAGAAGCTGGCCACAGGCTCATGGGTCTCCAGGGCCGGGAGGGCCTCGATCGGGGACCCCGCCGGTCCTGGGGCCCTTTGGAGCTCCTCGGGGGCCACCTCGATGGCCACGGGGGCGATCCGGCCCAGGGCCGGGGCCGTGAGGGCGCGGGGAGGGGGTTCGAAGGCCGCCTGGGCGAGGGCGGAGGCCTGGAAGAGCATGGGCCGGCCCTGCCGGGGCGGGGCCAGGGCCAGTCCGCACTCCGGGCACTCCGCCGCCAGGGGGGAGAGGTGGGTCTGGCAGCTGGGGCAGGTGCGCCGGGTGGAGGAGGCCATCGGCACCACTATCGGGCATCCGGGTATCCCTGGGAACCCGGTACAAGGGAAGCCCCGGCGGAGGCCGGGGCTTCCCGGGTTCGAAGCTGAGCTACTTCACATTCACGGCCAGCCAGGCGGTGTTGACCGCGTTGTACTCGGCCGAGGTGGCGCCGTAGAGGTCCTTGGCGGCGCTCAGGGTGGCCGTGCGGGCGCCGGCGTAGGTGGTGCTGGACGTCATGTAGACCGTGAGGGCCCGGTACCAGATGCGGGCGGCCTTGTCGTTCCCGAGGCCCGCGACGCTGGTGACGCCGTTGGCCATGGGGGACTGGATGTTGCCCGAGAAGGCGTCGATCTGGCTGCCGTGGGCCAGGAGGAAGAAGAAGTGGTTGGCCACGCCGGAGCTGTAGTGGACGTCCAGCCGCTTGAGGCTGGTGGACCAGGCGTCGGGACTCTTCCCGTCCAGGCTGGGCTTGTACATCCAGCGCAGGGGATGGGCGAAGGCGGAGGTCTCCAGCTGCTCGCCGATGAGGTAGTTGGCCGCTGGGACCACGCCCCCCACGGTGCTGATGGTGCCGCCGATGGCCGTGTAGTTCGGAATGGTGGTGGTGCCGCCGCCGTGGCCCATGAACTCCACCATGGTGCCCATGATGTCGGAATTGGCCTCGTTCAGGCCGCCGGACTCGCCCTTGTAGGTGAGGTTGGCGGTGCGGGCGCAGACGCCGTGGCTCATCTCGTGGCCGGCCACATCGATGGAGGTGAGGGTCTGGAAGCTGCTGCCGTCGCCATAGGTCATGCAGAAGCAGCTGTCGGACCAGAAGGCGTTGTCGTAGCTGTTGCTGTAGTGCACCCGGCTGTAGGTGGCGGTGCCGACGCCGTCGATGCCGTTCCGGGCGAACACGTTCTTGTAGTAGTCCCAGGTCTGCTGGACACCGTAGGCCGCATCCACGGCCGCGGTCTCGCCGTTGGCGGCGGTGGTGGAGGAGCCCTCCACGTAGTTGGCGCCGTCGCCCCAGGTGTTGTCGGCATCCGTGTAGAGGGTGCCGTTGCCGGAGGTGGCGTGGTTGAGGTTGGTCACCACGTTGTTGCCGAAGGTTCCGGCGGTGCCGCGGGTCATGTCCCGCAGCTCGTAGCCGCCGGTGGCGCTGTTGGTGGCCAGGGCCACCGTCCCGGAATACTGCGAGTTCCCGGTCCCCGTGGCGCCCGCGGTGTGGAGGGAGTTCCAGGATTCCAGGACGGCGCCCGTGCGGGCATCCACCAGGAAGTCGGTGTGCCGAGTCTCCTGGGCATTCTCCAGCTCGGTGTGGACGTGGTAGGCCAGGGCCGGGCGGCTCACCGTGCGGCTGCCCATGCGGGTGGCGATCTCGGATTCCACCTGGGCGATGACGAGCTCGGCGGTGGGGGCCACGGCGTAGGCGCCCTTCGGGGCCAGGACTCGGTCGGCCGCGGCCAGGGCCTCGGCCCGGCCCAGGGCGGGCGTCACGTTCAGGTTCAGGCCGCGCATCAGGGCGTCGGTCCGGTCGTAGACTCGGCCGCCCGTCAGGTGGACGATGGCCTCGCCGCCCATCACCCGCACGCCCTTGTAGAACTGGCGCATGCGGACGTGGGCCTCGCCCGTGGCTTCCTCGAAGACGTTCTTGAGGGCGAAGCTGTGGTTGCGGTCCAGGCCCAGGTCGTACACCCGGGCGTCCAGGTGGCGCTGGGCCTCGGAGGCCAGTCCATCGGGACGGGCGGCGAGGAGGAGGGGGGTGGCCAGGGCCAGGGTGGCCACGAGCCTGAGGGAGAGTCGAGTCTGCACGAAGGCCTCCTTGGAGTGGGGACTCCAAACGGAATGGGTGGGAAGGGACTGGAAGGTGTCCGAAGTGTAGGGGGCGGGAAGGACCAGAGGAGTGTTAAGAGTTGTCAAGGAGACAGCAAATCAATTGCATTGATGCGCGGCCCCCCAGGGCCGTGGCACCATCGCAGGGTCTGGGCCCGCCTGGCGGCGTCCAAGCAGGGCCGGATGGACTCCCTCCACGCCTTTCCGGGGGGGTGTTTGGACGGTTCGTCCCGGACGGATCCGCAGCGATGTTGGCCATGAGGTGCATGCGATGACGACCGAACACCCCGGCGGGTTCCACCCGAGCACCCGCCTCTACCGCTTCACGATCCTGCTGTTCATCAGCCTGCTGGTCTTCGGCAGCTACTTCGCCTACGACAGCATCGGCGCGCTGGAGACCACGCTGATGCGGGAGCTGCACCTGGACCGCAGCACCATCGGCAACCTCTACACGGCCTATTCCGTGGCCGCCATCGCCATCGTGTTCTTCGGCGGCATGCTCTACGACAAGCTGGGCCCCCGCCGGGCCAGCCTCCTCTTCAGCTGCCTCATCTTCCTCGGCGCCGTGATGGTGGCCATGGCCCGGACCAAGTGGATGCTTTTCGGCGGGCGCCTGATCTTCGGGGCCGGGTCGGAATCGCTGATCGTGGTGCAGAGCGCCATCATCAGCCGCTGGTTCAAGGGCAAGGAGATGGCCATGGCCTTCGGCATCGCCCTGACCATCAGCCGCGTGGGGACGCTCTTCAGC
>Ga0079306_1001721_pt1 | contig 13703 bp, 9 predicted proteins | sample Methanotroph_Enr_FD_79181 | JGI IMG/M metagenome (GOLD analysis project Ga0079306, IMG submission 79181) | Enriched soil microbial communities from Old Woman Creek wetland in Ohio, USA - Methanotroph_Enrichment_5 | ecosystem: Environmental > Terrestrial > Soil > Wetlands | place: USA: Ohio...
AACTAACGCCCTTTGAACATTACCTGAGATTTAAATGACTGCTCCACAAATTGGTTTTATTAGTTTGGGTTGCCCCAAAGCCCTGGTCGATAGCGAAAGAATTTTAACCAAGCTTCGCTCCGAAGGTTACACCGTTTCGCCCAGTTACCAGGACGCCGATCTGGTTGTGGTGAATACCTGCGGTTTTATCGATGCGGCGGTGGAAGAATCGCTGGATAGCATCGGCGAGGCGCTGGCTCAAAACGGCAAGGTCATCGTTACCGGCTGCCTGGGTTCCAGGGAAGCCGAAATCAGGGAACGTCATCCGCAAGTTTTAAAAGTGACCGGCGCTCACGCCCTGGAAGAAGTTGTGGCGGCCGTGCATGAACATCTGCCGCCACCGCATGATCCGTTTATCAGCCTGGTGCCGCCGCAAGGCATCAAGCTGACGCCACGGCATTATGCTTATTTGAAAATTTCCGAAGGCTGCAATCACCGTTGCACTTTCTGCATCATTCCTTCGATGCGCGGCGATCTGGTCAGCAGGCCGGTTGACGATGTAATGCTCGAAGCCGAACGATTGGCTAATGCAGGGGTTAAGGAATTACTGGTCGTTTCGCAAGATACCAGCGCCTACGGCCTGGACTTGAAGTATCAAAGCCGCGATTGGAAAGGCCGTTCGGTTAGAACCCGTTTTTACGATTTAGCCGAAGCGCTGGGCGATCTGGGCATTTGGGTCAGGATGCATTACGTTTACCCGTATCCGCATGTCGATGAAGTGATCCCGTTGATGGCCGAGGGCAAAATCCTGCCTTACCTGGACATACCGTTTCAACACGCCAACAGCCGGATCCTGAAATTGATGAAACGTCCGGCGGCCAGCGAAAACAACCTGGAACGCATTAAAGCATGGCGCGAAATCTGCCCCGATATTACCTTGCGCAGCACGTTCATCGTTGGCTTTCCGGGCGAGACCGCGCAAGAATTCGAGGAATTATTGGACTTCATGAGCGAAGCGCAAATGGACCGGGTCGGTTGCTTTGCCTATTCGCCGGTCAAAGGCGCGGCTGCTAATGAGCTACCCGATCAGATACCGGAAGAAGTCAAACAGGAGCGCTTAGCACGGTTTATGGCGCATCAGGCTGAAATCAGCGCCGAGCGTTTGCAACGGCGGGTAGGTCGAATCGAAACGGTGTTGGTCGATGAAGTGGTCGAAGAAGGCGCTGTGGCAAGAAGCAAAGCCGATGCGCCGGAAATCGACGGGCAGGTGTTTATCGATGGTGCGACGCATTTGAAAGTCGGCGATTTTGTCGATGTCGAGCTCGAAGAAGCGGATGAGTATGACTTATGGGGGCATTTGCTAGATTAGCGAGTAGGGCGTGCCGTGCGCGCCGCTGAGAAGGAGCCTATTCCATAAGCAAAAAGGCGCGCACGGCACGCCCTGAATCCAAGCTGCTAGGGATCGAGGAGTTGTTGTTAATTGGTCTACTATATTATTTAGATATGGCAAATTGCGAAGTCCTAACGAATGTTATAATATAACACTCGATTCCAGATAAGCGCTTTTTGCAATGACCACACCTACCGAAGCTAGCCACAACCACCCCCATCCTTCAGAACACGACCACAAAAAATGCGTCAGCGAAGCTTTGGATACTGCCGAGAATTTGTGCGTAGTGCGCGGTGTGCAATTGACGCCTATCCGTCACCAAGTGCTGGAGCTGATTTGGGACAGTCATAAAGCCGTTAAAGCTTATGAGTTGTTAGACCGTATCAAACCCCTACAAAGTTCTGCAAAACCTGCGACGATTTACCGTGCGCTGGATTTTTTGATTGAGCAAGGTTTGATCCACCGAGTGGAAAGCCTCAATGCGTTTGTCGGTTGCAGTAGTTCCGGTCATCAACATGAACAGTTGCTGTTAATTTGTAAGCACTGCAATGAAGTCGAGGAACGTCCCGCTACTGAAGTTATGCAAGCCCTGTCGCAAGAATTCGATCAGGCCGGTTTTATAGTGCATAGCAAAGCAATAGAAATTCATGGCATCTGCATTAAATGTGCAGCGCTTTGCGACGATCAAGATTGACGCGTTTATGGTTCCCATGCTCTGCGTGGGAACGATGATTGTAGGAGCGGGCCGTGCCCGCGATGGAAGCGCTGCAACTTTGTATTATTGCGCGCTTAAATGTCGTTGGCACGGCCCGCTCCTACTGTGTCATTGTGTTTAACTATCCGGCACCATGGCCAACTGAATAATTTTTGAAAATAAAATAACGGTCTCAATGTGTTATGTTATAACATATCGCGTAAAGCATAGTACCGGTCCGTGTTCATTTACCGTCAGGGTTTGTTGATGAGTTTATGAGCGGGATTACCTTAAATTTCCCTACCATTGAATATCTTGGGCACCTGATGAATAAAAAAACCGCCATTTTTTTCTTCCTATCCACGGCTGTGGCAGCGCCGGCAGCCTATGCAGCCGAAGCAGCGAAAGAAGATATACAAGAATTAGAAGATGTTGTGGTCACTGCGCCGTTACAAGACAAAGCCCCAGAGTACGCCGTTCCGGCCACCGTATTGAGCGATGAGGAGTTGCGTCTGAAAGTCGGCCACAGCATCGGCGACACACTGAAAAACGAACTGGGCATTAGCAGCCAGTCCTTCGGCCCCGGTGTCGGCACCCCGGTTATTCGCGGTCAAAGCGGATCGCGGGTAAGGGTGTTAAGCAATGGCATCGGCAGCAATGACGTTTCGGCGATAAGCCCAGATCATGCCAGCAGCGTCGAGCCATTGCTGGCGGAACGTGTCGAGGTGTTGCGCGGCCCGTCCACATTGCTCTATAGCAGCGGAGCGATTGGCGGCGTGGTCAATGTGATCGACAACCGGATTCCGGGCAAACTTCCTGACAAATTGCTGGGCGGCGCGCTTGAGCAGCGTTTCGATTCGGTTTCAGACGAATCTTCCACAGTCATGAAAATAGAAGGCGGCAAAAGTAACCTAGCCTATCATCTGGACGGTTTTTACCGCGACCGCAATAATCTCGACATCGGCGGCTCTGCCATTGATGTCAACGCCGCCCAAGCGACCGATCCGACGTTGGATGTTATTCAAAACACCAAAGGCTACATCAACAATACCTCCGCTCACGCGATCAGCGGTTCGGCAGGCGTTTCTCTGGTAGGCGATCCGGGGTTTGCCGGTGTCGCCATCAACCGTTTGGAAAATAATTACGGCATTGCCCCTGACGGCACCGGCGGGACTACCCGTATCGATCTCAAACAAAGCAAATACGATTTTAAAAGCGAGTTGAAAAATCCGTTTCGCTACGCCGAATCCCTACGTATGAAACTGGGCTATACCGATTACCAACATACGGAAATGGCCGATGGCATGCCGGGCGCTTATTTTACCAACAAAACCTATGAGAGCCGGCTGGAGCTGACTCACAACCCGCTCGGGATATTCCGCGGATTGGTTGGGTTTCAAGCTATTGCCGGCGATTTTGCAGCGATTGATAAGTCGACCAATGATGTGATTGTGCCGCAAACGCTAAGCAACAGTTACGGTGTCTTTGCGGTGGAATCATTCGATATTGGGACGTTTGCTAACCAGCTCGGTATCCGGGTTGAAGACACTATGCTGCAACCGCAAGGGGTTTCCAGTCTCAATTATGTGCCGATCAGCGCTTCCGCTTCCAGCCTGTGGAAATTGAATGACAGCAACAGCCTCAATCTTGCGATAACACGCTCGCAACGTGCGCCGCAAGTACAGGAGTTGCTGGCTAATGGTTACCATGACGCTACCCGCAGCTTTGAGCGGGGCAACATCAATTTGAAAGAAGAAACCTCCTATAATTTGGATTTGGGTTATAAGTTTAAAGCGGACTGGGTCAGAGCCCAGCTGGACCTGTTCCACAACTGGGCGGGCGATTATATTTACCAGCAACGCAATGGCGAGTTCATAAACGGTGCGCCTGTGCTCGAAACCCGCCAAGCCGATGCCACGTTCATGGGTTACGAAAGCAAACTGGTTTTTCCACTGATGCAAAACCGTATCGGATCGGTTGATTTAACGCTGTTCAGCGATTTTACCCGCGGCCAATTCGTCAATGGCCGTGATGTGCCGCGCATGCCGCCGTTGCGTTTCGGGTTCCAGCTCGACCACAGCAAAGGCGAATGGAATACCAACCTGCGCCTGACTCGCGGAGAAGCCCAGACTCATGCGGGCGACAACGATACTGCTACATCCGGCTATATGCTGCTTAGTCTCGGTACGCAGTATCGAGTCCTGGATCTGCACGGCGCTGATGTGATGGTATTTGCCAAGGCCAATAACCTGCTGAATGAGAATATCCGCAACTCCACCTCTTACCTGCGTAACTTTGCGCCGGAACCGGGGCGCGGCGCGGAGATAGGGTTTAGGGTGAGTTACTAAATTAAGTAACTCAGGTATAGCGCGTAAAGTGAAGAAGAACGACGTGGCAATATCGGCTTACTACCCAAACCAGCCTGTCGAAAGCTGACGACATAAGTATTCGCACATATCCCAAAACGCTAAATTAACGCTTAAGCTATTTTATTCATCCATTGATGATACTTTGGCCATAGGGGGAGCAAATCAATCTCATGCCCCCCTCTTTTTTGTATTTTAATTTACTTGGTTCATCTGCGTACTAAAGCGCTTTGGATCTTGAAGTACTATGACAATACACATTGAATTTACTTCGTAAACATTAGGAATTTTAAAAAGGAAAGGCATACCCACCCCATTCCGTTAGTTCGGCACCGCCTGGAAACACTGTGATGTCAGACAGCGTCGAACATTTGCCAATTTCACCCATAAAAAAGCGTCTAAATTGACCAGAAATAACTGCCATATTGTTCTTTTTTACAATATGCACTAGCTTTCTTGATTGGAAAAACAGGCGCTGCCAGTGGCAAAAAATTAGAAACTGTTTTTAGGCCCCAGCCTATTTTATTAAAAGCAATACACACTGCATGCGGCGCGTTTACTATGTTTAGGCGGGCGTCAAATGGAGCCGTTACCTTGCAAGTAGACTGGTTAGCTAGCTTGGGCACGGTAAAGATGAAAGGTACTTCCGGCGATGTTTAGCTCATGCGTGTTCAATGGCCCTTGAATCACAAGCTACATACCAGATTTTTTTAACGGTTTTAGTGCTGAATTTGAGTGAATACTACGTGGATCGAAGTTCGTTGGTTATTGCCGCCCAATAAATCAATAGCTTGAGCCATGCTAACAACTCAAACGAACTTCTTGCCGGGCACTCACCGATAGGGGAATCAACATAAAGTAACAACACCCCCGTTATTTTCATAACGGGGGTGTTGTTTCAATTACCTTCGGTACCAGTGACGTTGCTGGTTTTTCTCTTGTCTATATTCTTGAAGGTTTCAGTTTGCAACTGCTCTACCGCACCGCTTTGCAAATGCTTGGTTTCGTCCTTTTTCAGCAGCACAACTAAAATAATAATAGCTACAATAGCAGCACCAGCGATATACCATGTGTAGTCTTTTTCTATTTCTTCAGCCATTTTAAAATCCTCGTGGTTTATTTAATTATCCCCCTTTTCTCAAAGGGGGCTTGACTGGACAAAATGATATGCAGGTCTGTAATTGGCCGAAAATGTTCATTCATTATCAGGTCAAAAATTGCTGATCTATCACCCCGCCCATAGTTCAACAATACATACTCAAATCTGAATACACAATATGTAATGATACCTATGAGGCCGGTAGATCGGACATGATGTTTGCCCGATATTCACGAGCTACGGCACTTTCCCGTCTCCCGCTCGCCTGCGAATTCCTTTTCGGAATTTAACTACACAGAATGGAATAGCTAATCATCCGTCCTAGCCGTTTTGAAGCTGGCAGACGCTCCCAACAGGCCAAACATGAAAAAAGCCGTGCCGACAAGGGTGAAACGCAGATTCGTTTCCTGGATGGTCATGTCACCGGTCGCATAAAGCATGATAATGACGGCGACCAATCCCCAGCCAATAAAACGCAGCACAGCGGCTATAACGAGTTTACCTAGCGCTTCCGATTCGCTGACCGGCGTGTCCATTCGGTAAGCGACAAAACCGCACATCAGCGCCGGCAGAATGCCCCAGCGCATATGCTCTATGAAGCTTTCCAGAAACTTGAAGTGATCTTTGTAGTAAGTTAACTCGAGTATAAGCGCTGATGTCGAGGTACTGACGATGAACCCCATTATCATCATTGCCATGTAGAACCCATAATATCGATCGGATTGCTCACGTTGGTGCCTGAAGGTGAGCGTCCGGGAAACAAAGACCAACGCTATCGGAAGGACATAGATCAGGATGGCGTAAGCGACCCACCGTAGCGTAGTGTAATCAAAGTGGGCCAGCGGTTGATCGGGAAACAGGAAAGCATTGTGTAGCCAGACCGAAATCTCCCGCCCCAACATGATCCCGATGCCGGTGGCCGCCATGAATAGCAGGATATATTTATAGGTGTGTTTGAGACGGGCCTCGTGGACGTTGCCGCCGAGCTGCTTCACGGTTGCCCATATCTCATCCTCGCTCGCGCTGCCGAACACGACCAGCGAGGCGAGTAAGCGACAGAGCAAACCGGTCAAGTGGTCCAGCTCTTTTAGCAAGTTGACCGTCTTGGTATAGTGCGGTTCCGCTTCTTTCCAGACGGCCACTTTTTCCGACATCGCATTGTAGGAGATACAGATTTCCCCCCATTTCAGCGACGGCTCGTTGAAAAAACGGCGATAGGACTGTTGGTTGGCGTAGTTTTGTATCCGGTCGAAAAGCAGGCAATTATGAGCCCATTTATACTCGACCGTGGCGCTGGATTTTTCGAAATCGCCGGGATCGATGCTCGGCACCAGCAGGCGATTGTCGATTTGCGTTTTTAATCCATTGTCGATCGCCGACAATCTCGATGTAATCAGAGCGTTATAGACCTCTACCGCCTTGGTCGGAATTGCGAACGCGTCATGGATGCTGTCCCTCAATATCAGTAAGGGATTGAACTTGCTTTCCCAGGCGATAAAGAAAAGAAACAGCCCGGCGGCAATCAAAGGTATGATCGTGTTTCCGTCCAAGCCATTCAGGAGATTCACCAATTCCCCGGAGTGCAGGTTCTTTACGATCAGCGTTACCAGCGGTTCCAAGGGCAGCCACTGCCAAGTAAGCAGCCAATAAAGTGCGGCTATAAAGGTACAATACGATGCGATTCCTACCCAGTAGGTGCTTCTGCGGCTAAAGTATTGGGGTAGCGTCGGCTCAGCGCCTAACTGAATTCGGCGTTTCTGGAAAGATCGATAGGCGAGAAAGAATGCCGCCCCGGTCCCAAGAAACTGCACCGCAAGGTTAATCAAGAGTTCGATAGTCATGCTGCGGTTGCTCCTACGTATTTTTCACAAAGTTTCGAATTTAAGGGAAATGTTCAAGTCCTGCCTGATTATAAACGCACTTAATTACACAATTTCGATCGTTTTTTACGCCACTTCATTAAGATATGGATTGGCGTGAGTCGGTCGAGAGCGCGTCGCGGGATCGAGTGGTTGTATTATACCCCGGTCTGGCATCCCGTTTATGCCCGCATTCACGAATTTCAAATATCGGGCAACGCTCATTAATAAACAACATGAAACATTACAATTTTTCCCCATCCGCTAAAACGATTGAACGAATCCCTGTATACATTATCACCGGTTTTCTTGGCAGCGGAAAAACCACTTTACTGAATCGTTTATTGAATTATGCGCCCAAGTCTGCCGTGATTATTAATGAATTCGGCGCCACGCCAATCGACCAACAATTACTGCGCGAGCATAAAGCGCCTTTATCAACCTTGGTTGGCGGTTGCTTGTGCTGTCAGGTACGCGGCTCGTTAACGCCTTTGCTTAAAAATCTGCGCATGGCTTGGGATTCCGGGGAGAAACCTTTCGAGCGTGTGATAATCGAAACCAGCGGCGTTGCCAATCCTGAGCCGGTGTTGGATATTTTGTTAAGGGAGCGCTGGTTGGCGGCGCGTTACAGCTTGCAAGGCGTTATTGCCACGGTTTCAGCCAGTATGAATACCGATCATTTCGATTCTTTTCCTGAAGCCCAAGCGCAAATTGCCTGGGCGGATACGGTGGTAATGACGCAAACCGATTTGGCAACAGCTGAAGCGATTGCAAAGCTGGACGCACGTTTGTCGGCCTGGGCTCCCGCCGCAATCCGGCTGACCGCGGTGCAAGGCGAGCTTGAGCCTGATGCGCTACTCAATTGTTCGAAGAAACTCCGGCGGTTGCGCGATACTGAACTGCCCGATTTACCGGATCATGGATTGAACAGCATCACTTTGCAGCTTGAGCATCCGCTACCGTGGGAGCGACTGCAAAAAGCGTTGGAATGCCTGATCGCCCAGTATTCAAAACAGCTGGTTCGCTTGAAAGGCATGGTTTACATACCTGAGCAAAACGAGCCATTGCTGGTGCAAGGCGCAGCCGGAAAGCTTTACCCTGCAACGCGTCTGCCGGCGAGAGCTTCCGATGACGGCATTGGGCGGCTGGTTATTATTACCCAGGGTGAAATAAAAGGCTTGACTGAAGACCTGATGGCGCAATTGCGTAATTAATTACCGCTGGAAACTGAGGCCTCATCACTAATCTTTTAGGTATATTTCACAATATAGTTGGTTTTCAAACCATTACCGGCGATTTCGCTGCGATTGCTTGGAGCCAAGCAAAATCATTTAAACGCGCGATCAATATAAAAAAAATTGCGCAGTCTGTCACAAAAACGGCTAAGCTCTGTCTCGCAAGAATCTTTCCAAACAAAAAAATAATTATAAGAGACAGTTTATGCAGACCAATATGCCGGTGACTAACGTGGAATACTCGCTTAAAGAGACTGATTCCATAGTATCCAAGACGGACTTAAAAGGCTTGATTACTTATATCAACGAGGACTTCCTGCGCGTTAGCGGATTCACCCAAGCAGAACTGATCGGTGCCCCGCACAATATCGTGCGCCACCCGGATATGCCGCCGGAAGCGTTTGCAGATATGTGGAAGGCATTGAAAGAAAACCGTCCCTGGACCGGGCTGGTAAAGAATCGCTGCAAAAACGGCGACTTTTACTGGGTGCTTGCCAATGCCACGCCCTATTATGAAAACGACCTGCTGGTCGGTTACATGTCGGTGCGCAGCAAACCCAGCCGCGAACAAGTCAATGCGGCAGATGTCGCTTATAAGCTGTTTAAGGAAGGCAAGGCCGGCAACCTGAAGATCCAGGATGGAAAAGTCGTCAAATCCACTTTTTTGGAGAAACTTAATCCTTTCAAGTGTCCCGCAATCAAATGTCGATTAATCAATGTCATCGGTCTACTGAGCGTATTAATGATGATCATCGGCGGCATGGGCTTGCATGGCATGAGCAAGGCCAATGACGGGCTGCGCACCGTGTATGAGGATCGCACCGTGCCGATGAACCAGATATCCACTATCAAGGAACTGATGCTGACCAATCAACTGAGAATTACCGCCGCCTTGGTTACGCCAACGTCTGAGGTGATCCAGAAAAATGCCGCTGAAGTGGAACAAAACATCGCGGAAATAAACAGGACTTGGACGGCATACATGGCCACTTACTTAACCGAAAAGGAAAAAATGCTGGCCGACAAGTTCCTCGCCGACAGAAAACTGTTTGTAGAAGAAGGCTTGAAGCCAACCCTTGCCGCATTGAAAGCCCATGACCTCGAACTTGCCAACAAGCTTGTCGCAGACAAGATTAGCCCGCTTTTTAAACCAGCCAGCGAAGACATCAAGCAGCTGATGCAATTACAGGTCGATGTTGCCAAGCAAGAATTTGAATTGGCGCAAGCCCGCTATGACAGCACCCGTAACATTGGCATCGGCTTGATCGCGATAGGCATTATGCTGGCCCTACGGTGGGGCTTTACCCTGATTCGCGTTATTGTGCATCCGCTTAATGCGGCTATTCGCGAATTTGGCAGCATAGCCCAAGGGAAGTATGACAACGCCATAAACATTGAACGCCAGGACGAAATCGGCAAGGTGATGGAAGCGCTTAAATCGATGCAGACCAGACTCGGTTTCGACATTGCCGAAAGTCAACGTGTTGCCGATGAGAGTTTACGGATCAGAATCGGCCTTGATAACGTCAGCACCGGCGTAATGATCGCAGACAATGCCCGCAACATCGTTTATGTTAATAAATCAGTGGTCGATATTCTCGGCAAAGCCGAAGCGGATATTCGTAAACAGTTGCCTAATTTCACTGCCGCCGATCTGATCGGCACCAATATTGACGACTTCCACTCAAATCCTGCGCATCAAGCGCAACTTCTCTCCACCCTTGACAACCACTACATTGCCAAGATGAATCTCGGCGGACGATCTATGGTGGTGAACGCCAATCCGGTCATCAATGATCAAGGTCAACGGCTGGGAGCGGTGGCCGAATGGCTGGATCGTACTCTTGAAGTCGAGGTAGAACAGGAAGTGTCTTCCCTTGTGCATGGCGCGGTCATGGGCGATTTCACCCGGCGCATTGAAATGGAGGGCAAAGAAGACTTCTTCAAACAACTGGCAGAAGGACTTAACGAGCTGATGGAAACTACCGAGAGCGGTATCAATGACGTGGTGCGCGTACTGGGCGCGCTGTCCCGTAGCGACTTGACCCAAAGCATCACCAATGATTATGCCGGCAGTTTCGGACAGCTCAAAGATGACGCCAACACCACGGTGGAAAAATTAAAAGAAATTATCAGTCAAATCAAAGAAGCCACCGACAACATCAATACCGGAGCTAAAGAGATTGCCTCAGGCAACAATGACTTGTCGTATCGCACCGAAGAACAAGCTGCCAGCCTGGAAGAAACGGCGGCCAGCATGGAAGAGCTGACCTCTACCGTGCAGCATAATGCCGCAAACGCCAAAGAGGCCAACCAACTTGCCGTTGACGCATCCGACATAGCCGGAAAAGGCGTCGAAGTAGTCGGTGAAGTGGTTCGGACCATGGATGATATTAACGATTCTTCGCGCAAAATTGGCGACATTATTTCGGTCATCGACGACATTGCTTTCCAAACCAACATCCTTGCCCTCAACGCCGCAGTAGAGGCGGCGCGCGCCGGCGAGCAAGGCCGGGGCTTTGCGGTGGTTGCCGTAGAAGTGCGCAATCTCGCCCAGCGCGCCGCAACGGCCGCCGGAGAAATCAAACACTTGATTGATGACTCGGTCATGAAAGTCGCCAGCGGCAGTAAACTGGTCGCAGAAGCCGGTCAAACCATGGAAGAGATCGTCAATTCCGTTCGCGGCGTTACCGTCATGATGTCTGAAATCAGTGCTGCCTCTGCAGAACAAACGGCAGGCATCGAGCAGGTCAATCAAGCCATCAGCCAAATGGACGATGTGACCCAGCAAAATGCAGCACTGGTGGAGCAAGCCGCAGCCGCAGCGGAATCGCTGGAAGGCCAGGCGCAAAACCTATCGAGCACCGTAGCACAGTTCAAAGTAGAGGGTTACTCCCGCCACAATTCCGGCAGCGTATCTCAAACCAGCCCCATTCGTTCTTTGCATGCAGCCACGCCGCAAAAAGAAACCGCGTTGGCAAGAAAACCGGCAACCATCAAGCCCCAACCAATTCCGCAACCTGCCAATGAGGACTGGGAAGAATTTTAGTCAAAAAGTTATCCGGCTGTGGACGGTTTGGCGCTGTCCGCAGCTGCTTTCCCTGCATGAGCGTCGACAATATTTAATCTGACGTTTTTTAGCCTGCTTATTAACCCCAGATTTGGGCTTTGAAATTGAAGCATCCAGAAGCGGATTCACTTGCTAGGTAATTGCGCTTATTGCTTGGGCAAGTTGAACGTTCTATTCTACAAACATAGGTACAACTCCAACCGATTTTTTGAGGCTAATGCACTTTCGTTCTCGTGAGGATAAATGTCCCGCTATGTTCAATTTCACTAAAAAACACAGTAATGCTCTGTCGGTTGCGCATACACCATCCGCCGGAGTAAGCGAAAAATATGACGCTGCGATAAAAAAAATCGAGCAGCTTGAGGCTGAATTATCCCAAAAAACACGCGAATTAGATCAAAGCTGCTACGCTCAACACATAATGAGCGAAGGCGTAAAAAATTGCGTTACCTCCCTTTGCACTGTTCAAAACCAGCTATACGCTGTAGCCGCGCATTTAGAGCGTTCAAACAAACATATTTTTAAGTTAATGCAAGAGAACAAGGCGCTTAAATCATCAGGCGATGAATGGTTTAAACGTGCAATAAAACTTGAATTCGATATTTTAATGACGAAGGACGGGCTTAAAAAAGTCGAATGTGAGCGCGACTTGGCTATCAGAACAATCAAGCTGCTTCAAGTCGAGTTAATGTCCCCGGATAAAGAAAATAAAAAACAAAACTAAAGCAGGCTCAGACTGCAACGGCCTAACTTTATTTTGCCGGGATACTGAGCATGATCGTTTGGCTAATTCCCTCAGCGCACAAAACAGCCCTGCTGAATAAAATGCAGCGCCTGTTTTATGACTGCCTCGCGCCTCATAATAAAAGCGTGAGAATACGGCATCACGATAAAATCTTTCATGCCTGCCACTTGCGCCCGACTTACCGACACCTTGCCGTCGTTGACGCCGGGAATCAGCCTTGATAACAAAGGATTGACGGTTTTACTGCCGGCAATAATCCCAAGCTGAAAGTTCACCGGGCCGAGCTGGTTCGCTACGCTGTTGTCATCGGTACCCATCTGCAATCCGGCCGGGCCGTTTAAGTAATAAAACAACTTCCAACTTCCCAGTTTATCGACGACTTCGCTGCCCTGATTGGGCGGCGTCAGCATCACCACCCGCCCCAGTTTGTCGATATTTTGGTTCGATAAATAATCGCGCAGCAAAATGCCGCCCATCGAATGCGTCAGGAAATGGATTTTTTTAATGCCTGCCGTATCGCATTGCTTCAATGCTTGGGCGATATATTTTTGCGCCAACTCGCTGATGTTTGCGGACCGCGAAGGATAATCGACATTGACGATTTTATAGCCGTAAGCCGCCAGCAGCTTGGCCGCCTTATTCATGCTGCGGCTGGTTCTTGCCAGACCATGCAGCAGAATAATCGCCTCCGAAGCTTTATCTATCGGTTTCAGCTTGGCTGTTAAATTTTCCATAGCGCAGCAAAATAGCGGGCAGCAATAACAGGTTCAACAGCGTCGAAGAAGCCAGGCCGCCTATGATGATCGCCGCCATCGGCCCCATGATTTCACGCCCCGGATTATCGCTGTTGAACGCAATCGGGAACATCGCCAGCGCGGTGACCAGCGCGGTCATCAGGATCGACGGCAAGCGTTCCTGCGCGCCCAGAACGGCGGTTTCCAGGTTCCAGGGCTTGCCTTCGACTTCAACCAAATAGCGGTAATGCGACAGCAGCATGATGCTGTTGCGCACGGTAATGCCGAACAGCGTCACAAAACCCACGACAGAGCCGACCGACAAGGTGGCCCCTGTTAACACCACCGCGGCAACCCCGCCGATCAGCGCAAACGGCAGGTTGGCGAGGGTCAACAGCATGTGGCGGATGCTGCCGATAGCGATATAGATAAAAATCAGCACCCCGGCTCCGGCCAGCAGCGAATGCAGGATCAGCTCCTTCCGCGCCTGAGCCTGTTCAATCGCCGCGCCGGTGAACTCGGGATAAATATC
>Ga0079306_1001722_pt1 | contig 13693 bp, 10 predicted proteins | sample Methanotroph_Enr_FD_79181 | JGI IMG/M metagenome (GOLD analysis project Ga0079306, IMG submission 79181) | Enriched soil microbial communities from Old Woman Creek wetland in Ohio, USA - Methanotroph_Enrichment_5 | ecosystem: Environmental > Terrestrial > Soil > Wetlands | place: USA: Ohio...
TGCGCTCCTTCGCCGCCGAGCAGGCCGATGCGGGTGCAGACCTGCTCGACGTCAACGTTGGCGCCGCCGGTGTCGACGCCGTCGCTGCGCTGCCCTCGGCGGCGCTCGCGCTGGTAGGCAGCTGCGATCTCCCGCTGTGCATCGACACCACCGATTTCGCGGCGCTGGAAGCCGCGCTCCGTGTCTATCCCGGCCGCGCGCTCGTCAACAGCGTCAACGGTGAGGCAGCCTCGATCGAGTCTGTGCTGCCGCTTGTCGCTCGCTACGGCGCGGCGGTCGTCGTGCTCGCGCTCGACGATGACGGAATCCCGAACAACGCCGAGGGTCGCGTGGCCATCGTCGAGCGCATCCGCGAAGCGGCGCGGCGCGCAGGGATTGCCGACAGCGCACTCGTGGTCGACGCGCTCGTGATGACAGCGGCCGCCGATGCGAGCGCGCCGCGCACGACGGTCGCCGCGCTGGCAGGCGCGAACGCCGCGGGGCTCGCGACCATCCTTGGCGTCAGCAACGTCAGCCACGGTCTGCCCACGCGGCCGCTACTCAACGCTGCCTTCTTCGACGCCGCCGCCGCTGCTGGCCTCGACGCCGCGATCGTGAACCCGAACGACCACGTGGTGATGGAAGCTGTGCGCGTCGCGAACCAGGCGCGCGCTGCCGGGGTGTCGCCCGACGCGCACGGCGAGGCGTGGGCGGCGTGGGATGCGGCATACGAGGCCGCCATCGAAGCGGCTGCTGCTGGCACCGATGCGCTGACGGGGGCGGGCGCCGAGTCCGGTTCGGGCGCTGCGCTCGACCCGAAGGCCGCACTCGAGACCGCCGTGCTGCGCGGCGACGCCGACGCGGCACCGGAGCTGGTAGAGGCGGTCATCTCGGCAGGTACGCCCGCCGAGCAGATCATCGCAAGCGTGCTCACGCCGGCGATCCAGCGCCTCGGCGATGCCTACGGACGCGGCGAGGTCTTCCTGCCGCAGATGATGATTGCGGCCGAAGCGATGAAGGCGGCCGTCGCCCGGGTCAAGACGCACCTGCCCGACTCGGCCAGCGTGAGCGAGGGGCGCGTGGCGTTCGCGACCGTGAAGGGCGACATCCACTCCATCGGCAAAGACATCTGCATCTCGCTGCTCGAGAGCCAGGGCTTCGACGTCGCCGACCTGGGCGTCGACGTTGCCGTCGAGCGTGTTGTTGAGGCGTCCCGGGATGCCGACGTGGTGTGCCTCTCGGCGCTCATGACGACGACGCTGCCGTCGATGAAGGAGTCGGTCGAGGCGGTTGGCGCCGCGACAGGCAAGCCCGTGCTTGTCGGCGGGGCGGTCGTCACGCAAGAGTGGGCGCACTCGGTGGGCGCGGGTTACTCGGCGGATGCGCCCGGATGCGTCGCCGCGGTCAGGGCGGCGCTGGGGTAGGCGATCTGGTCTGGCGCGCTAGGTTTGCTGTGACTCCGCCTACTGTCCCATTGATTGCTTGTGACTTATGTCACGGTTGTGCTCAAGTGCCCCCCCTCGCGCACCGATACTCCACACAGGAAGTCGGTACTTCCGACGCTGGTCGAAACGACCACGGATTGTGTGGAGTGGGCGGCACATGGACACAGCACGGGCAATGCGGAAAGGAATCGGAGCGGAGGGGCGATGGCAGCCACTGAAGACTCCGCGCGCGATAGGCCCTCTGACGAGGGCTTTCTTTGCATCTACCGTCGTTTCGCTCGCCCTGGTCTGCTCAGCTCCCTCGACCGCATCGGCCTACACACTGAGGCTCATCGAGACGAGCCGGACCAACCTCGTCCGCGCCAACAGCTCCTCGGCTCTTGGCGCCGGAAGTTCTGACGGCCGTTTCGTGGTGTTCCAGTCCTACGCCTCGAATCTTGCGGGCGGCGGGACTGGTTCGGACATCTTCTGGCGAGATATGCGCACTGGCTCCGTCCGTCTCGTCTCATCCCGTACCGGCGTTACCGCCAACGGTTCGTCATGGACGCCGGTCGCGAGCTCGAACGGCCGTTATGTGGCCTATGCCTCGAGCGCCTCGAACCTCGTTGCGGGAGACGCCAACGGTTGGTCCGACGTGTTCCGCTGGGATTCGGTGACCGGCGCCACCGTGCGTGTGAGCAGATCCTCCGGCGACGGCGAATCGCACAGCCCGTCGATATCCTCCAACGGCCGATACATCGCGTTCGTCTCGGCGGTCTCTGCCTTCGTGCCGAGCGACACCGCTGGCTTCGACGACGTGTACCGCAAGGACCTTGTGACGGGGGCAATGCTGCGTGTCAGCGTCGCCCCCAACGGCGCGGAGCCGAACGGCGACTGTTTTGCGCCATCCGTCTCCTCGTCCGGCCGGTATGTCGCCTTCTGCTCTTCAGCGAGCAACATCGTCGCCGGCGACACGAATGGCGCGACCGATGTCTTCGTGTTCGATACGGTCCTGCACACCACACGGCGCGCGTCGGTCTCAAGCACCGGCGTCCAAGGCAATCACGGGTCGTTCGCACCGGCGATCTCGGGCGACGGCCTCAAAGTCGCGTTCGAGTCTCGGGCGAGCAACCTCGTCGCGGGCGACACCAATGCCGTGCGCGATATCTTCGTGCGCTACCTGAGCGCGGGGTCGACTGTTCGTGCGAGTGTCGGCTACCGCGGTCAGGGGACTGCTGAGTCGCGCGAGCCGTCGATCGACTACTCCGGCGCCAGGGTTGCATTCACCTCGGACTCGGCGTTCACGAGCAACGACGCGCCGGGCACGTCCGACGCGTTCGTGCGCGACATGTCCGCCAAGACGACTACTCGCCTGTATCAGGGCGCGAGCGCAGCGCTCACCTCCGACGGCCGCCACGCCATCTTCACCACCTCAAGAAGGGCGTTCGTCGGCGGGACGAGCGCCGTGCGCGATATCGTGAGTGCGGCCTTTGGGCCTCGCCCGATCGACCGCGTGAATGCATCGACACCGGCGGCCGTCTCAGCGCTGGCTTCCAAGCGAGCTGGTGCGCCGACCTCGAAGACGGTCGTGATTGCGAACTACGCTACGTGGCAGGAGGCGCTTGCCGCTTCGTCGCTGTGCGGCGTGGACAACGCTCCGCTGCTGCTCGTGAGCTCGTCGGGCGGCTCGACTGCTGTGATGACCGAGATATCGCGCATCAAGCCGAAGCGCATCTTCGTGGTCGGCCCGGCGAAGTCGATTTCGACTGCGCTCATCACGACGCTGCGTCGCGGCACGCCGGGCGTCTCGGTGACGCGTATCTACGGCAAGAACAAGTACTCGACCGGCAATGCGGTAGCCACGGCCGCCGTCCGCCGCGCGGGCGCGCGCTGGGATCGCACCGTCTTCGTTGTAAACGGGCGGACGTATGGCGGTGCCGCGTCTGCCGCCGCGATCGCGGCACTCAAAGGGCGGCCCTTCGTTCTCGTCAACCCGAAGACCGGCAGCTTCACGCTTCCGACCGGCACTAAGCGCGCCCTGATCCTCGGCACGACCAAGCAGGTCTCGAAGAAGGTCGCCGCGCGCCTGATCGCCAAGCTCGGCCGCCGCAAGGTCAGTCGAATCGGCGTGGCCGACCGCAACTCCATGGCGGCGGCGGTTGCGAAGTACGGCGTCACGTACTGCGCGATGACGTACGATCGCCTCTCGATCTGCAATCTCGCCCGACCCACCGAGTCGATCGCAGGCGCGGTGCTCGCCGGCCGGTGTGGCTCGGTCGTGCTCGGTGCCAACCGGACGTCGCTTCCGTCGGTCACGTCATCTAGGCTGACGGGGCAGCGTGCGCGTGCCGACCTCGTCCGCATCATCGGCTCGACTGGTTCGATCAGCTCCTCTGTCCTGTCGAGGATTCGACGGGTCATGGGGGGCTGACCGATGACGATGGACCGCATCAAGGCCTACGTCACCCGCAAGACCAAGGGCCTCGGTTCGCTCGCCTGGGCGATCGTCATCGTGTTGGGCGTCATGAGCGTCGCGGTCTACTCGCTCGCGGCTGGGCCAATGCGCGACTCGGACGACGCGCTCAACAAGGCGCTCGGCTCATTCACGGGCAACGCCAAGACGAGCCAGCTCTTCGTGAGCGCGCAGGGCCTCGACAAGCCGGCCTCATACCTGGCCTCGATTCGCACCTACGGGTGGAAGAACCGCGAGGAGCTCATCATCGACGCGAGCGTCGACTCCGTACGGTCCCTCGACGCGTCGGGCGCGGCCACGACCAAGCGCTCGTCCTTCTCGGCTGTGCTCGCGATCTCCGAGGAACTCACCGGAAAGCGCGTGCTCGTCGCCGTCGACCCTCGCGTCGCTGACGCGATTCCCGAGCAGGGCGTCGCGAAGGTGCGCCTCATCGTCAAGCCGCAGGGCGCGACCGCCGCACTCGTCATCGACGAGGTCATCGAGCCGACCAACGCCGTCGGCGCCGCGCAGGTCGCCGTCAACATGCCGGTCCCGAGCGCCGTTCCGCTGCACCGCGCGCCGGTCGAGTCGGCGACGGCGCCGAGCATCAGCGAGCTCTCGGACTATCACGGCGCGCCGGGCACGACGATCACGGCAAACGGCGTGCGCTTCGGCGCCGCGCAGGGCGCGAGCTGGATCTCGTGCGGCGGCGTCCACGCCACGGTCATCTCGTGGTCCGCAAGCCGGATCGTGTTCCAGGTCCCGGCCGGCATGACGAAGGCCGGCTACATCGGCGTCGTCGTGGGCGGCGTCCCGTCCAACGGTATCTACTTCGAGCCGTTCGACGAGCCGGTTCTCACGAGCATCACGCCGAAGGACGGCGCGCCCGGCTCTGCCGTAACCCTGCGCGGCCGCAACTTCGGCCCCGCGCAAGCGGGCTGGGTGACCTTCGCCGGCTCGACCGCCACGGTTCTGAGCTGGTCGGACAGTGCCATCCAAGTGCTCGTCCCGCGCGGCGTGACCAGCGGCTATGCCGGCGTTGTGACGCACGGCATGACCTCGAACGGCATCCTCTTCGCGCCGTACGGCCTGCCGCTCGTGACCTCGTTCGATCGCCGGCTCATGGGCCCTGGCGACGTCGTCACGATTCACGGGCGCGGCATCAGTGCGCAGTCGAGCATGGTCGCGCTCGGCGGCACGCTCATCACCCCGAGAGACTCTGGCCCCGGCTGGATCAGCTTCGAGGTCCCCGACAACGCGCACTCCGGGTATCTCGGTGTGGTGCAGCGCGACGGTCGCACCTCCAACGGCCTCTGGGCCTGTGTCGCGCCCAAGATGCAGTCGCTGTCCCACTGGTGGGCAGCGCCGGGTTCGACGATCACGCTCACAGGCCGCGGCTTCAGCGGCTCGAGCGGCTACCAGGTCTTCATCGGCCGCGCTCGGGCCGAGGTTGTCTCGTGGAGCGCTACCCAGATCACGGCGCGCGTTCCGAATGTCTCGGGCCCGGGCTATGTGGGCGTCGGCACGCCGGCGGCCTGCTCCAACGGCTTGTCGCTGCTCGTCGTCGATCCCGGCCACGTCTCGGGTGTCTCGGCGACGAACGTGAAGGCGGGCGACCAGCTCACCATCAGCGGCTCGGGCTTCGGCTCCGCCGCGTCCTACAAGGCGGCGCTGTTCGGCGGAGCGTCGTGCTCGGTGGTCTCGTGGAACGACTCAGCGGTCACGCTCATCGTTCCCGCGTCCGCGAGCTCGGGCTACGTCGGCGTCAGCAGCCACGGCGCGTGCACGAACGGAGTGTGGGTCAACGTCCGGCCGTAAGGCGGACTGACCGGAGAGACGATGCAATCATTCGACCTGACAATCCTCAACTACGTGGTGGCGGCAGTCGTCATCTACTACATGGCGCTATTCGCCCACCTCACCGTGCGTCGCGCGCTGCGCGCGAAGATGAAGGACGAGGGCTACCGTCCGATGTTCTTCATCGTGGTTCCCGCGCACAACGAAGAGGTTGTCATCGGCCACACCATCGAGGCGTTGCTTCGCCAGGACTATGAGCACACCGCGATCATGATCATGAACGACGGCTCGAGGGACGACACGAGCCTCATCGCCCACGAGTATGCCGAGCGCTACCCCGAGGTCATGGTCGTCGATCGCGGCTTTGAGATCGCTGGACGTGGCAAGGGCGCCGTCCTCAACCACGCCTTCGAGATTCTGCGCGAGATGGTCGCCGATGACGACCCGCGCTTGAAGGGCCGCGCCGAGGAAGACATCGTCATCTGCATCACCGACGCCGACGGACAGCTCGAGCGTCACACCCTCACGCACGTCTCGCGCTACTTCGCCGAGGAGCGCGTGGGCGGTGTCCAGATCGGCGTGCGCATCGCGAACGCGAGCACCAACCTGCTCACCCGTATGCAGGACGTCGAGTTCGTGGGTTTCTCGGGGTTTGTGCAGGAGGCGCGCGACGCGTTCGGGTCGGTCGGTCTGGGCGGCAACGGCCAGTTCACGCGGCTTTCGGCCCTCATCTCGCTTGGCTACGCGCCGTGGACCGACTGTCTCACTGAGGACCTCGACCTCGGCTTGTCGCTCGTGCGCCGCGGCTGGCGGATGCGCTTCTGCCCCACCACGTACGTCGCGCAGCAGGCTGTCACGAACCTGCGCCTGCTCTTCCGCCAGCGGACCCGCTGGGTCCAGGGTCACTACCAGTGCTGGAGCCACCTGCCCATGCTCATGCGTGACAAGAGCGTCAACTGGCTCACGCGTATGGACCTGTCGCTCTACCTCGTACTCGTCGTCTTCGTCATCCTCGTGTCGACCGGCATGATCATGAGCGTGCTCGCCACGTTCGGCGTGATCGTGGTGCACTCGACCGCGTTCAACTTCATCCCCGCCGGTCCTGTCCACAACGGCTTCATGCTGTTCCTCTCGTTCGGCCCGCTCTGCGTATTCCTCCTCACGTACCAGGCCCGGACGAGCTCGCCCATGCCGGTTCGCTGGCTCCCTGCCTACGCGATCATCTTCGCGGTCTACACGTACACGTGGCTCGTCGCGACGGTGTGGGCATGGTCGCGCCTCGTCACAGGCCGTGGCTCGTGGGCCAAGACCGCCCGCGTCAACTCGGAGAGTGCTGTCTGATGACGACGATGCGACACATCGCATGCGCCGAGCAGGCGGCCTTCTGCTGGGAGGTGATCTCCCGATGAGCCCGTTCGAGCGGCTGCGCGGAGTTCACCTCACCGATCATCCGGTCCTCGAGGACCTCATCTTCAGCGTGCTATCGATCCTCGTCCTCACCATCGCCATCGTCGCTATCTCGAGCAGCGGGCATGGGACGCTGTCGGCCATCGTGACGCCCGCTCACGCGGCGACCCCGAGCTGGAAGACCATCTACATGTACGGCACGCTCGTCGATGCGAGCGGGCAGCCCATCTCGGGTGCCACTGTCAGCGTCGACTACCGTGACGGCAAGAAGGCTTCAACGACGACCACACTTGCCGACGGGAGTTGGCGCGTCTCGTTCATGGACGGCCCTGGCCCGTATACGATCACGGTGACGATCATGCAGAACGGCCAACCGGTCGTTGGCACAATCAACATCGATGCATCACCGGACATGCAATGGGGTGTTCAGATGGTCTTCGACCAGTCATCGTCATGGGTCTTCGTCCCACTCCCGGGGTACTAGACATGTCAAGCGAACTCACTGTAGCCAGTGGGAAAACACGCGCGTACAGGCGCGCCTTCATCGCCCTCGTGGTCTTCGTCCTCATCGTCAGCGCCAAGGTCTGGATGGTGCAGCTGTTCATCCTCGGTGGAGCGAGTTCCGACGCCCTGATTCTCGACCTGGGTTTCGTCTTCGTGTTGTTCTCGGCGATTGATCTTGCGATGGCCGACCTGCGGCTGCGCTCGCTTCTCGTGGCTGACGCGGCGGTGTCGGCCGTGTTGGTGGCTCTCGCGGTTTATCACGCCTACTACGGCCTGCTGCCGAGCCGCCAATCGCTCGCGTTGGTCGGACAGGCCACTACCGTCGGCGGCAGCATCCTGAAGCTGCTGCTGAACCCGGTCTACCTGCTGCTCTTCATTGAGATTCCGCCGGTGGCACTGTGGGCAGTGCGTTCTCGGCGCAGGGGCATCGACCCGATCGCCGGGTGCCGCCCGGGCGGCCCGATCGCACCCGGAATGCGCACGCCGTATGTCTATCAGAGACGCTTCGTGTACCTCGCCGCGCTCGTCGTCTCGGCACTGCTCATCTTCAGTGTTCGTGCGACGGAGGCCTCTCCCGATGCGATGGATGCTACGGCGGTGGCATCCAAGCACGGCGTGGGCTCATATCTCGCAGTGGCCCTCGCGGGGCCGTCGGAGTCCGGGGAGTCTCTGCTTGGCGAAGGCGCCAAGGCGTCCGACTTTCAGAAGCGGGCCGACTCGCTGTCCGGGCATGTGATGGGAGCGCCCCTTCCCGGATTCACGCCGGGACAGGCGAAGGGCAAGAACGTCATCATCATCCAGGTCGAGGCGCTTCAGGCGCTTGCCGTAGGTCGCTCTGTCGGCAGCGGGGCCGTCACCCCCAACCTCGACGAGCTCATGCAGGGCAGCTGGTACTTCCCGAACTGTCTCTCGGGGGCGGGTGTCGGCACGACGGCCGACGTGGAATTCGTCACCAACACGTCGCTCTATCCGCCGATTGAGGTCGGAGCATCGCTTGGGTGGTCTGATCGCGAGCTGACGTCGATGCCGCGCCTCCTTGGCGCGCAAGGCTACGACGCCCTCACGTTCCACACCAACGAGGCGGGCTTCTGGAACCGGCGCCAGTTCTACCCGGCACTGGGGTTCACCCGCTACTTTGACAAGTCGTACTTCGGTTCCGAAGACGCGATGGCGTTCAAGGCGGCGTCTGATCGCGTGCTCTTCGAGAAGACGCTGCCCATGCTGACAAGCGAGCGCGACGTTGGCAGGCCGTTCTATGCGCAGCTCATCACCCTCTCCTCGCACTTCCCGTTCGAGAACGTGCCAGCGAGTGAGCGGAAGCTGCGACCCGGCCCTCCATACGATGGGACGATTCTCGGCAACTACCTGACTGAGATGCACTACGCGGATGAGCAGATCGGTACCTTCATATCGCAGCTCAAGAAGACCGGACTGTGGGACGACTCGATCGTCGTCGTATACGGCGACCACTTCGGGCTGCCCGAACCCCGCAACGGTGCCGAGTCGGACGCTTTCCGTGCGCTCACGGGGCACGACTACAACGACTCCGATAGAGCCACGGTCCCCCTGATCGTCCATCTACCTGGTCAGACAAAGGGCACGCGAGTCACCGGTGCTGTCGGCCAAATCGATCTTGCGCCTTCGCTCGCCGACGCGTTGGACGCGGACCTGTCTGGCATGCTCCATTTCGGAAGCAGCGTGTTCCGCTCGCGCAGCGGTGCGATAGCGGCGGGCGGACTGTTCGAGTCTGGCTCCTACGCCCAGGAATCGGTGCTCTACGTTCCGGGGTTCGATTTCTCGCGTGGTCACGCATTCGATCTGAGTACTCATACAGCGTCCGCTCTCTCGGGAGCTAGTGAGACGACGTACGAGAACGTCAAACAGCTCCTCCTTGTGTCGCGCCAGTATGTTGCGACGCTCCCTCTCCGCAAGGACTTCGATCCCAACGCCGAGATAACGTTCCCGAGGAAGCGCTGACGTACGGCACAATGTGTCAGCGGCGGAGCCGGGATGTACTACGAGGGGAAGTCGTCAGGCCGCGCGCATGTGAGTGCGTTGCCCGAATGGAAGCCGACTGGCTGAACGTGCGTCGCTGTCGCGTTGCCCTGCGCTGGACGAGGCGATAAGGTGTGCTGGCCGACGAGCCAACGACTGGAGTCGCCGCATGATCATCACGAAGCCGCGCGAATGGGCGCGGATCAAGGACAACCTCCACGAGCAGGGTGCCAAGAGCGTCTTCGTCATGGGCTGCGGCGAGTGCGCCACGGTCGCTCACACGGGCGGCCACGCCGAGCTGCTCAAGGCGAAGATCGCGCTCGAGAGCGCGGGCTTCCACGTCACCGGGATGGTCGTTGGCGCCGTGGCCTGCCATACAGGCGGCACGAAGCTCGAGATGCGCAAGCACCAGGCCGAGATTGACGCGGCCGACGCGGTACTCGTGCTCGCGTGCGGCGCGGGCGTGCAAACCGCCGCCGACGCGATCAAGAAACCGGTCTACCCCGGGCTGGAGAGCGTCTTTCTCGGCAACGTCATCCGGCACGGCGTGTTTGAAGAGCGCTGCCAGATGTGCGGAGACTGCGTGCTCGACAAGACCGCGGGCATCTGCCCCGTCACCACCTGCCCGAAGGGGCTGCTCAATGGCCCGTGCGGCGGCATGTGGAACGGCAAGTGCGAGGTCTTGCGCGACCGCGAGTGCACGCATGTGCGCATCAAGCGGCGCCTCGCCGAGCAGGGTCGCAGCCGCGTGGCGCGCATCAACGCGAAGGACTACTCGGCGAAGCTCAAGCCCGGTGCGATCAACCTGCGCGACAGCGCGGAGACCCCCGATGCCGAGAAGGACGCCTCGTGAGCCGCTTTCGCGACATGCTCGAGGCGGGCGAGTTCGTCATCACCGGCGAGGTCGCGCCCCCGCACGGCACGGACTACTCGGCGATGCTTACGAGCGTGCGCAAGCTTTCGCCGGTCTGCCACGCGCTCAACGTCACGGACAACCAGGGCGCGACGCTGCACCTGAGTTCGCTTGCCGCCTCGCGCGTCGTGCTCGAGAACGGCAACGGCTGCGAGCCGATCTTCCAGCAGACCTGCCGCGACAGAAACCGTCTCGCGCTGCAAAGCGACCTGCTCGCCGCGTGGACGCTGGGCCTCGAGAACGTGCTCGTGGTGACTGGTGACGATCCGCGCGGCGGCGACCACCCGCAGGCAAAGGGCGTCTTCGATCTGGACTCCACGCTGCTGCTCGACGTGACGCGGCGGATGAACGAGGGCGTCGACATGAACGGCTCGCCGCTGGATGGAGCGACCGACTTCTACATCGGCGGCGCGCTTTTCCCTGAGGCCGAGCCGTGGGACATCCAGCTCGAGCGCGCCTACCAGAAGATCGACGCGGGCGCCCGCTTCTTCCAGACGCAGGCGGTCACCGACATCGACAAGTTCGCGCGCGCGGCCGATGCGCTCGCACCCACCGGCGCGAAGCTGATCGCCGGCATCCTGCTCTTCAAGAGCCCGCGCGTCATCAGGTTCATCAACGAGCGCCTCGCCGGCCTCATGGTCCCCGCGTGGATCTCCGATCGCATCGACGCCGCCGAGAAACCCCTCGAAGAGGCGATCGCCATCGCCACCGAACAGGTGCGCGAGCTGAGCGGCATCGCGCAGGGCGTCCACATCATGCCGCTGGGCAGCGACGATGCGGTGGTTCGCATTCTCGGAGACGCCGGGCTCATCTAGCCCCGGCAGGGGGCGCTATGCCTCGGGGCTTTCGGTGTTGTGCCAGGTGGCGATGACGCCGAGCAACTCCTCGCGCACGTCGGCAAGCAGCCGAGGGTTGGCAACGAGCACCTCGTCGGGAATCGCGCCCGCGCCAAGTTCGGGGTGGCTGGTGAACGAGAGTTCGCGGTACTCCGTGTCGACCAGGACCGGTGTGGTGTGCGTTGTTCCGTTCACGCTGACCGGGACGAGAACCACAAAGCCGTTCGCGTTGGCATCGGCAAGGCCGAGCTCGTCGGCCAGCTCGCAGAACTCGACGACGAGCACCTCGAGGTCGGTTTCGTGCGGGGCGTCGAGCGCAGCGACATCCATGAGCGAATCGAGCTCGCCGAAGTGACCGGTTGCAAGTACCCTGCGAACTTCGGTGACACGCTGGGCCGTGGGGAAGAAGCGGCTCATCGGGGGCTCCATTCCGTTTTCGGGAGTGACCGCATAGATTCGACCTCGCATGCTAGAATTCCTCGAATTGCGGCCATTCTCACCGTTCCCGGAGGAATTCCCATGCGCATCGCAGTGCTCGGCGGAGGTCCCGGCGGCTACTCGGCGGCGTTCGAAGCGGCTCGTCTCGGCGCCGAAGTCACGCTCGTGGAGAAGGAGCGTCTCGGCGGGACGTGTCTGAACTGGGGCTGCATTCCCACCAAGACGATCCTGCGCTCGGCGCACATCGTGTCCGACACCCGCCGTGCCGAGAAGTACGGCCTCATCGCCACGCCGGCGCAGGTCGACGTCGCCGCGCTGCGCGCCCGCAAGGAGGGCGTCGTCGACGAGCTCGTGGGCCAGGTCGAAGGCTCGGCTAGGCGTCTCAAGGTCGAGTGCGTCTACGGCGAAGGCAAGCTCACGGCGCCGAAGACCGTCGAGGTCACGGCTGCAGACGGCTCGACCACCGTCGTCGAGGCCGACGCGGTCGTCCTCGCCACGGGCTCGGTGCCGTTCCTGCTCCCGAACATTGACCACTCGCTGTCGCGCGTATGGACCAGCGACGACGCGACCGCACTAGCCGACATCCCCGCCGAGGTTGTCATCATCGGCGGCGGCGTCATCGGCCTCGAGTTCGCGGATGCCTACGCCAACTTCGGCTCGACTGTGCACGTCGTCGAGCTCACGCCGTCGTGTTTGCCCGGCAACGACAAGCGCGTCCAGCGCGAGGTGCAAAAGGCGCTCGAGGTCCTCGGTGTCGTGTTCCACCTCGGCGTGGCCGTCGACTCCGTCGCGCAGGATGGCGAGCGCGTGACTGCGACGCTCACGGACGGTGCAACGCTGACTGCCGACATCGTGCTCTCGGCACCCGGCCGCCGTCCCAACGGGCTCGGCTTCGGCTTCCCTGAGGCGGGCATCGAGATGGATCGAGCGGCCGTCAAGGTCGACGAGTTCTACCGCACGAGCGTCGCCGGTGTCTATGCGATCGGCGACCTTATCGGCGGGATGATGCTCGCGCACGTCGCCGAGGCCGAGGGTGAAGCGGCGGCGAAGAACGCCGTCGCCGAGCTCAAGGGCGAGGCACCGACCGCGAGCGTGAACCTCGCGCATGTTCCGGCAGCCGTCTACACGGAGCCGGGCATCGGCGTCGTCGGCTCGAGCCGCGACAGCGCCAAGGAGAAGGGCCTCGACGTCGTCCAGGTCGTCATGAAGTTCGCTGGCAACGGCAAGGCGCTTGGCGAAGGCCACGCCGACGGCTTCGTTCAGATCGTCGCCGAGATGGGCACCGGCCGCATCGTCGGCGCGCAGATCGTGGGCCCGTCCGCCGCCGAGCTCATCCAGGAGATCTCGATTCCGATGAGTGCTGGCATGACCGTCGCTCAGGTTGGGCATTCGGTGTTCGGCCACCCCACGCTGTCCGAGGTCATCAAGTTCGCCTGCATCGAAGCCGCCAACAAGACCGGCTGCTCGCACGAGCCGAAGCACCCGCCCATCTACTGAGAGGTAGCACCCATGCCCGCCAAGACCGCACTCTCGACCGGCAACGCTCCCGCCGCCATCGGCCCGTACTCGCAGGCCGTTCGCATCGGCGACTTCGTCTACGCCTCAGGCCAGCTCGGCATCGATCCAGAGACCGGTGAGATCGTCCAGGGCTGCGCGGGGTGTCAAACGCGCCAGGTCCTCAAGAACATCTCGGCGGTGCTTGAAGCTGCCGGGCTGACGACCGCTGACGTCGTCAAGACCACTGTCTTCCTCGCGGACATGGCGGACTTCGGCAAGATGAACGCTGTCTACGAGGAGTTCTTCGCCGAGCCGTTCCCGGCTCGCTCGACCATCGGCGTGGCCGCGCTCCCCAAGGACGCGAAGGTCGAGATCGAGTTCGTCGCGGTCGCGAGCTAGCGGCGAGACGTACCGACCCGTGACTGAGTACTCCCACGGCGCGTCCACGAAA
>Ga0079306_1001727_pt1 | contig 13667 bp, 10 predicted proteins | sample Methanotroph_Enr_FD_79181 | JGI IMG/M metagenome (GOLD analysis project Ga0079306, IMG submission 79181) | Enriched soil microbial communities from Old Woman Creek wetland in Ohio, USA - Methanotroph_Enrichment_5 | ecosystem: Environmental > Terrestrial > Soil > Wetlands | place: USA: Ohio...
GATCCAAATGGTATGCCTACTAATTTTTTCCAGACTTGTGAAATCAACATGATAGGTGCAGATGGCTCAAGTATCTATTTTGTTACCAGCGAACCAGCTCCATTTAGTTTTGCAACCGGCTATGGTGAGCAAGACTGGACAATTACCTCGGGAACTGGTCGTTTTGAAGGAGCTACCGGATGGTATAAAAGTACTTCTCAATTTGATTTCACGACAATGATAAACTATGTGACAGGTAATGGCGAAGTCTTTATTACGAAAAAGTGATTTATAAAGTTTTATATCAAAGTTTGAAACCGGATTTTTAATATAAGTCAAATCGGCCAGGAATGTTAACCTGGCCGTTTTGATTATTTCTTTAACCCGGTTTTGAAAAATTCATCAACAAGCTGGTTGAACTGATCTTTATGATCAATTAATGTTCCATGGCTTGAGTTTGGCAATATCCATAAAAAAGCGCCCGGGATTGATTCGGCGATGAATAACGTATGACGTGGAAGAATTATATCATGATCACCGGCGATGACCAGTGTCGGACATTTGATTTGCTGCAGTTGTTCGCGTGTGATGTGCGGTTCGAACAGATCCAGTTTCACAAGTTTCCGGGTATAAATTAACTCCGGGGTTTGTGGCATTTTCCCTAAAGTATCGTAAAAATTCTTACCCCAGAGATAATCTGCTCCGCTGATTGCTGTGCTGTCGGGCCACAAATTGGCGCCGGTTATGGCCAGCTTTTTCACCTTTTCAGGATGGCGAATGGCCAGCAACAACCCGTTGATGCCGCCATCGCTCCATCCCAGAACATAACACGAATCGAGGTGAAGTTTATCGAGCAAGGCACTGAAATCGTCAGCCATCATTTCGAAACTCAGCGAATCGCTTGTATCTGCCGACTTGCCCTGCGCCCTGCTGTCAACAGCAATAACCTTATAATTGGCAGCAAAATAAGGAATCTGGTATTTGAAATTATTGATCGATCCGCCGTTCCCATGAATTAAAAGCAGGGGATCGCCTTTACCATATATTTCATAATACATTTTAATCCCGTTTACTTCTACATATTCGCCTATGGCTGCATTATCCCCGTATTTGATGGTATCGGAAAGTGATAAAACAGGTGACTGAGCCATGGAGAATTCAGAAGCCAGAAGTGCAAAAGTGATTAAAAACAGGGGGTTCAAAAATTTCATCATACTTCTTTTAAGTTATTTAAACACTTCAATTGCCAATAGGTTTGCTTTGGCTAATGCCCTTTCATCCAGGCTGAACGGAATCCGGTTTTGCCTGCACCAGTCCACAAGCATTTGTGTATCCAGGTTACCAAGTAATTCATATCCACTCATGGGACACCCGCCATAACCACCAATAGCTCCTTCAAAATTTCGTATCCCGGCACTCCAGGCTGCTTCCACTTTATCCTTCCAGTCATCCGGTTTGGTATGCAGATGAATTCCCAACTTCGCTTCAGGAAATGAATTAATCATTTCGGAGCAAAGTCTTTCAATATTACCGGCAGTTCCTTCGCCGGTGACATCTGAAAATACAAGGTCGCGGATGCCCTCGGAATACAGTTTTTCAATCTCCCTGACTACGATCTCATCATTCCAGTCATCACCATATGGGTTGCCAAAGGCCATGGCAACGTATACTCTTAATACTTTTTGTGAACGATCAGTGATGTTTTTTAAGTCAAGGATGGATTGCCAGGCCTTGTCGGGAGTTGTATTGAGGTTCCGCTTCAGGAAAGTGCCGGAAACAGAATACGGGAAACCGATTGTCTGTACTTTTGGTTCTGCTGCTGCCGCAACACCACCTCTGATGTTTCCCACAATTACCATCAGTTTTGTATTGATATTCCTCATATCAAGCAGATTAAGCACATCAGCAGTATCCGCCATTTGCGGAACGGCTTTCAGTGATACAAAGCTTCCGGCATCCACGGTTTCGAAGCCCACTTTCAACAAGGCATTGATATATTTCGCTTTAATCTCAGCCGGTATAGGTTTTGGCCAGCCCTGCATGGCATCGCGGGGAGATTCCGTGAGGATGATGGCTGGAGATTCTTTCATAATACCAGAGGACAAAATTTCTAGCACCCGATATACCTCGAAATCACCATCCTCTGTATCTCCGACGTACCCTCCCCGATCTGCAGCAAACGCTGGTCGCGGTAAAAGCGCTCAATTGGATAGTCTTTCATAAGTCCATATCCACCATGGATCTGAACGGCTTCGTCGGTTACTTCTTTGGCTATTTCGGAGCAATAAAGTTTCGACATGGCAGCTTCCTTGGCAAAAGGTAAATGATTGTCCTTCAGCCAGCAGGCTTTATAAAGCAGGGTACGGCCAAGTTCAATTTTTGTAGCCATATCGGCCAGTTTAAAGCTAATCGCCTGGAATTTTGCTAACGGTTGACCAAACTGTTTGCGTTCCTGTGCATAGCTGAGCGCCATCTCGAAAGCTCCCTGGGCACAGCCCAAACCCATAGCGGCAATGGATAACCGGCCGTTGTCGAGTGTGCTTAGCATAATGCGTGAGCCGTCGCCTATATTACCAAGGATATTTTCGTATGGCACACGGCATTCGTCAAAGAAAAGCTCGGCGGTGTCGCTGGCACGCCACATCATTTTTCCATGCATAGCCCGGCGAGTGAAACCAGGTGTATCCTTTTCCACAATAATGGTCGTAAACTCTTTCTTGCCATCCGTTTCACCGGTAACAGCCTGCACGGTGGCACCGGCTGAAATCCCGGAAGCTCCGTTGGTTATAAATATCTTTGAACCGGTTATTACCCATTCCCCGTTATCAATATATGCCTTTGTACGGGTGCCCCGGGAATCACTTCCGGCATCCGGCTCGGTAAGGCCAAATGCCCATAAGGCTTCACCGGTGCAGAGCTGCGGAATATATTTCTGCTTCTGTTTTTCGGTACCATAATAAAATAACGGCCCGATTCCCAGTGAATTATGTGCGGCAACTGTTGCAGCCTGCGATCCGTCAACCCGTGCAAGCTCTTCCACTGCAATGATATATGATAAGGTATCCATACCATGACCGCCATATTCGACTGGTATACTGATGCCAAACAATCCAAGCTGGCCCATACTGAGTGTTATTTCGGGCGAAAACCGGCCCTCATCATCCAGTTCACGGGCAATGGGTTTAATTTCGCGTTCGGCAAAATCGCGGACAGCTTTCCGGATATTCTGATGTTCTTCAGATAATTGAAAATCCATGGTAGTTAATGCGTTTGATGAGTAAATTGAATGGGAATCGGTAAGTTGAATTTGTAATAATTTTAGTAGTAATGTGAGTTAAGAACCGGGCAAGTTTGTGAAAACCACATATTCAGTACCAGTTCATTTATACTTGTTTTAATTTGTATAACATGTAGTTACATTTGAAATTTTTAAATCATATCTGCTGATTTTATGATCATAACAATATTCGTCCTCCCGGTATTCCAAAACAAACTAATCCTCGTTCTGTTTCTGCAGCGAAGCGGATAAATGAACTAAAGTTGTATTGCTGTCTACCCGGTCGCCGGCTGCGACAGTTATTCGGTCAACCACCGCATTTGCCGGACTTACTATATTGTTTTCCATTTTCATTGCTTCCACCACAAGCAGGAGTTCGCCTTTAGCCACAATATCGCCTTGCTTCACTGAAATTTTTATCACCTTCCCCGGCATGGGCGACGTTATATTTCTGCCGCTATCGCTAATAGAGACCGATTCAATATGAAAGTCTGTCTGGGCCGGAAGTATATCTTTCCTGATTACATCAAAAGTGTGGGTATTGTAACTTACAAGCACCTTTCCGGGTTCCGGATGAGAAACAAATGCAGTGTATGGCTCGCCATCGAGTTGAATTTCAATTTGTTGGCTAACAGGCGATTCATTATACCGGATATGAATTTGTTTGTCTTCGAATTCAGCTGAAAATTCATTTGTTCTAAGTTCCATGATCCGGCAACGATAGATCTTCTCTTCCATTTCCAGTTCCGGTTGCATCATGATTCGCCAGTACCCGATAGTATTCCAGGTGTTATTAAAAGCGCCGGGAAACTGACCGGTTTTGTCAGAGTTGCCAGATTTACTAACCAATGCTACAGCTATTGGCAACAATGCCGGAATCGTTTTCCGTTCAGTTTCAATGGCTGCCAGCAAAGCCGCCGTATGTTCTGTGCAGAATCGTGTTGAAATTGTATTGTTTATATAATTAACATTTTGCAGGATTGAGTACAGGAAACTTATGTTGTTTTTTATTCCATGAATGCCATAATTCTGCAATGCATCAACCATATGAAACCTCGCTTCTTCCCGGGTTTTTCCATGCGTTATCAGCTTAGCGATCATAGGATCGAAAAAACTGCTCACCTGGTATGGTTTGTTCATGGCATCGTCGATCCTGATGAAATCGCCTGAAGGTTTGCAGTAAAGTGACAGACTGCCCGGAGAAGGTAAAAAGTTACTTGACGGATCTTCAGCATATATTCTACATTCGATGGCATGGCCGGTCTGACGAAGGTTGTTTTGGCTCAGCCTGAGCGTTTCGCCGGAGGCGACATGCAGCTGTTCTTCAACAATATCAATACCGGTAGTAAGCTCCGTAACCGGATGTTCAACCTGGATGCGGGTATTCATTTCGAGGAAAAAGAAATTCAGTTCCTTGTCCACCAGGAACTCAATAGTGCCGGCGCCTGTATAGCTGATAGCCTTACCGATAGCCACAGCTGCATCACCCATGCGGGAGCGCAATTCGGGCGTAAGGGTGGGCGAAGGCGCTTCTTCGATAATTTTCTGGTACCGACGCTGAATGGTACACTCTCGTTCGAACAGGTGCACCACATTCCCAAAATTATCACCCAGTATCTGGAACTCAATATGCCGGGGCTCTTCCAGGTATTTCTCAATATAAACCGTACCGTCAGCAAAATAATTTAATGCTTCACGCGAAGCGGCTTCGAGTGCTGCACCCAGACTTTGTTTATCATTTACAATGCGCATCCCTTTACCTCCGCCTCCACCTGCAGCTTTCACCAAAACGGGAAAACCAATTTCATCTACCTGACTCAGGATGGTGGCTGAATCACCGGATAAGCCTCTGGTAACCGGAACCCCGATAGAAGTCACGAAACTGCGTGCTTCCACTTTATTGCCCATCACTTCCATCACCTGCGCTTCGGGCCCGACGAAAATAATCCCGGCATCGTTACAGGCTTTTACCAGCGAAGGGTTCTCTGAAAGAAAACCATAGCCCGGGTGCAAGGCATCGCAATGGCTGCATTTGGCGATATGAATTATTCCCGGTATGTTCAGGTAAGTTTCCGAAAGCTCAGATTCACCAATGCAGTAAGCTTCATCAGCAAAACTATGGTGCAGGCTGCTTTTGTCGATTTCAGAATATATTGCAACTGTACGAATGCCCATGCGTTTTGCTGTATGAATAATACGGACGGCAATCTCGCCACGGTTGGCTATAAGGAGTTTCTTAATCATATTAATTTTTTAATGTCGGATGTACGATTTACTTTTCTAGGTTCTTCATTGCAGCTTTAATTGAAGATACAATTTTGTGAGTATTATTACTTCAGGACACATTTTCATGGTTCGTTTATTCATATCAGATCCATCCTGACAATTTTAAGTTATAAATAATCAAATAATATTAATTTATTCTTTTAATCCGACATCGTACATCCAACATCGCACATCCGACATCGCACATCCTATTTCACCCAATTAGGTTTACGTTTTTCCAGAAACGCAGCCATGCCTTCCTGTCCTTCTTCAGAAGCTCGTATTTCAGCAATCATTTGTGCCGTATAGGTCAATGCCTCGTTAAGATCAATATGATTTACCACTTTATCAATCAGGTTTTTACAATGTGTTATTGCAACCGGACCGCTTGTAAGCAGCATCTGAACCATCTGGCCAAGGTAGCTGTCGACTGCGGCGGCAGGTAGCGACTTATTCACCAGTCTATAGTTTTCGGCTTCCGGGCCGTTAATACGCCTACCCGTCAGCATCAGTTCACGGGCACCATATTCGCCAACCCGTTTGATCACATAAGGAGAGATACAGGCCGGTACAATCCCGATTTTCACTTCGCTGAGCGAAAAAACCGTTTCGTTGTCGCAAACTGCAATATCGCAGGCTGCCAGAAGCCCGTTTGCGCCTCCGATGGCTGCACCATGAACCACGGCAATGGTAGGCTTCGGAGATGAATAAATGGCATAAAAGCATTCGGACAAACGGTAACTTTCGGCATAATTCTGATCATAACTGTATTTTGATACATCACGCATCCAGTTAAGATCGGCACCGGCGCAAAAGGATTTGCCTTCCCCTTTCAGAATGATCACCCGGATATCTTCCATTTTACCGGCTTCCTGAAACGCATCTGTAAGTTCGGCAATCATAACTTCATTGAAGGCATTGCGTATTTCAGGGCGGTTAAGCATGATTGTTGCGATTCCATTTCCCGATTCAAGTGTAATAGTGGTGTATTTGTTCATTGTATCATTTGAAATTTATTTTCATTTTGGGTCCTGTGATTCATAGTAAATGTTTTGACATCTGCCTTCATACTCCTCTGTCCTTAGGACATCTCCCCTTGAAAAAAGGGGAGAATCCAAAAACAATATTTTTCACTGTTTGGGATCATCTCAATCTCCTGTTCACCCCATCGCAAGAACTACATTCTAAAAATCCCATACTTTGTCTCTTCCCAGTGTTTATTCATGGAAGCCGAGATTCCCATAGCCAGTATTTTCCGTGTATCAACCGGATCAATGATACCATCGTCCCACAGCCGGGCTGTGCTGAAGTAAGCAGAGCCTTCCTCTTCGTATTTCTTCATGATCGAATTCTTCAGTTCATCGCGATCGTTATCACTCAGGATTAGCCCTTTTGCCCTGAGCTGATCTTCCTTTACAGTGATAAGCACACCGGCAGCCTGTTCGCCGCCCATTACACTGATCTTTGAATTGGGCCACATAAACAGCAGCCGCGGTTCATAAGCCCGGCCTGCCATGGCATAGTTTCCGGCACCAAAGGATCCGCCAAAAACCACCGTAAACTTCGGGACCCTTGCATTAGCGACGGCATGCACCAGTTTGGCACCATCGCGGGCAATGCCGCGGTGTTCGTATTCCTTACCGACAATAAAACCGGTGATATTCTGCAGGAAAAGTATGGGCACATTACGCGAAGTGCAGAGTTCGATGAAATGTGCTCCTTTCAGCGCGGTTTCGGAAAACAACACACCATTGCTGGCGAGTATGCCCACAGGCATTCCCATAATATGAGCAAATCCGGTAACAATGGTCGAGGCATATTTAGCTTTGAATTCGTGGAAACGGCTTCCATCAACCATACGGGCAATGATTTCGTGGGCGTCAACCGGTTTTCGTAAATCAATTGGTGCGATTCCGTAAAGTTCGGAAGGGTCGTAATAAGGGTCTTCAATTGGCGCAAGTTCAAGGAACTGTTTAACCGGCTTTTTAAGAGTCGAAAAAATATCGCGGCAAATCTGCAAGGCATGGCTGTCGTTTTCGGCGATATGGTCGGCAACACCCGAAATGGAAGTATGTACTTCGGCACCGCCCAGTTCTTCGGCTGTAACTTCTTCACCGGTAGCAGCTTTCACCAAAGGCGGACCACCGATAAATATGGTTCCCTGGTTACGGACAATGATCACCTCGTCGCTCATGGCAGGAACATAAGCACCTCCGGCCGTGCATGATCCCATTACCACCGCAATCTGTGGAATACCTTCGGCCGACATGCGCGCCTGGTTGAAAAAGAAACGGCCGAAATCGTACTTATCAGCAAATACATTTGCCTGCTCGGGAAGAAAAACACCTCCTGAATCGACAAGATATACACAGGGAAGATGATTCTCCATAGCGATTTCCTGCGCTCTCACATGCTTTTTGATTGTTTCGGCAACATAAGTACCTCCTTTCACGGTGGCATCGTTTGCCACGATCATGGTTTCACGACCATGGATCACGCCAATACCTGTAATTATTCCCGCAGAAGGAAACCCGTTTTCATACATTCCATATGCTGCCATTGTTGATAATTCCAGGAATGGCGTATTGGGATCAATGAGGTGATCGATTCGCTCACGGGCCAGAAGTTTGCCACGCTCCTTATGCCTGCTGATTATAGATGCGGGTGAGCCGTTGACCACTCCGGAAAGTGTGCTCCGGTATTGCTGCATGATTTTCACGTATGCTTCAGAATTCGCAAGGTATTCGGGCGAATGAATGTTGATTTTTGATTCAATCCTGTACAAGACAATATGCTTTTAAATGTGTGGAATACAATAATTTTTTATTATCTAACAGCAGAAATAGTGCCGGATAAGAAAACCTAAATTACAAATAAATCCGAATTACGGAGAGGTGTTGATTTAATTATTCAGTTTTGTCAATATATCTTCAGACCTCACCCTCTTCCCAACGCTTCCTTCAGGCTCATGGCCTGTTTCACCCTGATTCCCTTCTCGGAATTTTCCAGTGTACAGCACTCGTGATATGCATCGTGTTCAAAATAAAGGATGTAATTTTTATCGACTGCCTCATTTAAAAAAGTCTCCTTTTCGGCCAGCGAAATCAGTGGTTGTGTATCGTAACTCATAATATAAGGCAAAGGCACATGGGCTGAAGTGGGTGTAGTATCGGCCATAAATACTACAGTATGGCTGCCGGTTTTGATAAAAGGAATAGCCTGCCCGACCGTATGCCCGTTATAAATCCTGATTTCAAAACCGGGTAGCAGTTCGAAGGGTTGATTGAATAATTTCAGTTTCCCGCTTTCGTGAACCGGCATCATGTTTTCGTGTAAAAACGAAGCTTTTTCACGCTTGTTGGGGTGTATAGCCCAGTCCCACTGCGGTTTGCTTAGCCAATGGGTTGCTCTCGGAAATGTGAGTTCAAACCCGCTGTGATCAGTATTGTATTTAACAGTGCCACCGCAATGGTCGAAATGCAGGTGGGTGAGAAAAACGTCGGTTATATCTTCAGGAGTATAACCCACCTCGTGTAATGATCCAACCAAACTTTGATTTCCGTTCAGATGGTAATGGCCAAAGAATTTTTCGTCCTGCTTATTCCCGATGCCGTTATCAATCAATATCCGCCTGTCGCCATCCACCACCAGCAGGCAGCGCATTGCCAGGTTTATCAGGTTGTCTTCATCGGAAGGATATGCTTTGTTCCAGATCGTTTTTGGCACCACGCCGAACATGGCCCCGCCATCGAGTTTGAAATTGCCTGTATGAATGGGTAATAGCTGCATTTAATTGTACTTTAAAAATATAAGAACAAGAAGTATTGCAAAATGTTACTGCCTGCTCACAATTTATATTACATATGAATTCCGGATTTAACCTTAACTGGCTTAACTGTTCAAATCATACATTTTTTTGTAAACATTCGTTCACAATAAGTATAAATTACTGTAGATTAGCGGATGCAATATCTAATTATAAAATCAAACCGTTGTTGAAACAATGCTGCTAAGTACTGAACTTAAAATAATCAAAACAAAATTATTATTCAACAACAGGAACAATCATAAATAAATATCTTTAAATTCGGAAGTTTTTTAAACCTGAATCATGTTAAAAGAAAATTACACGCAGTATATATGGGACAGCATACTCGAAAACTGGGACCGTACCGCTTTTACAAATTATCAGTCTGTAAGTTATCGATATAGCGAAGTTGGGCGAGGTATCTATTACCTGCAAAAACTTTTTGTCAAATGCGGTGTGAAGAAAGGCGATAAAATCGCCCTGATCGGTAAAAACTGTGCCGAATGGGCTATTGCCTACCAGGCTATTGTGACGTACGGGGCCGTAGTTGTCCCGATTCTGCCCAATTTTACACCCAACGACGTTCAGCATATAGTAAACCACTCTGAAAGTGTAATGATGTTTGCCAATAAAGCGAACTGGGATGTGCTCGACAGGGACCATCTGCCAAGGCTCAAATCAGTTATCTCCCTGGACGATTTTTCGCCTTTGTATGCCCGGAGCAAACATTTAACCGAACATATAACCAAATTTAAGACCCTGCTTACCTGCCCTTTTAACAAAGAGAAGCTGCCCAGGCAAATTATTCCTAACAACGAACTCTTTGCTATTATTTATACTTCAGGCACCACCGGTTTTTCGAAAGGAGTTATGCTTACACATAACAACATTACAGGCAACATGGTGTATTCGCGCACCAATATGCCACTGGTACCGGGCGATCATATACTGAGTTTCCTTCCGCTTGCCCATGCTTACGGTTGTGCTATCGAGTTTCTTTACCCGTTTACTTCCGGATGCCACATCACTTTCCTGGGCAAAATGCCAACGCCCCAGCTATTGCTTCAGGCCTTTGCCGAAATCCGTCCCAGGCTTATTCTTTCGGTCCCGCTGATCATCGAAAAAATATTCAAGAAACAGATTAAACCTGTGCTGGAGCAGACCAAGGTGAAATTCCTGATGAAGATCCCATTTATGGACAGCGTCATCCTTGGAAAAATAAAAACGAAGCTAACCGATAGCTTTGGCGGCAATTTTCATGAAATCGTAGTCGGAGGGGCAGCCATAAATGAAGAAGTACAGGAAGTGTTCCGCAAGGCTGGTTTTCCATTTACCATTGGTTATGGTATGACGGAATGCGGCCCGCTGATCAGCTATGCCGGGTGGCGCGAAACCCGATTCAATTCGGCCGGCCGTTGTGTCGACCAGCTCGAAATGCGCATCGATTCGCCTGATCCCGAAAATGTGGTAGGGGAAATACTGGTACGGGGTGAAAATGTAATGATAGGCTACTATAAAAACGAAAAAGCCACCCACGAAATACTCGACAAAGAAGGCTGGCTGCATACCGGCGACCTGGGAACCATGGACAGCGATGGTTTTCTGTACATCAAAGGTCGAAGCAAAAGCATGATACTCGGCCCCTCAGGACAAAATATATACCCTGAGGAGATTGAAGCACGCATCAATGCGTTTCCCCTGGTGCAGGAATCTATCGTAGTCGATCGTAAGGAAGGGCTTGTAGCCCTGATATATCCGGATATGGAAATGGTGGATTCCAGAAAAATGAAAGAACATTCACTGGAAGCCGTAATGGAGGTATATCGCAAACATCTCAACCGCGAAATTCCAAATTTTATGCAGGTGGCTCGTTTCCAGGTAGTTTCAACCGAATTTGAGAAAACGCCAAAACGGAGTATTAAGAGGTTTCTGTATAGCTAGCATTTCGCCATCCAGCCGGTAATTATCCCTTATTCAGCCTGTTTCTGTTGTAACTTTGCTCCTGGAAATCAAAGCAATTTTACCTAAATCTCTTATGCGAACATCTTTCCTGTCTTTTGTACTTGTATTCTATTCATTCCTGTCTCTTGCACAAACGGATGGAATTAAAAACGGGCAGTACGTGCAGCTTACTTCTTCGGATCTGCCTATCGTTGTTATTGATACACATGGAACGGAAATTCTTGACGATCCCAAAATTCCTGCCGGTTTGAAAATATATAACAAAGGAGCCGGGCAACGCAATTATCTTACGGATGTGCCTGAATTTACAGGTTATTCAGGGATTGAAATACGCGGATCGAGTTCACAAATGTTCCCCAAAAAAAGTTATGGATTTGAATCATGGGATTCCCTTGGAAATAGCATCGATACCTCTTTTTTAGGAATGCCTTTGGAAAGTGATTGGATACTGAACGCAAACTATACCGACAAGTCGTTGATGCGAAATGCAATGGCTTACCAGGTCTGGCAAAATATGGGACATTATGCCACACGGTACCGGTTTGTTGAAGTGATTCTGAATGATCAGTATCAAGGGATTTACATTTTCTCAGAAAAAATAAAACGCGACAAGAACCGCCTTGATATTGCAAAGTTAAAAACGGATGTGAATTCAGGCGATGAACTTACCGGAGGGTATATTTTTAAAATTGATAAACAAACGGGGTCTGGCGGTGCCGGTTGGGTATCTTCTTATCTGCCTTTAGAAAACCCGAACGGACAATACATTTATTTCCAGTACGAGTATCCTAAAATGGAGGATATTACCCTTCAACAGAAAACGTATTTGCAGAGTACGGTGTATAATTTTGAAACTGCACTCAAAAACGAAAACTTTGCCGACACCGTAAATGGTTTCCGCAAATATGCAGATGAAAATACATTTATCGACTATTTCCTTGTAAATGAAGTCAGTAAAAATGTGGATGGATACCGATTAAGCACTTTTATGAACAAGGAACGTGACAGCAAAGGCGGGAAATTACGGATGGGCCCTGTCTGGGATTATGATATTGCCTGGCATAATGCCGATTATTGCAGCGGCGAAGTTACTTCCGGCTGGGCTTACCAGTTTCCTTGTACATACGATTACTGGCAGATGCCTTTCTGGTGGAGCCGTCTGCTGGAGGATCCGCGTTATAAAAATAATCTGGCATGCCGCTGGCAATACCTGCGGCAAAATATTCTCAGCAATGCCTGGTTCGACACGTATATCGACAGCATCTCAGGAAAACTTATGGAAGCCCAGGCACGAAACTTTACCACCTGGCCCATCTTAGGAGAATATGTATGGCCGAATCCGTGGCCATATGCATCAACGTACGAAGGAGAAGTTTATGCACTTAAATCGTGGATGCATGACCGGTTAAACTGGCTGGATGCAAATATGCCCGGTAGTTGTGATAATTCATTCGGTATTCATGATATTACAAATGAAAATGCATTTCATATTTATCCGAATCCGGTTTCTGATTATCTGACTATCGAATACACTACTACTGAGAAATCAACCATCGGGATTGCGATTATCAATCAACAGGGTTCAATGCTTTCGAATGCAAAAACCATTACCCGGTCACCCGGTGAATGGCGCGAAACCCTGGATGTGTCATCCTGCAAACCAGGCGTTTACCTGCTGAGATTTACAATGAATGGTAAAATGTACACACAACGTTTTATTAAAGCCTAAATACTATGGAAAAGACGTACAAATTCTGCCAGAGTTGCGGCATGCCCATGAAAAAAGACGAAAAGTACGGTGGGACAAATGCCGATGGAACAAAAAGTTCAAGGTTTTGCAGCCATTGCTTCCAGGAAGGTAAATTTACTACTCCTGATTTAACTCCCGGTCAAATGCAGCAACGGGTTAAAGAAAAAATGAAAGAAATGGGATTCCCCGGATTTCTCATGCCATTCTTCACATACGGGATTCCTAAACTGGAGAGGTGGCGGAGCTGAAAGGTGAGCAGGAGAAAAGGCAAAGGAAATGAGTTTTATTATATGTTTTTATGCAAAATTTAAAATGCTATGAAAATCAAAAAAATCCTCCTCTACTCCGGGTTATTCTTTGTAGTAAGTATCATAGCCGGGGCAATTTACATGTATCCGTTCTATAAGTTTTTCTTTACGCCGGTCACAACCGTTATAGACCCGCAGTTTACGGTTATGAGCGGAGGCGGAAACAGCAGCATTCCCGAAACCGACAGTGCCATACTGGTAATCGATACCAAGATGGGATCCATGGCGAAAGATCTGTACAAAATGGTGAAGGAGAAGGCAGGAACAAAGAAAATTATAGTGATCAATACGCACCTGCATGGCGACCACCTGGATGGC